>Ga0105050_10009790_pt1 | contig 10655 bp, 9 predicted proteins | sample FRY01_FD_78088 | JGI IMG/M metagenome (GOLD analysis project Ga0105050, IMG submission 78088) | Freshwater microbial communities from Lake Fryxell liftoff mats and glacier meltwater in Antarctica - FRY-01 | ecosystem: Environmental > Aquatic > Freshwater > Ice > Glacier meltwater ... | reverse complement strand
ATCCCATCCAAGTCGTGTTTTGACGGTAACCGGAAGATGGGTTGCATTGACAACGGCCTTTGTCATTTCCACCATTCTGTCTAAATCCTGTAAAAGGCTTGCTCCAGCACCACGGCATGCTACGTTTTTTACCGGGCAGCCATAATTTATATCTATGAGATCGGGTTTTGCCAGTGTTGCAATCTTGGTTGCCTCTCTCATACTTTCTATTTCACTGCCGAAAATCTGTATCCCGATAGGCCGTTCATATTCAAATATATCGAGTTTAGCTCTGCTTTTTGCGGCATCTCGTATCAACCCCTCTGAAGAAATAAACTCAGTGTACATCATATCAACACCGTTTTGCTTACACACAAAACGGAATGGAGGATCACTTACATCTTCCATGGGTGCAAGCAAAAGTGGGAATTCCCCTAAATCTATATTTCCTATCTTAACAGACATTAGCTATCTTTCAACCTTGTATTTTTCAATAATAAAATGCAAAATTACGAATAATAAATAAGCATGTTCAAATCCGCCTCAACAGAACGTAATCCGTTCAGTTCATTGATCCTTTTACTCTTGCTTGTTTTTGCAGGGGCAGTGGTTTTTACAAGTCTTGCTTTTGCAATTGGGTCCGCTATATATGGCATGAAATCAATGCTTCTGATGCCCTCTGGAGAGCTGGGAAACCTTGATCTTATCAAACTAGTTCAGATTATATCATCCATTGGTATGTTCGTTATACCGGCATTTATTTATGCGAAACTGCAAAACAAAGATTGGCTGGGATACCTCAAAATTATTCCTATTCCGGCTTATCTGGCTTTGTTTACCGTTCTGATAATGTTTTGCGCAAGTCCGGCTCTCGAATATACCATGCAGTTGAATAAGGGAATGAAACTTCCTTATTTTCTTAAAGAATTGGAAGCATGGATGCTTCAACAGGAATTGAAAATGGAGGTAATGACAAAACAACTTATCGTAATGAATTCTATTCCTGCCCTACTAATAAATTTAATCATGCTTGCTATCATCCCTGCTTTTGGGGAGGAGCTGATCTTCAGAGGGGGGTTTCAGCAGATTTTCACTCGTTGGATAGGTAATTACCATGTCGCCATCTGGTTGACCGCAATTATTTTTAGTTCAATACATTTTCAGTTCTATGGTTTTCTTCCGAGAATGTTTCTGGGCGCATTGTTCGGTTACCTGCTTGTTTGGAGCGGCAGTCTGTGGCTACCCATTATCGGACATTTTCTTAATAATGCCCTAGCGGTTATAACTGCTTACTGGTATCAGAAGCAGGGAATTTCATTAGATAAAATGTTTGAAGCCGAGCCCTCAAGCCCCGCGCTGATTATCATCAGTTTTATTTTGTTTATTGTATCTATACGGTACTTTTATAAGTATACATTAAAATTAAACGAATTTAAAAAGGAAAGTCTGGATGGAAGCGGGATGGGTTAAAATTTATACATCGCCTGATTTTTTTAAATCAGAACTTGTAAGGCAGGTCTTGATTGATCATGAAATTGAAGCAATAATAATCAATAAACAAGGCTTTCCTTATCGTATTGGGGAGATTGAGGTTTATATTCATGAGGATGATTTTCAAAAAGCAATTGAAATCATTATAAAAAACGAGTTGTAAATGAAAACAAGGGCAATAACGGCTTTTTTCTTTGTTGCAGTGATGCTTGCTTCACTTTTTTTGGGTGCTTATGCTTTCACTTTTTTTTTCCTGCTACTAAGTTTATTCAGCACCGAAGAGTTTTACAAATTGGTACGTGCTGATGGTCTCAAACCGAACAGTCTATTTGGCTGGATTCTGGTTATCAGTATTTATGTACCACTCAGTTTGTATTTTCTAAAAAAAGCGCCATTATCAATATTGCTAATCTGTGTACCATTCTTTGTATTGGTAATTATCTCTGAGCTCTATAGGGATTTGAAAAATCCATTTCATAATATAGCTTATACCATATTGGGGGTAATATTTGCAGCACTTCCTTTTTGCTTTTTTTATGCACTGGGATTTATGAATGGTGAGTACTCTTGGCATTTACCTCTTGCTTTTCTGATCATGCTTTGGGCGAGTGATACCGGAGCCTATCTGTTTGGAATCAGTCTGGGCAAAAACAGACTGTTTGAAAGACATTCGCCTAAAAAGAGCTGGGAAGGTTTTGCCGGAGGATTATTGTGCAGCATGCTTTCAGGGTTTACTTTAAGTATTTATTTCAGCGAACTTTCATTATTTCACTGGCTTATTGTTTCTGCCATCATTGTCAGTTCGGGCACCTTGGGTGATCTTTCTGAGTCAATGCTAAAAAGAAGCCTATCAACAAAAGATTCAGGATCCTTTTTACCCGGGCATGGCGGTCTGCTCGACCGTTTTGATGGATTATTACTTGCCGCGCCTCTAGTGTTTGTATATTTGTCTTTAGTAAAGATTTTCTGATCATATTAAGAAGCCTTTGTTCTTATTATGGGCTATGGTAAATTGTTGGAACGGTTTTTATTAATATAAACTAAAAACAGTATTAATTGGAAAGAGAGAATAAATCACAGCATGAATCCATGTCTGAAAATGAAGTAATAAGAGATCGCTCCTTGAGATACATGGCCATTGGTCTTGTTATAATAATACTGGTCATGGGATATCTTACGCTTTATGTAGATGATGCCGGCTCTTTTTTTTCAGATAAAAAAGAAAAAGTGGTGACTGTTATTGACGACAATAACTCGGATGTTCTTGTCGAGAACTCAAACATGAGCGATGAAGAAGTCCGCAAGTCACTTATTAAATTTATTGAAGCATTTTATAATGACCAAAGGAAGGGATATTTTGATCCACCGAGTTATTTCTCATCTATTACCAGAACCTATTATAACTATCATAATCTTACATATAAGCGCCTGAAGGAAGTTCATTCAAAGCGAATGGCTGATCTTCAGAACTACAATCTTACCTGGATAGTTTCCAGTCTAGATTACGATCGCAATAATAATGAGCTGCTTGCAACCTATTGGTCAAAAGTAAGTTATCTTCAGCCTTCCCGAAATGCAGAATTGTCCAGCGATATAAAATTTGAATTGGCTATTAATGAGGAAGGAAAAATCACTTCACTGAGAGAAGCCGAGATCAAGAATCTAGTCGTATCATCACTAAATTCCAGTCCCGACAGCATATTCAGCAATGAATCCGATTATAGCCAGGCATCAACTATTCCTGAAACAGTTGCAGAATCCTTACCTGAACCGCTTGAAATTTCTAATAATGAAGCGCGCTATGAGGGAAGGCTTTACGATCTTGCCAGCGTAGAACTTGCACCTGAATTTCAGGGAGGACAAGCAGCTTTGGCCAAGTATCTTGGATCCAGATTACGTTACCCCGCTGCGGCCCGTCAAAACAAAACACAGGGTAAAGTCTACATTGGATTTGTTGTTGAAAAGAATGGTAGCCTCGCTGATTTTAAGGTGGTCAGGGGGGTTGGAGGCGGATGCGACGAGGAAGCAATTCGTGTACTCAGATCATCGCCGGCATGGAGGCCGGGCATGGCCAATGGAAAACCTGTAAGAACCTCTTATGTCCTGCCCATAACCTTTATGCTGGGGAATTAACAGCATTCTCTCCGGCTAAATCCTGAAGCAATTCTATGGCTATATCCAAAGTAGAAACATGCTCTATTTCTAACCTTAGGGTGTTTTTAACCTCTTTTAGGTTACTGATTCGCGGATGAGCTTGTAAAAACTCAAGAACACGACCAAATTGAAGCGACTCAAAATAAGGAGATTGTTTGTTAGCGATAAAATATCCTCTGAGTACTCCCTTTTTGAAGGTGATTTTCTCAAAACCGATCATTTTTCCAAGGTATTGCAAGCGCCAGGTGTTGATTAGCTCAGTTACCTGATGAGGTACAGGTCCAAAACGATCGGCGAGTTTTTGTCTGAAATCATCGAGGGCCAGTTCGTTCTCAATGTTTGAAAGTTCGGTATATAAATTATATCGTTCGGCGATGTTGGTAACATACTCATCGGGGATCATCACTTCCAGATCAGTATCCACATGAGTAAATGAGATGAAAGGCCTTGGTTTCTCTTCGCTGAAAAGATTCCTGAACTCATCCTCTTTCAATTCCTGAATAGCTTCATCCAGAATTTTATGATACATCTCAAAGCCGATCTCGGCAATGAATCCGCTTTGCTCAGCACCAAGCAGGTTTCCGCTTCCGCGGATATCCAGATCGCGCATCGCTACATTAAAGCCACTTCCCAAATCAGAGAACTCTTCGATGGCACTCAGGCGTTTTCGGGCTTCATTGGTCAAAGTGGATAATGGCGGACTTAATAAATAACAGAAAGCTTTTTTATTCGAGCGACCAACGCGTCCACGCATCTGGTGCAGGTCACTCAAGCCGAACATATGTGCATGATTAATTAGAATGGTATTGGCATTCGCAATATCTAGTCCGGCTTCAATGATTGTGGTGGCCACAAGCACGTCGTAATCGCCCCCTACAAATTTGAGCATCACATCTTCAAGTGCATCCCCCTCCAGCTGCCCGTGAGCGATACCGATTCTTGCTTTGGGAACCAGTGTGTTAATTAATCCTCCAAGTTGCATCAAATCCTGCACGCGGTTGTGAATGAAGAAAACCTGTCCACCACGGTCTATTTCATATTCAACCGCCTCTTTGATCAGTTTTTCATTGAATACATGCAGTTCTGTTAGTACCGGCTGGCGGTTTGGCGGCGGAGTGCTGATAATGCTCAGATCCCGCGCTCCCATAAGAGAAAAATGAAGGGTTCTTGGAATAGGGGTGGCAGTTAGTGTCAGGGTATCTACATTTGCTCTGAACTGTTTCAGTTTCTCCTTCACGCCGACACCAAATTTTTGTTCTTCATCGATAATGAGCAGGCCGAGGTCTTTAAATTTCACATCTTTACTTACGATACGGTGGGTACCAATAATTATATCGATTTTACCTTCAGCAAGTTTTTGAAGGGATTCTTTGATTTGTTTTGCCGATTTAAAACGATTTATATAATCGATAGTGCATGGAAATTCGGCCAGACGGGATTGAAATGTTTTAAAATGCTGTAAAGCCAGAATTGTAGTTGGCACCAGTATGGCCACTTGTTTACTGTCGCTTACCGCTTTAAAAGCAGCTCTAATAGCTATTTCTGTTTTACCAAAGCCCACATCTCCGCAAACCAGCCGGTCCATTGGATGCGCCGATTCCATGTCTTTTTTTACATCGGCTGTGGCTTTTACCTGATCAGGGGTGTCTTCATAAATAAATGAAGCCTCGAGTTCGGTTTGTAAATAGGTGTCTGGTGAAAACGCCGTTCCGGTTTGTGCTTTTCTAATTGCATAGAGCTTAATCAGGTCACGGGCAATATCTTTAACTTTTTTTTTAGTGGTTTTTTTCAGCTTCTCCCAGGTATCTGTGCCGAGTTTATTCATTTTTGGAACGGTACCTTCTTTACCTGAATACTTGGAGATTCGATTCAGGGAATTTATATTAACATAAAGCAGGTCATTATCAGCATAGACTAAGCGAATCATTTCTTGTGATCTGCCATTAACCTCCACTTTTTCAAGACCTGCATATTTGCCGATCCCGTGGTCAATATGGGTAATAAAATCTCCGGGCTTTAATTCACGCAGTTCTTTGAGCGTAATCGCCTGATTGCGGATATAACCTTTCTTTAACTTGTATTTATAATAACGGTCAAAGATCTGGTGATCGGTATAGCAAACCAGTTTTTGGGTATGATCAATGAAGCCTTCCCGTAATGAAAGGTGCACCGGGGTAAATTTTACTCCTGCATTTAGATCCTCGAAAATACTGTATAGACGCTCGATCTGTTTGGTTGAATCGGTGAAAATGAGATTTTCGAGACCTGATTTTTCATTTTCTTTAAAATTATGGATCAGCAGGTTAAAATCTTTGTTGAAAGATGGCTGGGGCTTGATATCAAAATGTATTGTCTCATCAGCCTCGTAAAAAAATTGTTTACCAAATTCCAGGATATCAAAATCGCGAAGTTGATCAGCAAGCATCTTTTCATCCGTGAAATTAAATTTAGGATCGATCCAGTGCTGGTTTTGCTGCTTATCCTCAAAAGAAAGTGCTTTCCAGTATTCTACAGCCTTTTTATAGCCGTTTTTGACCACATCGAAGGTAAACTCTACATCTTTAAACCAGATTATGGTATCCTGATCAATGTATTCCAGAAGGGAAATATTATGGTCGGTAAGGAACTTCGATTGGACATTGGGTACCACAGTGATGCTTTTAACCTGTTTAACCGATAGCTGATCTTCAATTTCAAAGGTCCGGATACTTTCAATATAATCGGCGAAGAACTCTATCCTATAAGGAAGATCATGAGAGAAGGAAAAAATATCTACGATTCCGCCACGGATAGAGAATTGTCCGGGTTCATAAACAAAATCTGTCCGTTCAAAATCATATTCAACAAGAAATTCATTGATAAAGTCAATGCTTAGCTTATTTCCTACGGCAATTTCGAGTGTGTTTTTTTCCAGAGAAGAACGATCTATTACCTTTTCGGCCAGTGCTTCGGGATAGGTGACGATAATTTTTCCGTATTCAGCTGAATGGTTAAGTTCGTTTAAAACTTCAGCTCGCTGTAGTACATTACTACTGTCGACCAGTGTAAATTCAAATGATTTTCTGAAAGAGGATGGGAAAAACAGAATTTCTTTTTCGAGCAGATTCTCCAGATCACTTAGAAAATAAGCCGCTTCTTCTCGTTCAGGCAGGACAAAAATCATATGCCTGTGAAGCAAAAAATACAAAGCCAGAGCAATGACCGTATCGCTTGATCCGACCAGACCTCTTAAATGAACCCGCCCTTTTTTTCCTTTATTTAGGGTTTCTGCCAGAATGGCAATCCGGGGGTCCGATTTATACTGATTTATAATATCCCGAATATTCACACGCTGATTTTCATGGCAAATATACAATTAACACACTAATAAGTAATCAAAGGCCATGATAGCTATCTTGAGTAGCTTTTGAGAAGGCCATTTCTTTATATTTATTTACTTATATTGTATATGAGGCCTGAAACGCGAATGGATTATTGAAACAATTCAAAAGTTATTGCGTTTGTTTACTTATTTAACAGCTCTGAACATTTTAATAACACGATTATGAAAAATTCATTAATTTACGGGATAATTATCGGTGTAATAAGTGGTATTTGGATCCTGATCATGCATTATGCAGGGGTTTTTGCGCAGAACTCTGTAGAATGGAATAAAATCTCATGGCTGGATTATGCTTCTGTTTTAATTCCGGCAATCGGCCTTTATTTAGGCATAAAGAATTATAGAGATCATGTTTTGACAGATAAGATGGAATTTTATGAAGGTTTATTCGAAGGATTCAAAATATTGATTTTCGGGGGAATAACTGCGGCACTTTTTGCTGTAATATATATGCAGTTTAGCTCCGATCTCAAAAACATTGATTTTATGTACCGAATAGGAGCTGCTGCTCTGATAGGTATACTTTTTAATCTGGCTATTTCCCTGAGTTTAATGAACAAACAGAAGTACCTGTAAATGTTAAAGACGTGGCCGGTTGAATTATTATTTTGGGTGGGCGCATTGATGTTCCTTGCATTTACTCAGACCGGATCTGTACATTATTCTCTATGCCCAATTGACAATATGGGCTTTAGCTGGTGCCCCGGCTGCGGACTAGGACGTTCACTCAGATGTTTGCTCCACGCTGATATCAGTTCTTCACTGGATCATCACTGGTTTGGGATTCCGGCATTATTTATTCTGCTTCACAGAATATTGCAATTATTAAAAAAATTCATATTAAATTTAGGATTACTAACTCGCGTTAATTATGGAAAACGATCCGCTTATTAACCTTAAAGGCATGAGCCTTGAGGAGTATTCTTATTTGAAACAGGTAGTTGGCGGTATGAACCCGCGCCAAGCTCAAAATTTCGTCATGTTTTATTCGGACAGGCGAAAAGATCCTCAGGAGATTCTTTTATTTACTCTGCTTGGTTTTCTTGGTGTTGCAGGAATTCAACGCTTTATTACCGGGCAGATGGGAATGGGTATCCTTTATTTTTTGACCTTAGGATTATGTTTTATTGGAACAATCGTGGATATCGTCAATCACAAATCCATTACCCTTGAGTATAACCAGAAAGCGGCTTATGAAAGTGCTCAGCTTGTAAAAATAATGAGTAATCAAGTTGAGAATCCATCCTAAGAGTGCGTATTTTTTGGTCTCTGTCAGAGATTATTTTGGTGATATTTTACTGCTTGGATAAGTTCAAACCCGGCAAGCTTAGCATTCATTTATCCCCGGATTTCTTCACTCAAACTTAAGGGCTATCTTTGTTTATGAATTTAAGAGAAATTACATCTTTTCTCGAAACGCTGGCTCCGCTTGCCTATCAGGAAGATTATGATAACTCGGGCCTGATAGTAGGCCATCCTGATATGGAAATATCCGGTGCGCTTATTTCATTAGATTGTACAGAATCGGTTGTTGATGAAGCGATTCAGCAAGGCTTGAATCTGATTATTTCCCACCATCCCATTGTTTTTAAGGGCTTGAAAAAGTTTAATGGCAAGAATTATGTGGAACGAGTAGTGATCAAAGCTATTAAACATGATATTGCTTTGTACGCTATCCATACAAATCTGGATCATGTATCTGTTGGTGTTAACAAAAAAATCTGTGATAAACTTGGAATAAAGAATCCTGACATTTTAAAATCAAGGGAGGATTCTCTTCGCAAACTGGTTACTTTTTGTCCGGAAGCTCATGCAGAAGAACTTAGAATAGCCTTGTTCAAGGCTGGTGCTGGTAATATTGGAAATTACTCGGAATCCAGTTATAATGTATCCGGCATTGGCACTTTTAAAGCCGGCGAAGGTACTAACCCATTTGTTGGGGACTTGGGCAAACAACATCATGAATCCGAGATTCGAATTGAAACTATTTATTCGCTTCATCTGGAACAGAAAATTCTTGCGGCATTGTTCGAAACACATCCTTATGAGGAAGTCGCTTATGATCTTTATCCGTTAAGTAATACTCACCCTCAGGTTGGTTCAGGTATGATTGGTAATTTGGAGAGGGACATTGATGAACTGGATTTTTTAATTTTTGTGAAGGAAAAACTGGGTGCCAAAGTCATTAGGCATACGGAACTAAGGTCGAAAAAGATACGCAGAGTGGCTGTTTGTGGTGGTTCCGGAAGTTTCCTGCTGCCCAATGCACTGAGAGCCGGAGCCGATATATTTATTACCGGCGACTTTAAATATCATGAGTTTTTTGATGCAGAAGGGAAGCTAATTATTGCAGATGTGGGACATTATGAGAGTGAGCAGTTTACGCAGGAATTATTGTTGGAATTAATTACAGAAAAATTTAGTAACTTTGCCCTCCGTTTAACATCACAGAACACAAACCCCATAAATTATTTGATTTAATGGAACAATCAGTAGAAGAGAAATTAAAGGCATTATTCGAACTTCAGACTTTGCACACTCAGATCGACAAGATCCGTCAGACAAGAGGTGAACTCCCAATGGAAGTTGCCGACCTCGAAGATGAGGTTGCAGGTTTAGAAACCCGTATACAGAAAATCAAGGCAGATCTTGATGAACTGGAAGATTCGATCGTAACCCGTAAGAATCTAATCAAAGAAGCATTAGCTGCTACCAAAAAATACGAAACTCAGCTTAACGATGTTAAGAACAATCGTGAATATGATGCAATCTCAAAAGAGATAGAAATTCAAGGATTAGAGATTCAGGTATCAGAGAAAAAGATTAAGGAGTATTCATTTGAGATTCAGAATAAAACTGAAGTATATGAGAATGCTTTGGCTAATATTACTGAACGTAAAAAAGACCTTGAACTGAAAAAGGCTGAATTAGATACCATTACTGCTGAAACTGAAAAGGATGAGGCAAGTATTCTGGTTAAGGCACATGATGCTGAGAAGCATATTGATGAGCGTTTACTAATCGCCTATAATCGTTTAAGAAGCAATGCAAAGAACGGTCTTGCTGTTGTAACCATACAACGTGATTCATGTTCAGGTTGTTTTAATCAGATTCCACCACAAAGGCAATTGGATATCCGTCAGCGCAAGCGTATTATTGTTTGTGAACATTGCGGGCGCATCCTTGTCGACGAAGGTTTTGCATTGGAAGAAACTCCGGTAGCTTAAAACCATAAAAAATCAGAAAGGCGATCGGTGTATACTAGTCGTTTTTTTTTGCATTAAAAGCTAATTTTAGTTTGTGATAATTCGTCGTCCATTTATCATTTTGGTTTTTTATCCCTGTTTATTCTGTTCGGGCCAATTTTGATTACAAATCCAATTGTATCAGTTCATATCAGAGTATACTTTCTTTAAAACTGAAGCTTCGAAATAATGTTATAATACCAAGATCAAAAGGATAGATCACGACCATGAGAGCAGTATTGAAAATAGGCAAAAAGGGTGATTGAAACGGCTCGGGTATTAAGCTGAAGGCTTAAAGCAAAAAAATACGTTGATTAAAAATTGTAAACCATCGCATTAATATTCATTCCTGATCCTACAGATGCGAAAACAACTCGGTCGCCTTTTTTGATCTGATGTCCTTT
>Ga0105050_10009789_pt1 | contig 10655 bp, 7 predicted proteins | sample FRY01_FD_78088 | JGI IMG/M metagenome (GOLD analysis project Ga0105050, IMG submission 78088) | Freshwater microbial communities from Lake Fryxell liftoff mats and glacier meltwater in Antarctica - FRY-01 | ecosystem: Environmental > Aquatic > Freshwater > Ice > Glacier meltwater ... | reverse complement strand
TTTCAGGCAAATTGCTGCGTTGCGCGGTGCTCGCAATCCTCATGTACCTGAAGTACATTCCGGTTGCTCCGCTCCGTGCGCCTTGCACTTTATCCTGAAAATCTGAATTTCTAGAAGTGCCCTACAGGGTTGGGGGGCGGGGAAGTGTTGCACAATCCATGCGTTGCCACCGGTGCCTAACGCCCCATCACCCATCAAAAATGACCCTTCCCGTTGCCGTTTTGCAAAGCTTGCCGCTGCTTTCAAGCCTGCCCCAGGTGACGATTGCGCACCTGGCGCTGCAGGCGGTGGAGCGGGTGTTTGCCAAGCGCGAGATCGTTTTGCAAAAAAGCAGTGTCGCCGCCAGCCTGTGCTTTTTGCTGGAAGGCCGCCTGCAGGGCGTGGACTTCACGATGGACAACCGCGAGGTGGGGCTGTATTTCATCAACCCCGGTGACTATTTTGGCGAGGTGGCGCTGCTTGACGCCCTGCCCCAGCCGGAGTTTGTGACGGCGGTGGCGCGCTCGCGTGTGGTGCTGATCCCGCGCGACATGATCAAACCCATTTTGTTTGCCGCGCCCAAGCTGGCCGAGGCCCTGTGTCTCCGGCTGGCGACGCGCCTGCGCGGGGTCTCGGCACAGCGCCGCATTCTGGGCCTGGCCAACCCGCTGCAGCGGGTCTGCGCCCAGCTCGAGCTGCTCTGCGTGGCGCAGGGGTCGGGCCTGGGGCGGGTGCTGAATACGCCGACGCACCAGGAGCTGGCCATCATGATCAATGCCAGCCGTGAAACAGTGACGCGGGTGTTCCAGTTGCTGCAAAGCCGTGGCGTGGTCGAGCGCGACGGCAATGACCTGCGGGTCCAGCAGCCGGAGTTCATCAGCCAGGTGGCAGCTGGCAAGATGGACCTGAGTAAATGACCCCAAAATGACCCCAAAAACCCTCTCCACGAGCACCCTCACGACGGCGACGGCAACTCTTACCTATGCCAGCGCGTGGCGCCAGGTGGCCGCGGCGCTGCTGCCGGGCCGCCATGCCTATCTGATCTGGCAGATGGCCAAACGCGATATCCTCGGCAAGTACAAGGGCTCGGTGCTGGGCATCGGCTGGAGCTTGCTCTACCCGCTGCTGCTGCTGGCCACCTACACCTTTGTCTTTCGGCTGATTTTCAAGGCGCGCTGGCCGGGGATGGACGATCATCCCGGGACTTTCGCGCTGAATATTTTTGCCGGGTTGTTGTTGTTTAATTTATTTTCTGAGGTCGTGGCACGCGCACCGCGGCTGGTGCTGGAGCAGCCAAATCTGGTCAAGCGCGTGATCTTTCCGCTGGAGGTGCTGCCCTGGGTCGGCATCGCGGGCGCGCTGTTTCATGCCATCTTGAGCCTGGGTGTGTTGCTGGCCGGTGTGCTGCTGATGCAAGGCGCGCTGCCGTTGTCGGCGCTGACCGCGCCGCTGATTCTGTTGACGCTGTTGCCGATGCTGCTTTGCCTGGGCTGGCTGCTGGCCGGTTTCGGCGTGTTTCTGCGTGACATCGGGCAGATGGTGGCACCGGTGCTGAACGTGATGCTGTTTCTGACCCCGATTTTGTATCCGGCGTCGGCCCTGCCGCCGAAAATCCAGGCCTGGCTGGTGCTGAACCCCTTGACGCTGCCGATCGAGTCGCTGCGGGCTGCGCTGCTGCTGGGGCAATGGCCGGCCTGGGGCAGCCTGCTGCTTTACGCCATGGTCTGGACCGCGCTGGCGGGCCTGGCGGCGTTGGCGTTTGCGCGTTTACGGCCGTCGTTTGCGGACCAACTTTAGGGTGCTAACGCAGCCGTTCGGCCAGCCAGCGCAGTGGGCGGGTGACGCGCCATGAACTTGACGCAAACACCTTTTTCACTGACACCTGAAGCTCGGCCAGCTGGTGATCATGGGCGTTGTCGCTGACCATGAGCTTGCTCAGTTGTTATTATTGACTCCCCCGGATCCTGGGCTACTAGGGTTTTCAACTTAGCTCTGCTGACTCTTCCCATTGGAATCTGATCTCATTCCCTACACCGCAAGCCACGGCTTGCCAGCGCGGGCCGTTTTGGTGCTGGCGCCGCATCCGGACGATGAGGTGTTCGGCTGTGGTGGCGCCATTGCCAGCCATATGCGCGCGGGCGTGCCTGTGGATGTGGTGATCCTGACTGACGGCGCCGGTTTCGGCGATGTGGCCAGCCGCGCCCTCGAGAGCCGGGCTGCCGCCAAGGTGCTGGGCTACGGCGAGCCTGATTTTTGGGGCCTGCCGGACCGCGGTGTGCGCTACTCGGAAGACTTGGTGCAGCGCCTGGTGGAACGCATTGCGGCGGCAGGCGTGGACCTGGTTTATGCCCCTTCGCCCTGGGAGGTCCACCCCGACCATCGGCAAACTATGATGCTGGCGATGGAGGCAGTCCGGCGCGCCGGCCAGCCCGTGCGGCTGGCGTTTTATGAGGTAGGCGCACCGCTGCGCCCCAATCTGCTGCTCGACATCACGAGCTTGGCCGACACCAAGGAAGCCGCGATGCGCTGTTTTCAATCGCAACTCGCGCAGCAGGACTATTTGCGCCATATTTGTGCTCTGAACCAATACCGCAGCTACACCCTGCCGCGCGAGGTGCTGGCGGCTGAGGCCTATTGGGTACTTGCGGCGAATGAGCTCAACCAGCTGCCACCAGCTGACTTGTTCACGTCGGTCTCGCCCGGCCTGTCGGCGGCCGCTGCCGCTGCGCCGCGGGCAATGCCTTTGGTGTCGATCCTGATTCGCAGCATGGACCGCGCCTATCTGGCCGAGGCGCTGGACTCGGTGGCGCTGCAAACCTACCCGCGTATCGAGGTGCTGGTGGTGGCTGCATGCGTTAACCACCGACCGGTGCCGGCCAGGTGCGGCCCGTTTGCCCTGCGGCTGCTGCAAACCGACACGCCACTGCCGCGCAGCCGGGCCGCCAACCAAGCGATGGCGCAAGCGCATGGCGATTATTTTTTGTTCCTGGACGACGACGACTGGCTGATGCCGGGGCATATTGCCCGTCTGGCCGACGTCCTCGCGCATCAACCGCATGCGCTGGCGGCCTACACCGGCATCAGCCTGGTGGACGCGAAAGGGCGAGCCCTGGGGCAGGCTTTCGACCTGCCCTTCGATGCCATACGCCAGATGGCGGGGAATCTGGCACCGATTCACGCGGTTTTGTTCAGCGCCAAAGTGCTTGCCCAAGGGTGCCGGTTCGACGAGGCGCTTGAGCGTTACGAAGACTGGGATTTCTGGCTGCAATTGGCCAAGCTCGCGCCGATGGTGCATTTGCCGGGGGTGAGCGGCGCTTATCGCATTCATGAAAGTTCGGGTGTGCATACCGACGCCGGCCCAGCAGGTGCGGCAACGGCACTGGTGTACCAGAAATGGGCGCCTGACTGGACGCCAGAGCAAATCAGCCAGATCATGCAACGGGTCTGGACGCACCCGGAGCTGGAAGCGCATCTGACAGACACCAAGCACCATCTGACAGACACCAAGCGCCAACTGGAAGACACCCTGGCGCAGCAGCAGCAACAAACCGAATTAATGTCCCGCAAGATTGAAGAGGCGGCAAGGCAGCTGGCGCAACTAGAACATAATCAAAAGGCTCTGCTCAACATCCGTAGCTGGCGCCTCACCAAGCCTTTGCGCAGCCTATCGGGCTGGCTGAGAAAAGGCCGACTCTTGCGTAGCATCCGACGGCTGCGTGCGATTCTGGCCAGCGAGGGCGCAGCCGGGATCATTTACCGACTGCAACAACGATGGGCCCGGCTGTCTTACAGGACCATCGACTACAGCGTTTGGGCCCGTGAGCACGACACCCCTTCTGAGAAGGAACTGGATAGGTTGCGCAGGACGATGGGCGGATGGCACCAGACGCCGCTGATTTCCATCGTGATGCCGGTATATAACCCACCGCTGACGCTGCTGAAGGAGGCCATTGAATCGATCCAGACCCAGATTTATCCATACTGGGAGTTGTGCATTGCCGATGATGCATCGCCCGATGCCGGCGTATGGCAACTTCTTCAAAGCATTGCAGACCAGGATAGCCGTATCAAGATTGTTCGGCTCAAGGTTAATGGACATATCTCGAAGGCCTCAAACAGTGCACTGGAATGGGCACAAGGTGAGTTTGTTGCACTGATGGACCATGACGATCTATTGCCCCCGGATGCGCTGTACTGGGTGGCGGAAGCGGTAAACCGCCACCCATCTGCCCAGGTAATTTACTCGGACGAGGACAAGCTCGACGCACGCGGCCAACGCTTCGGTGCCTACTTCAAACCGGACTGGAACTACACGCTGTTCCTGGGGCACAACCTGATTAGCCATCTGGGTGTGTATCGAACCAGTTTGATGCGAGAGGTCGGTGGATTCCGGCCGGGGCTTGAGGGCTCACAAGACTACGACCTCGCGCTACGCTGCATTGAACGGGTTGCACCATCGGACATCGTGCATATTCCCAGAGTGCTCTATCACTGGCGTGCGATTGAAGGAAGCACGGCATTGGCAACCGAAGCCAAACCCTATGCGCTCACCTCGGCGCAACGAGCGTTGCAGGAGCATCGCGAACGCATCGGACGTGCGTCTGAAGTCGAAATCCTGCCGACCTGGAACTACCGATGCCTGAGAAAAAATCCTGGAACCATAGACCTGCTGAGTGTGGTAATTGTCTATCCGGTTGGCTCGTTACCCTGCAAGACGGCTCCGACCTGGACGGCTGAACCGGGCTTTCAGGTGCATGAAGTGCTGCAGTGCACAGCAGATGCGGGTGATATCAACGCCGCTATAAGCCGGGCACAAGGAACTTTAGTGGCACTGATGCGAGTCGACCTGGAACCCTCAGGTCCGCAGGCTCTCTTGGAACTAGTGCGTCATGCAATGGAGGATGGCACGGGTATAGCGGGTGGCACTGTACGCGATGCGAGCGGTCAGCTGGTGACGGGCGGGCTGGTACTGAACCTCAGGACGGTTGCATCTGTACTTCTGCAAGGGTTGCCCCACGGCCATCCCGGTTATATGGGCCGCGGGCTATTAGCACAGGAATTGTGCGCTGTATCCATGGATTGCGTGGTCTCGCGCAAACAGGTATTTGAGGCATGTGGTGGATTGGATACCGAACTGGGGGTCAGCCAGATAGGTGCCGTTGCGTTTTGCCTGAGAATGCGGGAGCAGAATCTCCGAGTTGTCTGGCTCCCGGAGGCCACATGGAGCGAAACTGTGATACCGGTCCAGACATCGCCGGGTACTTTGCTTGCCCAGCAGCGCATCTTCATGGCCCGTTTCGGGAAGAAATATGCAAACTGGCTGCAGCATGATCCAGCCTATCACCCGCTGTTGGATGCGACGAGAGCTGACTTTTCACTGCGTGTGCCTTCCACTTGATGACCGGTCTGTGGCCCATTGTCTCCCCGTCATGTGCATGAGCTGGAAAGCTATGCCAAAGTCCAATCAGCAGGTCAATATCCTGACGCCTCAAGTTTGAATTGGTCGGATTTCAGGGCTGACAATCCGGCTCACTGCTGGCAGGCCCCAGCCGTCCGCGCCACCCGTCTCTTATCCCATAAAACATGGCGCGCAGATGAGCTGAGCGCGAGCGCCCCACAAGGGTAAAGAACAGCAGCTTTTTCAAAAGCTGGAAAGCATCGAAAAGCTTCCACCCGAGGGGAATATGCGGCAACTTTTGAAGGTAGATGCCGTTGCGAAACATGAAGTAGTGACGCAAGGGGCTATGCCACGCGATCTGCCGGCCACGCCATTGCTGGATGTCGTCACCGATGGCATGCACCAGCGTCGCGTCAGCCACCCCGAAAAGATGCCAGCCGCGATGGCGCAGACGAAGACTCCACTCGATGTCAACATAGTCAATGAACAGCGCATCAAGAAACGCGCCGGCGCATTTCCAGGCGGTGACCGGAACCAAACACCCTGACGTGATCAAGTGATCAACTTCAAGCGTTTGCCCTGCGGCAGGGATGACTCGATGTCGGCGCCACGAAATCGGCGCTATAAAAGTAGCAGGTTGTCCAGTTCTTCGGTCAATTTGCAGGGGCCCGACAGCGCCGACTTTCTGGCCTGAGGCCAGCAGGCTCCGGTAGGCCCCCAGCAGATGGGGAACCATGTCGGACGCCGGCTCGCTATCCTGATCGAAAGTGATGACAAATTCGGCGCCCTGTGCTTCGGCCCACTGGAACCCGGTATTGAGCGCGGTGGCCACGCCGGTATTGGATTGCAGATGTTTAACCGCAAAACCGACTTGCCGCAAATACGTATCAGACAGTGGCAGGCTGTCCCCGTTGTTGATGACAATGCCACCCGCGACTTGCGGGCTCAGGGCCTGCAGCAGCGCCGATAGCAAGGCCTCGTCCGCTTCATATGTCACGACAACAGCAAAAATTTGCGGCATTGCGGCGCGTCTTATGCGAGGAGTCTCGCTGGCGCGAAAGGCTGCACCCCTTGTGGCTTGAGTTGCAGAAGGAGGGCCATGCGTTCAGACTTTTTTGAAAATGATGGCTGCAATAAGGCCGAGATTTTCAAGCCAGGTTTGGCGGTAAATGCCGCTGCGTTTCATGCCTGCCAGTCGGGCAAAAAAACCGCTGTTACGAGCTTTTGAAAATTCGTTCAGCCTGCACTGGTTTTCAGCTGTGAGGTGCACGCGCATGGCTTCCAAAGCTGCAATGTTTATATCGATCCAGTTCCTGAAACGCCCACCAAGCAGCATGCGAGCACGGACGAGTCCTGCGGTCCAGCTATTGTTTCTGCCGACTAGGTTGGTGGCGTGCTGGCGGTAGCGTACCGTAGGCAAGGAATCATAAAAGACTTTTCCGCCACAGCCCATGACCAGCAAATAGGTCCACCAGTCATGCGAGACAACTTTTACATCGGCCCTCGCCATGCGCAGCAAACGCCGCGTCGCGTCATTGAACACCATGGTGTTGCCGCCACCAATACTTTGAACCAGCGCATTGGCAAAGCTGGGCGCTTTGGCGAACCGGTGGGAAAACCCGACATCCTGGTTGTTGACATCCACGTGACGTGTGCGAGCGCAGTAGAGGGCAGGTACATCGACGGGGATGGTCTGGAGCCATTCGAGTGCTCGCGCCAGTTTGTCTGCTTCCCAGATATCGTCTTGGTCGGCGTAGGCGTAGTAGTCGGCCGTGATGTTGGCATTGCAAGTAAGCGAAAGAAAGTTCGCCACGAAGCCTGCTGCTGGCCCGGAGAGTGTAGTTAGCCGTGATTTCCCCAGCCTGGCCTGGTACTCTTCAAGTATGGTATCCGTACCATCATTCGAGCCATCGTCCGATGCCCAGATGGTCCAGGATGTGTGGGTCTGGTTCAGAATGGAGTCAAGCTGTTCACGCAAGTAGTTGCGCCCCTGCATGGTGCAAAGCAAAATAGCAACATCTAAATGGATGCCCTGCGAAGGGGTTAGCGCATTCGAGTGTGCGTATTTTTCAGTGGGCAGACAAACGTGGGGTTGTCGTTCTTCTCGCAGCATGACTTTTATTTGAACTTACGCTTGTGTCCAGAACTGGCGCAAATAAGCAGCCACTACGGGGGATATGAAAAGCCAGAATTTTTTACAAGCAACTGCATCAAGCAGCCTCTGGCCATTGTAGCAAGCGAGTTATCGACTCGGTGCAAGCCTGGCTCATCCGGTTTTGAAACACGCCAAAACTTTGTCCATTTCCCGTTACCGAAAATCTGTGTCACCGGCCATCAGCCACAAAGGCGCTGGTGGGCGCGCCGTGTCGGGGTCGCGCCCCCACAGGTTGACGGGGATGCGAATCTCGGTGGGCTCTACGGTCGCCTGCCCTTGCGCGAACGCATCAACCAGCCCGGCACTGAACCAGCCACGAACGCAGGGCAGGCCAAGTTCTCCAGCATGCATGCGTGCAGCCCGCAACGCAACGCCGATGCCGCGCCGCGGCCCCAGATAGTCCAGCCACTCCAGATGATCGGCATGCGCCCTGGTCACAAGGGCAGCTAGGGGCTTGCCGGTCCAGCGCTTACTGACCAGCAGCACGCGGTAGCTGTGCTCGGGATGCTCGGCGTAGCGGTAGTTCCAGCGTTCGGCATCGCGCACGGGAAGCAGCATGTCGGGCCAGTCCTGCTGCATGGCGCGCCAGAGTTGTTGCAGCCGGGCTGATTCGACGCGGCCCTGGATCTGGTGCAGGCCACGGGTTTTTGTCATCGGATGACGCGCTGAAGGCAAGGCATCCCAGGTCAGGGTGGAGAGGGTGTCAACTTCCAGATACAGGCCCAGCTTGACACCAAGCTTCAGGTGCCGCAGCGACGGAAACCCGAAGGCGAACCGGGCCTCGGGGTAGAGCTGGTGCATGTTGTCAAAGTAGGCGGCTGCGCTGCGAAACAGGGGTCCGGTGCGCGACAGCGTACCGCGCTGCGCCGGGGCCACCATGACGTCGCCAATCTGCACGGTGCTGATGGTTTTTCCGCCCCGCACCATGGTCCGGGGCATGCCGCCAAAAAAAGCGGCGTACTGCTCGTTTTGCCGGACCACGATACCCCCGGTTGGCGCCTGCTGGTATTTCCAGTCCCAGCGTTCAGCCGGCAGCTGGTCTCCGAAGGCTTGAGAAAAGAGCGCCAGCAAGCCCGGCTGATCGTCGGCCCGGGACCAACGCGTCAGGAAATGGGCGGTCCAGTGGGGTGGCAGCGTCAGGGGCAGCTCGGGCGGCTGGCCCGCTGCCGCCGGCTTGTCTGGCAGCGCCAGGCCGGCTTGGGCCCGCCACGCATGCGGCAGCGAGAACACGCCCTGCTCCAGATGGGTTTGCTCGACCGTCAACGCCGCGAACTTCTCGGCGGCACTGTAAATGTGCAGGCCGCGTTCACAAAACAGGTAGGCGGCAAAGGAGTAGCGCCCCTTGAGCAGGGAAAGCGCCGGAAACCGGACCACTGCGGTGCCGCGCCCTTGGGCATCGCGCTGCAGCGTGACGGCATCGATCCAGGTGCCGGAACTGGCCAGGATGCGGCCGTCGGCGGCATTGACCGTGACGGCGGCGTTCGGCGTTTCCAGGTTCGGGTCGGACTCGAAACCGATGCTGATTTCAAGGTCGCTGCGCCCCGACACCGCATGGGCACTGGTGCTTTGCTGGCCGTCGCAAGTTAGGCTCAAGGTCCGGATACGGGCATGTCCGGGCGAGGTCACCACCGGCGCGCTGCCGGTCGCCGGGTCGTCGGGCGGCGCGGACAGCCGGTCCATGTGCTCTTGGTAGGCCGCCGTGACCTGCGCCGGTGCCCCGATCAGCTTGACCTGACCGTGGTCGAGCCAGATGGCGCGGCTGCACAGGGACTCGATCTGGTACATCGAGTGTGAACAGAACAAAATCGTCGTGCCGCTTTCGCGCAGACCCAAAATGCGGTCAAAGGACTTGCGCGCAAACTCGCCGTCGCCGACGGACAGGGCTTCGTCAATCACCAGGATGTCGGGTTCGACGCTGGTGGCCAGCGAGAAAGCCAGGCGCACGAACATGCCGCTGGAATAGGTTTTGACCGGCTGGTCGATGAATGCGCCAATGCCGGAAAACGCGATGATGTCCTCCAGCCGATCGGCCAGCTGGCGGCGGCTCAGGCCCAGCAGCGGGCCGTTGAGCAGCAGGTTTTCGCGGCCGGTGAACTCTTGGTTGAAACCGGCGCCAAGCTCGAGCAGTGCGGCGACGCGGCCCTTGACCCGAAGTTGCCCGACACTGGGCGCCAGGGTGCCGCTGATCATTTGCAGCAGCGTGGATTTACCAGCGCCGTTGTGCCCGACCAGGCCCAGCACCTCGCCGCGCTTGATCTGCAGGTCCATGGGGTGCAGGGCCCAGAAGGGGCGGGTCCGGCTGGTGCTGCCGGCCAGCGCAGAAAGCAGCGCAGCCCCTGAAGTGGCCGCCGGGTAATAAGCCTTGCCAAGACCCACCGCGTCGATCACCAAGCCTTTGTGCAGGCTGCTCTGCGCGCCTTCGCCGGCGTCCAGGTCGTCTTGCGTAATCATCGTGTCGGTGTTATGGGTGAGTTTTTGGGGTCAGAGCCCAAATTCGACTAGCCTACGGCTCGCCCGGAGGGCGCGGTGCGATGCACCGCAGCGAAATTAGTGTCTGACCCCAATAACTCCGGGATTGTCGCAGAGTTATTGGGGTCTGACCCCAATAACTCTGCAATAACTCTGACCCCAATAACTCCCCGCCACGCTCCAGGATCGGGGCGGTGGGGCGCTCGGCGTAGCGAAATCAAGGAGGAGGCCACCGGCCGGGGGACATTGGCGTAGCTGAGTGCCCCGTCGGCACTATCCGGCCCACAAAGGGGTTTTTGGCGCTTTCTTTGTGATCCGGATCACATCCTGGCGAAGCGGCCCTAAAAATTCATATAGGAAGCCTTACAATCCACTTCCTATATGAATTCAATTTTGCGCATTCCCTTGAATGGATCACCGGAGCAGCTGAGCAGCCTGCTCTCGCTCCAGCAAGCCTTTGCGCAGGTCTGCAACGCGTTGGCCCCCCTGGTGCAGCAGTCGCGCTGCTGGAACCGCGTGACGCTGCATCACCTGGCTTACAAGCTGCTCAGGGAAAAGTTTCCGGCCATGGGCTCGCAAATGGTCTGCAATGCGATTTACTCGGTGTCGCGCACCAGCCGCCTGGTCTATCAGCACCCGGCCAGCCCGTTCAAC
>Ga0105050_10009785_pt1 | contig 10659 bp, 8 predicted proteins | sample FRY01_FD_78088 | JGI IMG/M metagenome (GOLD analysis project Ga0105050, IMG submission 78088) | Freshwater microbial communities from Lake Fryxell liftoff mats and glacier meltwater in Antarctica - FRY-01 | ecosystem: Environmental > Aquatic > Freshwater > Ice > Glacier meltwater ... | reverse complement strand
CTGCAACTCTTCTCGTCCGTAAAATGAACCCCAAAAGAAAATATATTCATGATCAACTACTTTAAAATCAGTTAAATATACAAAATTATTGTCGATTTAGGACTGTTTGCGGATATACAAACATGTGGAGAATGATTTTGACGATTTTAAGAGAGAAAGTTTATTACCACATAAATTTTCTGAAAACGGACCCGCATTAGCTATTGGGGATGTAAATAACGATGGCCTGGATGATTTTTTTGTGGGAGGTGCAAAAGGCGAAATAGGAGAATTGTTCCTGCAGCAACAAAGTGGCAGTTTTACATCTGAGCAGCGGTCCCTATGGGCAGTGGATAGGGCACATGAAGATGTGGCCTCTGTATTCTTTGACGCAGACAAGGATGGTGATCTTGACCTATATATCGTATCGGGAGGCAATGAGGAATTGCTACAGAATGAATATTATCGCGATCGCTTTTACGAAAATTTAGGCAACGGCAAATTTGTGAAAAGCCAAAATGCCCTTCCAGATGATCTGGTTAGTGGCTCCTGCGTTAAAACAGGGGATTTTGATAATGATGGAGACCTGGATTTATTTGTGGGTGGTAAATTGATTCCAGGTAAATACCCACTTCCTGCCAGTAGTTATCTATTAAGAAATGATAGTAGCAGTGGAAATGTGAAGTTTGTTAATGTAACTGAGGAATTGGCTCCATTTATGGCCAATTTGGGGATGGTCTCGGATGCGGAATGGGTAGATGTGGACCATGATAAAAACCTAGATCTTGTCATCGCCGGGGAATGGATGCCCATCAGAATTATTAAAAATACCGGAACAAAATTCATCGATATTACTGAGCAGTCAGGTTTGGAAAATGAGACTGGGTGGTGGTTTAGTATTGCATCGGCCGATTTTGATAATGATGGCGATATGGATTTTATGGTTGGAAATTTGGGATTAAACTATAAATATAAGGCGTCCATGGAAGCACCTTTTGAGGTATATGCCAATGACTTTGATCGGAATGGAAGTTTGGATATTGTACTTAGTTATCAAGAAAAGGGGGTTGCTTATCCGTTAAGGGGTAGGGAATGTACTTCCAATCAAATGCCTTTTATTAAAGAAAAATTTCCTAGTTATCATGATTTTGGAATAGCAGATCTATCTACCGTATATGGAGCTGAGGAATTAAAGAAGGCCACTCATTATAAGGCAACTACATTCGCTACTACATATGTTGAAAATTTGGGCAATTTCAAGTTTAAAACCCATATGATAGAAGGGCCGGTACAATTCTCTTCCGTCAATAGTATTTTGATAGAAGACTATGATAAAGATGGTAATTTGGATGCCTTATTATCAGGAAATTTATATCAGTCCGAGGTAGAGACTCCAAGGAATGATGCCAGTTACGGAGTTGTACTAAAAGGTAATGGGAAGGGGCAATTTTCAACCCTTTATCCAAGTTCAAGTGGTTTATTGGTTAAGGGAGATGTGAAAAATGCAGGAATTTTGAGGACACAGGATACGGATTTGAAACGTATAGTTTTTGCGAAAAACAAGGATGGGTTACAATTTATAGAGTATTGACCCATTTTTGGATATTCCATTCTTTATTTCAGCGTTAGATACCATGTTGCCACCATATAATTAATTAGAATTAAACATCTTTTCGCAGTCCCAAATGTGGAGGTGTTATCCCAAAATAATATGAAAAATAAACGTCATTTTATTAAAGATATAGCGTCTACACTTAATGTTTCCATTACAACAGTGTCCTTTGTTCTAAATGGCAAGGCTAAGGAAAAGAGGATATCTGATAAAGTTGCAAAGAAGATTCTTGATTACGTTAAGGAGATCAATTACAAACCAAATTTGTTGGCCCAAAGTTTAAGGACAGGAAAATCTAAAGTAATTGTGTTTATGGTCGAAGATATATCTGACCATATTTATTCAAAAGTGGCCCGTATTATAGAGGATTTAGCTTATGTAAAGGGATATAGGGTATTGTTTTGTAGCAATGAAAATGACGATGAAAGGTCCCTAGAATTAATTTCGCTTTTTAGAAGTAGACAGGTTGATGGATTTATACTTGTACCGTCAGTGGGCATAAAAAATAAAGTAGCATCACTTGTTTCAGAAAATGTCGCTGTAGTCCTATTTGATAGATTTTTTCCGGGACTGGAAACCAATTATGTTATTATAGATAATGAAGATATAACGTACAGCGCCATAAAACATTTAATATCCAACGATTTCAAAAATATTGCCTTTATCACCATTGATGTGAACCAGACCCAGATGATGGACAGGCTTAAGGGCTACAAAACGGCAATAAAGGAGCATGGATTATCAGAAAATATTTTAAAGATTTCTTATCACGAAAAGGTTTCTGTCAAGGGTAAGGAAATCATAAAGGAATTTCTCACTTCCAATACCCAATTGGACGCTGTTTTTTTTGCAACAAACTTTTTGGCAAAAAGTGGCTTGGAGGTCATTAAAGAGAATTTTCCATTGTTGATTAATAAAATTGGAATAATTTCTTTTGACGACAACGATTATTACAAAATATATACACCTACAATTTCCTCTATATCCCAACCTTTGAATGATATGGCGCAGGAGGTTATGAATACAATGTTGGCACTTCTTAAAAATAAGGGTAAAAATAATCCGGCAAAAAAGACAGTATTAAAGGCAAAACTCCATATTCGGGAATCTTCTATGGTAAAATAGTTGGTGCAACAGCTAATATTGGCAATAAGTACCTGCCAAATTCTATCGAAGTGCTACTTTTTTTATTTACTCTTATAAGGTAGATAGTTGCTATTGGGTTAATTGGCTAGACCAGCGGTAGGTATGCCATTAAACAGAGGGGTTATTGCCTAAATGTTTTTCGGTAATCTGATGGCGTTTTGCCCATTATATGCTTAAAGTAGTGGTTAAAATTGGCTAGATTATTGTAGCCACTTTCAAAGCAAATCTGTGTTATTTGCTTATCGGTCTCTGCCAGTAATTTGGCCGCAATACCCACCCTAACGCTTTTTACATATTCCATAAAGGTTAGATTGGTCTTCTTCTTAAAATATCTGCAAAACGAACTAGGTGCCATATTCAATACAGAGGCAGCTTCTTCCAGTTTAACACCTTCCTGAATATTTTGGAAAACATATTCGTACACCTTATTTATTTTATCAAGGTTTTTGGAGAATATGGCAGAACTGTTATTGGGATTGGAGAGATTCTCCCTTTCCTCTATTTGTAGTAGAAAATTAAATATTTTAAGCATTTCAATATAATACTCCAGTCCTTGTAATTGCGTCATTTTCTCTAGACTGTGTCTTATGTGACTGTCATTTTCTAGTTTAAAACGAAGTCCTGTGCTAGATTGTTTTAGCAAATCCACAACCCTTTCCAACTCTGGCATTCTAAAGAAATCGGAGTTAATAATGTCCTCGGAAAAGTGGGTAACAATACAAAAGGGATCATTTTCTTTTTCAAAATCCAAAGCTTCCCAACAGTGTGGCAAATTGGGCCCCAATAAAACTAGGTCACCTTTTTCAAAACCAGAAATGTTGTTCCCAACAATTCTCCTGCCCGATCCCGTGGTGATAAAGTTTAGTTCAAAATTTTTATGGGAATGTATTTTAGCATTTGACGCCAAAGGCAGCTTTCTTGATATAAATGAATGTTTGTTGGGGACAAATATTTTTTCGAAGATAAATTCCATAAGTTGGTATATTGACAATATTGGACTAATATAATTAAATTATTCAGAATTAAGGTTAAAATTTAATGTAATTAAAACAATATTGTAGTGGCGAGAGATGTTAAATTGATTTTAATTTGTTATAACAACAATTCATGTCTCAAATCTTTAGAATCTGTAAGTCCTGTTGTTAATTTCTAGGGTTTATTACTAATGATTGGATTCATGAACTACCTAAAAAACCAACCACTATGAATGCAATTATTACAACAATTTATCAGTCGGAGAGGTCTTCCTATTTATTTAACCTATTAAATATATAATGATGAATTTACCTGTGAAAGGAATAATACCTCCGATGATTACTCCATTGCTGGAGAATAAAGAACTGGATTTGTTAGGATTAAATAAATTGGTTAATCATTTGTTAGAAGGTGGTGTCCATGGCATTTTTATTTTAGGAACCACTGGTGAAGGCCCTAGTTTAAGTTATGAGGTTAGGAAACAGCTTATAACGGAAACCTGTAAAATTGTAAACAAAAAGGTCCCGGTAATGGTAGGGATTACAGATACCTCTTTTGATGGTACCTTGGCAATCGCAAACCATGCGAAAGAAGTTGGGGCAGATTCATTGGTTGTTGCTCCGCCGTACTATTTTCCAATTTCCCAAGAAGAAATGGGAGATTATCTTGATAGTCTGTTACCAAAGTTGCCATTACCTTTTATGTTATATAACATGCCAAGTTGTACAAAGCTTCATTTGTCCATTGAGGTCGTTAGACGGGCAAAGGAGTTAGGGGCAATTGGCATAAAGGATAGTTCAGGGGATCTTAGCTATTTGTATATGTTGATAGAGGAGTTTAAAGGTGATCCGCTATTTTCAATAATAGCAGGAACAGAATTGTTTTTACCGGAAACAATTATGAACGGAGGACATGGTGCAGTTGCAGGTGGGGCCAATTTTTTTCCAAAACTGTTTGTAGATTTATACAATGCCTCAGTGGATAGGGATTTGGAAAAAGTAAAATCATTACGTGACCAAGTGCTTAAGATTCATACCACAATTTATGAGGTTGGTGACTATTCTTCAAGACACATCAAGGGAACCAAGTCGGCATTGTTGGCAATGGAAATTTGCCAGGATCACACGGCGGAACCACTTCAGAGGTTCAGTGAGGTACAACGTAATCAGATTAAAGCATATATTGCCCAATTTAACTATGAAAATGAACACAGTCCAGTTCACTAAAAGCGTTGGTGGGGAATCTTGATCATGCTTCATGAACTATGTTTTTTCTGTTATAGAAAAGTGGACTATCTTGAAGCCTTTTGATAATGGATAATCATAAAATATTTAAAAAATCCTTTGTTGTAATTCCGCTGTTTATTATCGCTGTTCTAGCGCTTTTAATTCATTTGGATTTACATATTATCAATGCCCTTACTTTAGAAACTGACCCTAATTTTGGAGTAGAGATCCAGATATGGCGTATACTTTTTGAACCTATTTTGGGGTTGTTACTTTATTTTAACCGTTCCCTTTATCCATTAGTGGAATTGCCTATAACATTATTGTGGATCGTGGTTTTTTACATAGGCTTTAGCCTAATAAAAGTTTTTAAAGTTCCTACTGGCACACTTAGAAAACAGAGGTTGCTAAGGTTTGTAGGTAACATACTGTTATTGATAGGAATTTGTTTTGCTGCCTTTGTTGTTATTCTTTTCCTTCCGTTACCTAATAATACTATAGTTAATAATACATCGGATGAGGTGTTGGTCACTACCCACGCCCATACCGAGTTTAGTCATGACGGATTAATATCACAGGATAATATGTGGGCATGGCATAAAAGAAATGGCTTCGATGCCTTCTTTATTACTGATCATGCCAATCATAAAAAAACATTGGATTTCTCCTTAAAACAAAGAAATAACCAAGTTCCAAGGGAACCATTGATCATGGTAGGCCAAGAACATTCAGGTTCCAATCATATGAGTTTATTGGGGTTGAACGGAAATTTCGAAACCAAGGATAAATCGGATTCCCTTATAGTAAATTTGGTGCATAAGTACGGAGGAGCAGTTATCATTAATCATTGGTTCGATGGTAAGGGTAATGATAAGGAGTTTTATAAGGACCTTGGTGCTGATGGCTTTGAAATTGAAAATGTAGGCAAGGAATTGTATTACGATAGAGCCATCTTTAAGGACCTAAAAGAATTTTGTGAAGATAACAAGCTCCTAATGATTGGTGGACTTGATTTTCATGGTTACGGGCGGGCCTGCGGTATTTGGAATGCTTTTAAAATTCCTAATTGGCATCAAATGAATCCTGATAAAAAAGAAAAATCTATTCTGGAAATCATCAGAAATAGAGATCAGAGTAAGGTTAAGGTGCTTATGTACCAAGATCGACCTTTTTATATTGAAGAAAATCTATTGTTTCAACCCTTTATTACCTTGGTCAATTATTTTAGGACGCTGAACTTTTTTCAAGTTTTATCATGGGCCGTTTGGTTGGTTTTGTTCCAATTGCTTTGGAATTACAGGAAGGATCATTTTATTCCAATGCATAAAAGAATGGCCTTGACAGGATTGGCGAGCGCACTATTCTTGGTTGCCTTGGGCTTGTACTATATGGTAAGGGGCAATGCCGTTAAGGGCTATAGTAAAGTGTTCGCCGAATACAGTTCCATGTTGTTAACCATTGGCGCTGTCTTTATGATCTATTCTCTTTTGATCGTTTATGTTAGATTCTTCAGAAAATTAAAAGCCAAAAATTGAAAAAAAAGATACTAAAGATCGGTGTTTTGGTTTTACTGATTTTAAGTGTAATTTCTTATTTTTATTGGGTTTTGCCAGTCTGGGGAATGCCATTCAATGACCATCGACATGGAAATCCGCCTTTGACCCCGGCATGGGCATTGGAATGTTGGCTATGGGAAGATGATGTAAATACTTCAGAATATGTGGATGAGTTATTAACAGGGTATAAGGATAACGATATTCCTGTGAGAACCATTATTTTGGATAGTCCGTGGTCTTTGCGCTACAACGATTTTGATGTTGATACTACTCTTTATAAGAATCCGGACCAATGGTTTAAGAAGCTTCAGGATAATGATTATAGGGTAGTGCTGTGGATGACCTCTATGGTGAATAGCTTTAGTAAGGACACCCAAATAAAGGATTCCAAGGATTGGTATAAGGAGGCTATGGAGAAAGGCTTCTTGGTAAAATCCAATAGCCCTAATAAATGGTGGAAAGGCGAGGGTGGTTTTATAGATTATACCAATACAAATGCCATGAACTGGTGGAGAACCTTACAACAAGACGTTTTTGATTTGGGTATTGATGGATGGAAGTTGGATGGTACTGCAACCTTATTCTGGAGTCAACTGGGGCCAATACCCATATTTTACAAGAAGACTTCCAAAGGAATAATGACCACTAGAACTTATATGGATCATTATTATAGGGATGAATACCGGTATGGACTTACCCGAAATTCAGAATTTGTTACCCTATCCAGATCTATAGATCGTGGGTTTCATCCCGAAGGTTTTTCGCCAATTGATGCCTCTCCAGTAAATTGGGTTGGAGATCAGAAGCACGAATGGGTGACGGATGAAATGATAATGGAAAGTGGGGAGGAAAAAGTTGATATAGCCTTGGATGGGGTTCAAGGTTACGAGTCGGCTATAGAGAGTATCCTGAAAAGCGCCGAATTGGGCTATAATATTGTAGGGTCCGATGTGGCTGGATTTTCGGGAAGTACAATTCCTCCAAGACTTTATATGCGGTGGACGCAATTTTCCGCCTTTTGTGGTCTGTTCATGAACGGTGGACATGGCGAAAGGCGACTTTGGAAGAGAACGGAGGAGGAGCTACAGGTAATACGAAAGTTTTCCTGGTTGCATACTGAATTAGTGCCTTATATGTATCACTATGTGGTAACGGCCCATGATGGAGGCAAAAGGTTGCAGACACCCTTAAAAGAAGGTAAATATCACTATATGTTCGGAGATGATTTTCTGGTTGCACCGATTTATAGGGACTCAAAAAATAGAAATATTACTTTGCCCAAAGGCCAATGGAGGTACTTTTTTGATGATAGGGAACTCATTGAAGGAGCCCAGGATATTAAAGGTGAATTTCCAATGGACGAATTTCCAGTTTATGTAAAGGAAGGTGCCATTATCCCAATGGATATTAAGCGTTCCTATACTGGATTAGGGGATGTGGATTCAGAAGGGTTTACTACAATTTTAGTATATCCCAAAGGTGAAAATAGCTTTGTTTACTATCATACGGATGCTGTGGGTGAAACTAGGATTTTATATTCCACCTCAGCTAATAGATTAAAACTTTCGTTGGAAGGGATAAAAATACCCCATATTTTAAGAATCCATTCCAACCACATTCCGGAATCCATCACCTTGGATGGGCGTCTATTGGAAAAGGACGTGTTTTGGAATTACGACACCCAAAAACATAAACTAATTATTAAGAACAACAAGGAATATAAGGACGGGGTTTACAACATCAGTTTCCGATGATGTCTTTCCTGTATCTCAACAGTTGATCTAACGGTGTAGATTCTTTGCTCTAAGATAGTCCAAAAGTTCTTCTGGTAAATCGGTCTGAATTACGTTGACGTGTTTTCGGGTCAAAAGGGCATCAAAACCTGAATTTTTCTTTTGGTTCTCCATCTCGTCATATTTACCTAGAGCATTTATCCATACTCTATATCCTGCTTTTATCGTCCTACGCATGGTTCCCTTTTTATAGAAACTTTCATCGATATGAATAATAGAAATATCCTCTAATTTTTTAATGGCCCTAATGTCTTTCCTAGAATAGGCCCGGGGCATTATTTTTATGTTTTTGTTTAACTTTTGATATTGTGTAGTTTCAGGATAATCATAAAGGAAAAATAATATCTGATCCTCCATTCCGTATTTTTCGATCAAGGCAAACGTTTGTTTTACCAAGGCCTCGCCTTCTAATTTGAAATCTACGTCAAGAATGATTTTTCCCTTAGTTAGCTGCAATACTTCCTCAAAGGTTGGAATTTGCTCCTTTGTAATGTCACTACCAAATTTAAGACGGAATTCTTTTAGTTCGGCAAGGCTGAAATCATCCACTTTACCACTGCCATTTGTGGTTCTGTCAATAGTTTCGTCGTGCATAATTACGAGTTCGCCATCCTTACTTTTTCTAATATCTATTTCTACGATATCTACCCCAATACGAATACTTTCCGCTATGGCGGCCAAGGAATTTTCTGGGTAATTGGGATTGGTGGCCCTGTGTGCCGCAACAAGTATATGTTCCGGATGATTGCTATAATCATCTAAAAGACTGTCCAGTTTTGTTTCCTGTGCCAAAGAGGTAAGGGATAAAAACAATAAGGATATAACGAAGAATATTTTTGGCATTGGATTGGTAGCGATATTCATAATGTAATTAACTGGGGTTTGCTTATAGGTCATGGTAGATCTTGTAATTGTAGTATTGACTTTTTGGCAGAGTAGCTTTTGAACTTTAGTTGGTAATGGAACGGGAATTAGCAGAGCCTACTCCAATAATACTGTCGTAGATATCTCCAAAATTACGATAATATACCAAGATTAGATAGTTGTTTTCAGTGAAATGAAAGTTTCCGGAAATAGTGTTCATGTCAAGTACACCTTCGTTGTTTTTCATTACATATTTGTAATTATAAAAACCTTGTTTCATTTTAATAACCGCTTCCATATTACCGGTATCCTCATTATAGGTCATTTTATTTTCTTCTTCCAGTGCATAATTGTTGAATTTCCCCATGACAAACACATCATGCAGGCCAATTTTATCGGTGTAGGGAAGTGTAAAGTGTACGTAGCTATATTCGGCTTCCCTAGAACTATCGTCTCCTTGCAGTGTCCTGACCACAAAATCCCCATTAACGTCGGGATAATAGGTATAGGGGCGATCATCCCTAAAGTAATCTGTAAATAAATAGTGACTGTAGAGTTCGTCCAATTCTATGCGGGAGATAGAAGAACTGGGAGCCCTTAAATCTTTTGTGTCAAAATTAAAGTACTCATTGCCGCCAAAAAAACTGGTTTCCTTATCATATTTATATACCAATTCTGTGCCCAGGATAAACTGAGGGCTAATATTGCTGATAGTGGTAGGCCATTGATAGTTTTGTATAATGGCAACCTTGACTTCTTTGTTGGGGTTTACCAGTTTTACCTGATTGGTATTAATGGTAAATTGTACAACTTGTTTTTCATTTAGGTATGTAAAATCCCTTGATCGCTTTACGACCCCGCCCACATTTACCAAATCCTCATATACCAAAAATCTACGTGAAAATTGAAGCTCATTATAGCTATTGTAAATTTCTAACAGGTAATTTCCACTGACTTTTAAACGTGTGTTGTCATTAGGGATAGTTAGCTTATAGTTGGAATAGGGCTGCAATGTAGAATAGCTATTTTCGTAATCCACAATGCGTTCGTTGTCCATTCCATTTAGATATTGTGATTTTAAGAGGGACGAGGGGGTCCAGTCGTAATCGCAGTGAACAATCTGGTAATAGTAATCCTGTTCATTGGCCAAAAGATCATCAAATTCCAAATTAATGGGATCGCCCAGGTTTACCACTGGAAATTGGTCATCGGTGGTGCCTTTAAATATAATAGACTTAATATTGTTGGGAGGGTTAATTTCCAACTGCACCTGAGTATAAGCTAAATGGGCAGAAAGGAGCAGTAAAAGCGCATAAAGATTCAATCGCATTTGGTAATATTTTCTCGTAAAGGTAAGCAAAAAGCAAGCCTAAATGGGTAAGGACGGTTTAATCATTAGAATTCCCCGATGCTCTGCATCGGAGGTTTTGGAGGAAAGTTTGAAAGCGGATGGTTTTCATAAATGGTTAAAACTTTCTTCAGCTTGATACCTCGTGGGCTCTGCCCCG
>Ga0105050_10009783_pt1 | contig 10661 bp, 13 predicted proteins | sample FRY01_FD_78088 | JGI IMG/M metagenome (GOLD analysis project Ga0105050, IMG submission 78088) | Freshwater microbial communities from Lake Fryxell liftoff mats and glacier meltwater in Antarctica - FRY-01 | ecosystem: Environmental > Aquatic > Freshwater > Ice > Glacier meltwater ... | reverse complement strand
AGTTGACCTGAGCGGCCGAAGGAGCGGGCTTTTAATCCGTTAGTGTAAAAACTCATCATAGGTTCGAATCCTATACTGTCCTCCATTTCTATGTGTTAAATACTATATTTAATAAATATCGGAAATAACTAATAAATAATTCATGCTCCTTTAGCCCAATTGGTAGAGGCAATATTCTTAGAAAATATTCATGTGTAAGTTCGACTCTTACAAGGAGTACCAACATAAACCAATACATACTTCTGTAACCGTTTCAGGCTTCTACCCTGTTATTCGTAATGGAGGTGAAAATGCAGGTTCGAGTCCTGCCAGAAGTGCCAATTTTTCCGGCTCGTCTAATAGCAGGACGCTTGACTTTGAATCAAGAAATTGTGGTTCGAATCCATGGCTGGAAACCAATTTAGAAAGGGAAATAAATGACTACTATGTATTTAGAGAAAGAAGATGCAACTTATGCTTTCCATGAACGTGTAGATACAGAGGTAATATATAAAGCTAGGTGGTATGAAAGTGCTCTTGTAGTTTTTAAGCATACAGATGATAAATATTATCAGATGGAGGCTATGATACCTTTAACTGAAATACAGGAAGGTCAGGATATTTTTAATAAAATTCCTGTTCCTTGTACAGAAGTACATCAAGTAGAGGAAACAAAAGTTGTTAAAGTATGGAAAGAGGTTTAACTAAATAAAAATACTTTAAGCTTGTATAGTATAATGGATATTATTCCGGTGTTGTATTCCGGCGACGGCAGTTCAAATCTGGCCTACAAGCTCCAATTAATGCGATTTGGCGAACAAGCGAACGCATCTGACTGTTAATCAGACATTGCTAGGAGCGTTACCTAGAATCGCAGCCAACACTTGACAAATACTCATAAATGAGTATAACTGTTAAATTAATTATGGAAAGTTAATCAGCCAGGGTGCTGACTCTGTTTTGAAAACAGATGGAACGTAGGGATACGTTTGGATTTCGATTATACCAGCTTTCCTCCAACATGGTTAGATGGCAGAATGGCTATTGCAGCACCCTGCTAAGGTGTAGACCCGAAATGGTCTTCTTGGTTCAAATCCAAGTCTAACCGCCAATAAGGGAGTTATATGCTACACGCAGATGATATAGCAAATAACTCTAGGGGTGATAAAGGACTTTCAATAGCTATATTATACTACGTTAGTAGAGGATATAATATATCAATACCCTTTAACGATAGTCAAGATTATGATTTAGTTATTGATGGTCCAGAGGGTTTACAGAAAGTACAAATAAAAACCACTATGCATAAAAACGCTAGTAAAGGCTATTATGTTGCCGCTCTACAACCATGTGGCTCTAAGAAGAAAGTATCTGAGAACAGCTATAACACATTATTTGTGTTTACTGGAAATAGACAAGTATATATAATACCAAAAAAAGACATTGGACACTTAGGGGAGAAATTAGTCCTAGGTAAGAAATACGAAAAATACAGGAAGGAATATATATTATGAGCACTTTAGAAGTTAACTATATCAAGGGTAGTGTTGCCCTTGGTGGATTGTAAACCCACTGTCGTTAAACGTAGGGCGTAGTAGACGAGAGGCGCAAGTCCTCCACTACCCACCAATTTAGGAAAGTACATGCCAGCTAAAAAACGTGACTATAAAAAAGAATATGCTAGGGATCATTCAGGTGCCTCCTCTAAGAAGGACAGAGCCTCTAGAAACAAAGTACGAGCACAAATGGCTAAGGCTGGTAAAGTACGTAAAGGTGATAAAAAGGACGTAGATCACAAAGATGGAAACCCTAAAAACAATTCTAAAAAGAACCTACAAGTTATGAGTAGGTCCAAAAATCGTTCAAAACAGTAAGGATTATTATGAATAGTATTAAACTAAAGGTTTCTACATTTGTCACAGATGTTTTAAATAAAGTATATACGTATGCCCTTAGCAATTTTGTTGTTTATACAGCGTTTGTATTAATTGCTGGAATGGTCTTAGGACTTATTTCTGCATCTACTTTAGGATCATAATATGAGTTATGCTCTTTCTCAAAATGCAATTAAAGGTACTGTTAAAGACCTAGAGGTTGCTATTGATATTCAAAGTACCTTTGTTGGTTACACATTAATTTTTCTTGTCAAATCTGGAAATGAGTGGAAAGGTATTGCTGAAACTAAAGGTAGTACTAATCCTTTACAGGGGCCTCAATTTTTAAATGCAGTATTAGCTAAAGGAGATTCTGTGAAGTGGTTAGAAGCTGCACTTATTGAATTAAGTGGTTATATTAAAAACTGGTATAGTATTGTTTTTGGTGGTCCTGTAACAGGCCCAGAAACATATGCACAACCAGAAACCGGCGAAGAAGCTTATGAACAAATTAAAAGTCTTTTATCCCTTTATAAATTCTCAGAAGAAACATTGTCTGCGGTTAAAAAATAACTTTGGGAAAAGAAATAGCTAAACTTGCTGAGTGTACAGACAAACAAAGAGCATTTATACAAGCATTAAAATCCCCCGAGATAGTAAATATAGCCTCTAAAGATAGATTTAGATGGGCCGCAGATAAAGCTGAGTATAGTAATACAACTAGTATTTCAGAGATAATGGCCCCTCTTAGACATCTTGTAAAAGATATTGCAGAGCAGATGCTCTCAGATGCGTCTATTTATGCTGCGTGGCAGGTTACAGACACTTTAACTGGTGGTGAGGTAGATAGTTCTACTAAGGTCCGCCTAGAGGCTGCTAAGGAGATTTTAGATAGGTCTGTACCTAAGAGAGCAGAGGCAAAGAGAACTAATGAACCTATCACAATTGTTATAATGCCAGCCAAGCAGGAAATTATAGAAGTATCCCAATACATTGAACACGAAAATTAAATTTACTCCTGTAAGGAGAAAGAATATTGGTAGAGCACCTTGGGGATATACACCAGACCCAGGTGATATGTATCTACTTATGCCTAATATTGAAGCTCTAAAAATTTTACACGAGAGTTTTGACCATTTAGATAATGGAGGCTCTGCTAGAGTCACTTCTGATTGGGTAACATCTAAATCAGGTGTATCATTATCTAGTGCAGGTTTATTAAACCTGTATAACGCTACTGAGGACAGAGAAGAAGGTAAAGCTAAAAGAGCAAAGCTTGTAGCTAATTACACTGCCCATAGAAAAAAGCGTAAAAAGAGATTAACTAAAGAGCAGAAGATCAATAATGAAATTGGTCAAATACAACGTAAGTTAACTCTTAAAAAAAGGAAATTAAAGGCTGTAGCTGAGGGCCCAAGTCTAGAGAATAGACCTGAAACTCTTCCAGCAGAACCAATTCCAGAAACAACTAATTTTGAAATCCGACCAAACCCTGGACCACAGACAGAATTTTTATCTGCATCTGAGGACGAGGTGCTTTTTGGTGGACAGGCTGGTGGTGGAAAATCATTTGGAATTACCGTAGACCCTTTGAGAACGGTTCATTTTTCATCACACAAAGCTATTACATTCCGTAAAACAAACGACGAACTTCGTCAACTTATCTCCCTCAGTAAGCAGATGTATCCTAAAGTTATTAAGGGTGCTAGGTGGAGAGAGGCTGATAAAACGTGGGAATTCCCTTCCGGTGCATCCCACTGGTTTCGCTATCTTGATAGAGATGATGACGTAGAATCTCTACAAGGTCAAGACTTTACACATATTTATTTTGATGAATTGACTCACTGGCCCACGCCATATGTGTATACTTATATGCGTTCTAGAAAACGCTCTACTGATCCTCAAATTAAACCTTACATTGGTATGAGGTCTACTACTAACCCTGGTGGCCCAGGCCACGGTTGGGTTAAAAAGATGTTTATTGACCCTGCTCCAGCTAACACCTCATTTATTGGGGTGGATATGGAAACTGGTGATCCTATGTATTGGGAAGAAGACGACCCTGCATCGGGACATATGAGGGGCGACCCTCTATTTACATGTAGGTTTATTCCTTCTCAATTGTCTGATAATCCACATCTTAACATGGATGGTGCTTATCGTGCCAGCTTATTATCTCTTCCAGAAGTTCAGCGTAAACAACTATTACTTGGTGATTGGGATGTTGCTGTAGGAGCAGCTTTCTCAGAATTTGACAGAGATGTTCATGTTTGTGAGCCTTTTCAAGTACCAGAAGGTTGGTCAAAGTTTAGAACATGTGACTGGGGATATGAGTCACCAGCCTGTTGTTTGTGGATTGCGGTGGATTTTGACGGTAAATTCTGGGTTTATAGAGAATTATATACTAAGCGAGTATTAGCCTCAGATTTTGCGGATAGAGTTATAGAAATGGAAGCTGGAGATCAGGTTAATTATGGTATCTTAGATAGCTCCTGTTGGGCTAAGAGGGGGGATGGTGGCCCTTCTGTAGCCGAGGTTTTAAACAAGAGAGGGCTTAATTTCAGACCATCTGATAGAAGTCCTGGAAGTCGTGTTCAAGGTAAGCAGGAAATGCATAGAAGACTTAAGGTAGTTTCTAGACAAAACCCAACAACTGGACAAGAAGAAAAATATACAGGGTTGACAATTGTTAATAATTGTGTAAACCTGATACGAACTCTACCTTCACTTCCGTTAGATAAGTCAAACACAGAGGATGTTGACACTAAAATGGAAGACCACGCTTACGATGCTTTACGTTATGGGTGTGCTACAAGACCGTTAGTTCCTACGGCCTCTAGTACCACAAACATGAATATTAACTCCATAGATGTGTCTACAGACCCAGTAGAGCATTATTTTGAAAGCTAATTAATGTCAGAACTTTCTGCTAAAAATCAAATTTCCTCTGAAAACTTAGTTGAAGAAGAACAAGAAGACTCTTCAATTATTTTATCAGATGATGCTAAAAGGTCTGTTGTAGACTCATTGTCGCCTATGACAATGCTTGTCAAGCAAAGATATGAATCTGCTAAACGTACTAGAGCCCCTCAAGAGGCTATTTGGTCAAAGGCTTACAGAAACTTTAGAGGTCTTCCAGGTTCTGATGGAACCTTTATTGATAGTGAAAAATCTAAAGCATTTATTAAGATTACTAAAACTAAGGTTATGGCTGGTTATGGTCAAATCTTAGATATTATTTTTTCTGATGAAAAACTACCTATTGAAATTTCTGCTACTCCAGAACCTTTAGGGGTTGCTGATGTAGTTCACGTAAACTTACAGGACCCTGTAGGTCAGCAAGAAGCCCCTCCTGACCCCTTCCAACAAAAAGAGGAATCTTTAGTAGGTTATGGTGGGGATGGTAATGATCTTTCTCCAGGGGAAACCTTAGCGGATCGTGCGGGTGCTTTCTTTAAAAGAATTCTTCCTGGAGCTAAATTTAAAGAAGGTCAAGGTCAAACACCAGCGGATTTAACACTTAGACCTGCTGAAGTCTCAGCATCTAAAATGAACAGACGTTTACATGATCAACTTATAGAGGGTGAGGCTAATACAGCTATTCGTCAATCAACTTTTGAAATGTGTTTATTAGGTACAGGCGTACTAAAAGGCCCATTTAGTTATAATAAAGAATTCCCTCGTTGGGCAGAAGATGGTGCCTATATCCCTGTAAATGAGGATATTCCAAAACTTGAACACGTTAGCGTGTGGGATTTTTACATTGACCCAGACTCTAGAGCCTTAAAAGATGCAGACTGGGCTATTCAAAGACGTAAACTATCTAGATCACAAATGTTAGACTTAAAGGGCAGGGTTGGTGTTAGAGACTCTGCTGTAGATAATTGTGTTGACGCTGGAGCTAACTACGTAGAAGAAAGCTTTGAACACTCTTTAGATGACAATAATTTTTCAGAAGGTATGAACCGTTGGGAAGTTCTTGATTATTGGGGTAATGTTGACAAAAAACTATTAGAAGATTTAGACGTTAAACTGCCTATACCAGAAGGTAAAGATGAGGTCCAGGTAAATATTTGGGTTTGTGAAGATCAACTTATTAAAGTTATTGTAAATCCATTTACACCTAAAAGGCTTCCTTATCTTGTTTGCCCATTTGAATTTAACCCTTATAACCCTTGGGGTGTAGGTATTCCTGAAAATATGGAAGACACACAAGCTCTTATGAATGGGTTTATTAGGCTTGCTGTAGATAACGCTGTTATTTCTGGTTCATTAATGATGGAGGTTGATGATGCTCTTATGGTTCCTGGACAAAATTACAAGGTTAAAGCTGGTAAGTTCTTCCATAAAAACTCAGGAACAGGCCAAAGGGCTATTGAGACTATTAAGGTAGCAAACACGGCCCCACAAAATATTCAGATGTTTGATACAGCTAGAAGATTAGCTGACGAAGCTACTGGTATTCCTTCATTCTCTCACGGTATGACTGGTGTTCAGGGCGTTGGTAGAACTGCCGGTGGTATTTCAATGTTATTAAATGCTGCATCATTATCCACAAAAACAGTTATTAAAAATGCTGATGATTTCTGGTTTGCTCCTATTGGAAAGCATTTTTATGCTTGGAACATGCAATTTAAATTTGATAAAGATTTATTAGGTGATCTTTCTATTCATGCTAAAGGTAGCATAAACCTTATGATGAAGGAAGTAAAGACCCAAAAGCTTACTCAACTTGCTATGGGCGTATCACAAACTCCTGGTGCTGCTTGGATTAACTGGAAAGAGTGGACTTCTGAATATTCTACTTCTTTAGGGCTTGGCAACAGGCTTCTTAATAATCCAGAACAAGCACAACTACAGGCTATGCTTATCCAAATGACTCAACAAGGTCAGGCTCCAAAAGGAATGGATGGTCAAGCTATGCAAGGTGGTGGGCCAGCATTGCCAGGACAGGAAGGCTTTACAGGAACACCACAGGAGCAGGGTGGACAACCGCCTCCACAAGGACAGGAGCAGTTTTAAATGACTAAGGATGAAGCGTTTGAATCTATTATTAAATTAGGTAAATCTAATACCGATGTTGTTATAAAGTTTTTAGAGTTTGCTGAAAAAACTTATTTAGACGGTATATATCAAAAACAGGGTGAGGATATTCTTAAACAAATTGGTGCAGCCTCTGGGTGTGCTGGTTTAGTTAATAATTTAAACTCTTATATAGAACAAAAGGAAAGAAATAGGGAAGAATCAAAAAATGGCGATGTTTAGTACAGAAGCTAAGGGAGCATTTATCCCAGGATTAACTAAAAGTTCAAAGACTCCACCATCTCTTGGTGGTTTTGTTGATCCTTCACAACAACAGGACGAAGTTTTAAAGCGTTTGTATTATGGTTCATCCGCCAGTAAAACTGGTGATATTGCTATGGAACAGGCTGCTGTCAAAGCTTCTGGCTTAAAACAACCACCTATGAGAGATGCCTCTGTAAATGTTTCTCCAAGTAAATCTTTTTCTGAGGTAGAAGCTGAAAAAGCTTCTGCTGCACCTAAAGCACCTGCAACAACTCCTGGAGGACTACCTCCATCTGTAGTTACGGGCGGTGGCGGTGCTACACAACCAGCTACACCTGGATTTGAAAGCCCAGAAGGCTTCTCACAATATAGCTTTAACGTTGATATGGGCTCTGATCTTGGTATGGGCTCTTTTAATGGTCCTATTAATATTCCAGGTATATCATACAATGCTGATACTAAACAATGGTTTAATGGTTATAGTGGAAAAACCTTTGATGTTGATGGTACTGAAATTGAAGTAGAAGGAGAAGTGCCTTTCGATCCTAATCAAGAAGTTGCAGTTGCACAGGAAGAAGGTTCTGATATTAAACCTCTTGATGGTTTTATAACCACTCCAAGTACTACAGACAATTCCCCTTCGCCACAAAATGTTAGCTTACATCCTATGCAGGTACAAGGAATGGCAACAATGCTTGGTGATCCTATTATGCAAAAACTGGTAGCTAATATGTCAGTTTCTGACTTTATGCAAATGGTTCAGGGCGGATTTCAACAAAAACAATAAAAAGGCTTGACATTAATTCATATTTGTGTACACCTGATACATATACAACCCCTAGGGCTACCCATAACACACCTATACTAAATATAGGCCCCCAAGGAGAAAAAAGATTTTGGATAAAGAAGATGGAAGCGAAGGCTTCTTAGAAACTAAAGGCGTTGTTCGTAGAGCAGAGCAAGAATTAGAAGAAGCAATTAAAGTAGAACGTCCAGAAGACCTTGCTCCTAAAGAGGAAGAAAATTCTGAGGAAACTTCTGAAGAAGTAAAAGAAAGTAAGGTCCCAGAAAACGTTCCTGGTGATGAGGATGCAGATGGTCATGATTGGAAAACCAGATATGGTAACCTTCGTCGTTACATGCAAAAAGAGTTAGACCGCCGTGATGGTATAACTAAAGAAAAGAATGATGAAATTACGTCCCTAAAAGGACAGCTAGAACAAACAGCTAAGTCAACTAATGTTTCTTTACCTGAAACAGATGAAGACCTAGAACAGCTAAAAACTGAAAACCCAGGTGCATACAATTCAATCATCAAGATTGCTAAAAGTATTGCGGATGATGTGGTTGAAGATAAAATGGCTGCATTAAGAACTGACGTAGACGCGATTAATAATCGTAGTAAGAAAAACGTTGAAGATGCAGCAGAGGTGGCTCTACAAAAGAGACATCCAAAACTGGATATTGCGAATTTAGGTACTGACACGAAGTTTATGGAATGGTTTGGAACCCTTTCTAAGAAACATCAAGCAGACCTTACAGAAAACAAAGAAGATGTGGAATCGGCTTCCTTCGTTCTTAGAGCATATGAACGTGAAGTATTAGAAGCTGATCCCAAAAGTAAGAAAGATGCTCTAGTAAAAGATGTTAATAGAGAAGCATCACGCGATGTTAAAACATCTGGAGCAAAAAACCCGTCGGATGCCCAACCGGACAAAGGATACGATTTTCTTGAATCAGAAATCGAGAGAATGCCCCCTAAAGTCTTTGAGGAAAAGGCAGACGATATTGAAAAGGCTTACAGAAACGGACGAGTTCTTATGGACAAGTCTGGAGCCTCTTCCAACTAGGCAACTCGGCAATCCGACCCTTAGTTAATTTAAACTTTGTGTTGGACCTACCGACATACCTTTATTTATAACGACCTCTCTTGAGCTACCGTTAATCGTAATAAAGCCGTCAATTATAAGGTCCTATTAGCGTTACACCATTTTGGTGTGACTAATTTTATACTCTTTATAGGAGAATTATAACTATGGCTTTTCAAACAGCAGCAGCTTATGGAAACTTATCTCAGGGCAACTTTAGTCCGGTCATCTATTCTAAGAAGGCTCAACTTCAGTTCCGTAAGGTTTCGGTAGCTCAAGACGTAACTAACACTGAATACTTCGGTGAAATCTCAAGTATGGGTGATACAGTTAACATCATCCAAGAACCAACACTAACGGTTTCTGCATACTCTCGTGGTCAAGATATTAATATTCAAGACCTTGACGATGATCAAATTCAATTAGTTGTTGACCAAGCTAACGCTTATGCGTTTAAGGTTGACGACATTGAACGTAAGCACGCCCACCACAACTGGGAAAGCATGGCTTCTAGCCAAGCTGCTTACCGTCTAAGAGATGCTTTTGATACTAACATCTTCACATACATGAAGAGTAATCTAACAACAGCATTAACTATTGGTACAACCGGCTCACCTACGCCTGTTAACTACGATGGTGCTGCTGGTGACTTTTCTCCAACTCAACTATTAAACCGTCTAGGTCGTTTACTTGACGAAGGTAACGTTCCTTCCGAAGGCCGTTGGGCTGTTGTTGATCCGTTCTTCTTAGAACTGATGAGAGATGACAGCTCTAAGCTTATTAACAACGATTACTCTGAAAAGGGTGCTCTGAGCAATGGTATGGTTACAAACCGTCCAGTGCAAGGGTTTAAACTTTATGCTTCTAACAACCTCCCATCAGTTGGTACTGGGCCTTCGGCTACATCAGGAACAAACTATGGATGGCTGTTAGCTGGACATACGTGTGCGGTTGCTACTGCGGAACAAATTATGACATCAGAAAAAATTCGTGCTGAAAGCACATTTGCTGATATCATCCGTGGTCTTCACGTATTCGGTCGTGGTCTACTTCGTTCCGAGTCACTTGTGGCTTCTATTTATAACAACGCTACTTAATCGGGCATAGGAGAATAAAAATATGAGTACTATTAGTTTATATGTTGGTGGAACAACTGGTTATCCTGCGAGAGCAGGACTCCAGGGTGTTGGAGTCTTTGAGCAAGTAATTGATTTTGCTGCTGTTCTAGCAGCTAAGGGAAGTGCCCTAGCTGCTGAGGACATTGTCCAAGCGATTTCACTACCTGCTGGAGTTCAAATAATTTCAGCCGGTGCGGAAGTTCTTACTGCTGCTAATCCTTCGGCTGCTACAATTAACGTAGGGCTTGCTGGTGGAGATACCATCGTTGATGGGGCTGACGCTAAGACAGCAGGTTATTGTGCAGTCGGAACGAATGGGTTCCTTCAAACTGCTGGTAATCGTCTATCAGCAGCGGACACTATTGATGTAACCCTAGCGACACTTACAGGGACTATTTCAACAGGTAAGGTTCGTGTTTACGTTGTAATCGCAAACATTAGCTAGATTGACTTTAGCTAGTAACTATATTGGTGGGTAACCACCTATACTAGAGAGCCCCTGGGTTTTACCTCCTTTCTCCTGGGGGCTCTTTTTT
>Ga0105050_10009782_pt1 | contig 10663 bp, 13 predicted proteins | sample FRY01_FD_78088 | JGI IMG/M metagenome (GOLD analysis project Ga0105050, IMG submission 78088) | Freshwater microbial communities from Lake Fryxell liftoff mats and glacier meltwater in Antarctica - FRY-01 | ecosystem: Environmental > Aquatic > Freshwater > Ice > Glacier meltwater ... | reverse complement strand
GTCTTCAGTCCAAGAAGGTGTTCGTACAGCACTGTGTCTTTCATGGCTCGGTCAATCAATTTGTAAAACTGCATTCTGCTGGAGTGAATGAAAATTCACAGCGGAATCGATGAAGAACCAAACCCCTTATGATTAATGCGAGTCGTAGCTGCCGGAACCGAATATAGTTTTTCGCTCGCTGTTTGCTGCAGCGCTTCACGGTCTACCAGAACCTGATTTCGAGTTGCAATGGCATTTTGGGCGGAGGCGAGCATGGTCCTCATCTGCAGGAGTTGGCTAGCTTGATGGCTTGCAAGCTGATTGGCGAAGCCGAGGGCCTGCATTTGACCTTCGGCGCTTTGCGCTCCCGCCTGCAATCTCTCCAGCTGCGCCGCGTCGTCTTCAATGGACCTTTGCTGTTGGTCCAAGCCTTTAAACATGGCGTCATTGGCCTTCTTTTGGGCTTCGGAGCCGAGGCGCTGGATCTCCTTTATCGCTGTCCATTCGGCTTCTGAGCAGCCTTTTGCCGTGAAGCAAGGCGAGCTTTTGTAGAACGAGGCATTTTGAAATTTGGCCAAGTACTTGTCCACACTCCCCAGACTATTTTTGTAGTAGTTGAGGGTGTCAACCGCCCCTAGTAGCTTGCTGATGGTTCCAGTTGCCTTATCCCAGATAAAGGCGGTCGGCGCCATGGTGTTCTTGAGCATGTTTTCATACTGCCGCAGCTGCGTTTGGTATTGCTCGATTTGCTTCATGGTTTGAGCCACGTTTTCAGCGGCGGCTACGACTGTTTGAGTCAGGTTCGCAGCGTCAATTACCGGGATTCCAGGCGCAGCCGGCGTTTCTGTGCCGGCCGTGGCCAGCGCGACAAGCAGAACAGCTTTAGCCGCTAAAACGTTTCGCATAGACATAGGTTTTCATTTGCTTTCTGGGGTTAGTAATCAAACGCGTTGTACGGTTTTGAGAACGTCATATCTTTGGTGACAGTGACGTTGAATCGGTAGCCGGGGCGAACCTCTAAGGTCGGAGAAACGCTCATGTTTTTGCCGATCATTTGAGCGGTGACCTGGCCCAGCTGCTGGCCCACGGCTTCGCTTATTGCTCCGCTGGCCGTTTGGCCGCCGCCCGTTGTGTTTGAGCTTTGCGGTTGGCTTAGCCCGATTCCGGCCGTAATTCCAGACATGAGAAACGCTGACGAGAAAAGCCGCACGTAATGGTTGTTCACCTGGTCGGTGAGGCCCGCATACCCAGCACTGTCTGCGCCGGGCATCGCGCCGATGTCCATGGCTTTTCCGTCGGGAAAAACGATCCGATTCCAGGCCACTAAAACGCGTGACTGTCCATAAACGACTTCGCTTGAGTACCGACCCATGAGCCGTGAGCCTTGGGGAATGAGTTTGTATTTGCCCGTCGCTGTGTCATAGACATCCTGGCTGACTTGGCCCGCGATTTGACCCGGCAGCTCCGAATTGATGCCGTAGATCAGTGTTGCCGGAATGACAAAGCCCGCGCGCAGCTCATATCGGGAGCGCGGCGAGGCCGGCTGGGACTCAAGTTGCCATTGGCTTTCCTGTCCTGGCGTAGATAGCTGGCTGTAATCCTTACCCGAAGCGGCGCCTTTAAAGAGCGCAGGCGTGGCGCCGGGTTGCCCCCCCTGCGACACCCCCAAGCCTGCGGCCCGGAGCTGGTCCAGGCGCGTTTTGTAAGCCGCCGTGGGGTCATCCCTTGTTCCTAAGTCGATTTGCTGCCGGATAGCAGAAAGCCGGGCGGCAACATCCTCGTTTGCCGACGCGGCGCCGCCACTGCCGACCGCGCGCCGGGCCGAGAAAGGGACGTTTGTTTTGGACTTCACGCCTGCCTCCAGGGCCTGGAGCTTCGCTGTGCGGATTCTCTCTGCCATGCCGTCGATTGGAGGCGTGTCGAGGGTTTCCATATTAGTTGACGACCCTTTGGGACCCGAGCCAGGAGGGGGCAGATCCAGATTGTCGGGCCGAGCGATTGCGATGGGGCCGGGCTGAGCCTGGCCGGGCGCAGAGAGCTGCGGCATGTCGCCCAGGATGCTTTTCGGTTGAATAATTCCGTCTTGCTGGCCTTCTGTGATCGCGTTAGCCAGCGAGTTGGTTGTCGTTACAGTTTCGACCTTCACTGTTGGCAGCTTGCTCTGTTTCGCTGACCTGTCCGCAGCTACGGTGAGCATCATGACCAGGAAGCCGATGAGAACGGCCACACCGATGTAAACCGGAACATTGTTGACCCTGCGGACGCCGGTTTTTGCTGATGCGGAGCCCGGAGACGCGTCGGGCGACATTGAATCATCTAAGCTCATTTTTTATTCCTTGCGCACCCAGCCGCCGGCCGGGTGTATTGCTGATCCTTTGATGACGAAGGCCCGGCTCAGCGACTCGTTGCCGACAATCAACGTGATTCGGTAGAGGTTCATGCCGGCGATTTCATCGAGCACATAGCGAAAATGGTTCGCTGGGTCCGATTCCACGGGCTGCTTGGCGTTGAACTCAAGGACCGCATAGCCCTTGGCCCTCAAGATGCCAACCAGTGAGGCCCCGAAGGCGTCAGGGGTGCCTTGCTGGAAGTCAAAGCGGGTTGCCGCTGGCGGGTACGCCGCGAGCAACTTTGCCGCAGCCTCGCCTGCCAGTTTTGCATTCGTGGCCGGCGTGGCATCCTGAATGAAATTTCCGTGCCGCGACGATGGTGCTATTGAAAACACAGAGGTGAATCCAGCACTAACCGCAGCGCAGCCGGTCAGCAATGCGAAGGCGGGCGCAATAAGGAAGACCTTTCGCATGGATTATTTCCCGCGCGTGATGGTCACGCGGTTCTGGTTGCTGCCTACGCCAGCGACCAAAACGGCCTGATCGAAAATCGTATCGACAATGAACCTGTCGCCCTGCAGGCGATAGTTCACCTGGACAACTTCCTCATCCGACAATACACCACCTTCTTTGCGCACCACGAGCAGAATCGGCGCTTCAGTTTGCGCCATGGCCTTCGGCATTTGGATGGTTGTCTTGATGCCATTGTTGTAAACACGAACAGGTTTCCATGGAGCAGAACCAGTGATCGAATATGCGAAGCTCAGTTCATCGACGACCTCGCCGGTTTGCGGAATCGTGCGCTCCTGTTCTTGCTTAACCCTGCGGGTTTTCAACTCTTCCCATTTGGCGTTATTGTCTTCGTTGTAAGTGAATGCGACACGCGGCATGTACTCGGTGCGGTGAGAGCGCAAACGCATGTGGTATGTGCGGCGGTTTGTCGCAACGACCAACGAAGTTTCAAGGCCGACATCAAGCGGTTTGATGATCAGGTGTTGTATCTCTGCCGCCCCGCTGCCGGAAATCGCAGGATCTATTACCCATCGGGCCGTATCTCCCAACTGAAGGGAGTTGACCTGCTCGCCTGGCTGCAATTCCACATCGCACACCTGCAGGACTGCGCAGACGATGCTGGGGTATTGCGCACCGTGCAGGAAGCGGACGGTGCCGTCCGGACCGGCTGTGAGGGGTATGGTTGACGCGCTGCCTAGTTTCCACTTCTGGGCGATCGCAAGAGCTGCTTTTTCCTGCATCGTCAGAGTTGGATTCGGGTTTGAGAAATAGGCGTCAGCTAAGGGATCGCCACCGGCGGCTACGCTCAGAAAGGGGTGGGTGGCCAGGGCTATCGCGAGGAGGGTTTGTTTCACGGGGATAGTCCTTTAAATTTGCTTAGACCAAGAAAACTCGCGGACGTAAATACCTGCAGGGTTATTGGCCTGTTGTGCTTCGGTTGTCTTGGCGGTCGGCACCACGATGTAGGTAGTCACCAATGCCCGCATGCGCGATGGCTGGCCTATTGCGATGCCTTGGCGGTCGCGTGTTGTTTCCATCCAGTCGATTTGCCATGTTTCGGGCGTTTGCGGCAGCACTGTGACAATCTCAACGCTGACAGTCTCTTTTTGGGCGCGCTTGAACGGGCTGGATTCGGCAGTTCCGTTCATCCACTCGTTCATGAAGGCTGTCGCTGGATCTTTGATCGACAGCATGGAGAAGACGCGGAAAACCGCTTTGCGCTGTAGCGCGACATCGGGAGTAACAACGCGCGCATCGTTGATGAAATTGCCCACGGCTGCTCGCACTATCCGCAGATCCACAGGGCTTGCTTTTTCCACCGGGCCAACAGCGCGGGTTTCGCCGTGTTTGTCCACTTCATACACGTAGGGCACAAACTTGGACTGGCTCCCAATGTGGATGATGCCGCCAACGCCGGCAAGGCCAATCAGCAGCCCGAGAATGCCGACGACTTGCCACATCTGCCGCGCGGACACCTCGCCTTGCGTATGCCCGTTCCACGCCCTCCTGGCGTTCAGATAGGGGTTTTCTGTGCCGCTGTCGCTGGCATCGCTCTTCTTCAAGAATCGTTCAAATAGGTTCACGCTGTTACTCCATAGTCGCTAAGTTTTAATCTCTTGCTCGCTAGCCATTGGTCCACCCAGGCGGCACCATGCTTGGCTTCAAGCCGCTGAATTGACGCGATTGATTCCTTGTCGGTGGCCCCGACGAATGCGAGCGCCAGCGGCCCAAGGGCAAGCTCATAGAGGCGGCGGCCGGATTCCGAAACGCAGTAATACTGTTTCTTTGGAATAGCGGTCGCGATGATGTCAATTTGGCGGTTGTTCAAACCCATCCGCCGGTAAAGCGCCGCTGCGTCCTGGTCGCGGGCATAGATATTCGGCAAGAAAATCTTTGTAGCCGTTGATTCAACGATCACATCCAAAATGCCGCTTTTTTCCGCGTCCGTCAGGCTTTGGGAGGCCAGCAGCAACAAGCAATTCTTTTTTGCGAATGACTTGAACCACTCGCGGATCTTGTCCCGGAAGACAGCATGCCCGAGCGCGATCCAGGCCTCATCAATGATGATGACTGCGGGTTGACCGAGCAGGCTTTGTTCAATGCGGCGAAAAAGGTAGAGCAACACCGGAAGGGCAAACTTTTCACCCAGGTTCATTAGCTCTTCAATTTCAAAGGTTGTGAATTTCGAGAACGACAGCCCATCCTCATCGGCGTCCAGCAGGTGCCCCATAAGACCATCGGCGGTGTATTGGCTCAGGGCTTCGCGAATCACTTCATCCTGAATCGTCAGGGTGAACTCTGAGAGAGTTTTTGCCCCGCTGTTGTTCATGCTATGAATCGCATTGCCGATTTCGGTCCTCTGCCCTGGCGTGGTGACAACCCCGTTTAAGGCCAAGATAGTGTCGAGCCATTCCATGGCCCAGGCCCTGTCTCCTTTGGTGGAGAGGTATTGCAACGGACAGAACGCGAGCCGGCTATCGTCGGCGCCAACAGCAAAATGCGCGCCGCCTACAGCCTTGGTGGTCGGGTACATCGACATGCCCTTGTCGAACGCGAAAAGCTGCAGGTCTGGATACCGCAGGAACTGCATCGCAATAACCCCGAGGTGGGTGGACTTGCCGGCCCGTGTGGGGCCGAGCATCATTGTGTGGCCCAGATCGCGAACGTGCAGATTGAAGCGGAATGGCGTAGACCCGTGCGTGACGCAGTGCATGAGCGCAGGCGCGTTAGGCGGGTACATCGGACAAGGTGCGAAACTCGCGCCGGTCCAGATAGAGCTTGTGGGCAACAGGTCGGCCAAGTTCATCGTGTTGATGAGCGGCCGACGGACGTTTTCTACGCCGTGGCCTGGCAGGCTTCCCAAGTAGGCGTCCATCGTGTTGATTGTTTCAACCCGAGCGGCAAAGCCGAGCTTATTTATTGCTTTTTCCACCTGGCTTGCGGATGTCTCCAGCCTGGCTCTGTTTTCGTCCATGAGAACGACCGTGCTTGTGTAGTAGCCCACGGCAACCATGCCGCTGTTTACCTCTGCAATGGCCGCTTCCGCGTCGGCAACCATGGACACGGCATCCTGGTCGATGGAACCAGTGTTTGTGTTGAAAACCTGGTCGAAAAACCCCCGGACTTTCTGGCGCCACTTTTTGCGAAACTTGTCGAGGTGCTTAATCGCCTCGTGAGAGTCCATGAAAATAAATCTACTTGACCAACGGTATTCGCCTGGCAGTTCACCGAGCGCTGTCAATATCCCTGGGGTTGACTCCAAGGGAAAGCCTTGAATGGCGACGACTTGAATAAATTTGCGGCCAATTTTTGGCACGACCCCTGAGTAAAGTTCCTGCCCGCCAATGATGGCGTCCAAGTACATCGGGTTGCTGGGCAGCAGTACCGGATGACTCAGGCCGGTCGCGCAGAACTGTAGCCACCTCAAAAATTGATCGTGAGTGACAGTCGAGCCGTCTTCATTTGTTATCTTTGTGCCGCGCAGCCGTTCCAAGCTCACGGCCGACGAAAGCCGGGATTCAATGTTGTTGCATTCGCGGTCAAAGGTGTTAATCAGATCGTGGGTGCGCGCTTTGTGGCCCGGGGTTTTTGTCTCATCATCAAACATCAATTCGATAAATTTCCTCTGCGCGAGCATTGGCGGGAAGTACGTTAGCGTGAGCACGAAATAGCCCTCGTACATGGTTCCCAGCCGCTCGAAGAGGCGGCGCCGTTCTTCATCGACGGCCGCCGACACGGGATCTGGATAGAAGGATGCGGCCGGGGCAGGATAGTCCGGTGCCGGCCGGCGCACGCCGTCAACGTGGAGCATCCAGCCATTGCCTAGGCCGGCAAGCGCTTGATTGATGCGCGCGGAGACTGTCTCCCGCTGTTCGTCGGTGCTACTGGCGTTGTCATCCCCTTTGTAGAGCCAGGAGGCCATAAACGATCCGTTTTTGCCAACCACTACGCCGTCCTTGACCAAGGCGGCATAGTTGAGAAGGTCGGGGAGGCCGGCGTCCTTTGCGCGGTGTTTCTTCAACTTCGATTGCGCCTCTACGGCACGGATGCGCCCAAACAAGATGAGAACAAGCAACCCCCCGAGGGCGGCCATGGAGAAGGCAATCGTTTGAATCATTTATATTGGTTCGCTTGGGAGTTCGAGTTTTCGCGGAATGGCGTGCTGCGAGCCGGGTAGTACGCTTTGTATTTGCGATGGCGCAGGTACACGAAGCGCAATTGAGGGTCGGACTTCGCCATCAGCCGGAAAAGGTAGAGGGAGCCGACCCAGAGAGCGATGCCGAAAGCCGTGGCCTTGAGGTCGAGAGCGCTGAATGCCAGCGCAAAAGCCAGAAGGCCGGCAAACATGACCAACTCCCGATCCCCGCCCATAAACAAATGTGGGCGGTTGCCGGCGCGGCGCATCGGGATTGAGCGCAGCGCCATGGTTAGGCCTTTTCGCCGTGGGCCGCCGACGCGGCGCGAGCCAGGCCTTGCGCCGGAGCTTGCAGTTCCGAGATTTGCGCGCCACGGCCAAAGAAGTTGCTCATTACGTTCTGCGCGCCGATGACGAGAGCCATCACCAGGACAAGAAAAATCAATGTGCGGAAAAATCCATTGAGGTCGCCACCAAAAATCAACACGCTGCCGGCGGCGACGATCCCGATGATTGACAAGGTAAACGCCACGGGGCCGGTTACCGAGTTTCGCAGGTTGGCGAGCCAATCCTCATAAGGCAAGCCGCCGCCTGTCCCCTCCGAGGCGAAGGCGCTTAGAGGGGTCAGGAATGCGAGTAGCACGGCCGCTGCGGCCATGATGCAGAGAAGCGTCGATCTTTTGACGGAGAAGTTTTGAATTTGAAGGCGAGCGAGTGACATTGCGAGTCCTTTAGGGATGGTTACAGGGATTGAGTGAGGTAGCGGCCGTCCGCATAGCCAGAAATTGCGAGAACTTCCTTGACGCGACGGACTTCCGGGGTGCGTGAGATATGGATAACGACATGAACGGCCTCACCTATTAGGGGTTCAATGTCCGCTGGGGCAAATTTGTTGCGGCTAACAAGCGATTTGAGGCGTGTTAGGCCGCTGGGTGCGTCGTTTGCGTGGAGCGTCGCCGCCCCGCCCTCGTGGCCGGTATTCCAGGCGTCCAGCAGGTCCAGCGCCTCAGCGCCGCGCGTCTCGCCTATCAAGATTCGGTCGGGCCGCATGCGAAGGATCACCTTGAGCAATACCGACATAGGGACATCAATGGTGGCGTGGTACTGGAGGTAGTTTTCGGCCGCGCACTGGATTTCTCCGGTGTCCTCGATGATGACGATTCGCTCAGTGGGGTCGTGCGCCACCATTTCGTGAATGATTGCGTTGACGAGCGTGGTCTTGCCTGAGCCGGTGCCGCCGATAACAAGAATGTTCCGATGGTTGGCGACGGCAGATTTCACTGCGTCGTAATGGGCTTGGGACATTACCCCAGAGGAAAGATAGTCCTCCAGGGTGAAGATAGCCACGGCCTTTTTCCGAATACAAAAAGTCGGAGCACTGACTATGGGGGGGAGTTGGCCGGCGAAGCGCGAGCCATCGAGAGGAAATTCGCCCTCAAGAATTGGATTGTGCTTGGTGATTTCTTTTCTGTGGAAGCCGGCAACCGTCTTAATGATTGCTTCGGCCTGGGCCGGCCGAAGCGTGCCAATGCATTTCATTTTTTCGCCGAACCGCTCCTGCCAAAGGCGGCCATCCGCATTTAGCATAATTTCGATTGTTTTGGGGTCCTGCAGCGCTTCAAAGAAGGTCTGTCCCATGTCGCGCGCTAGCTTTGCTTTGGCCCGGTCATCAAGGATTGAAGCGTCGGCGGTCATTTCAGTCTTTCGTAGGTATCGTTGAATTATAAAACAAACGATATAACGAAAACTTCTTCCCTCTCGTTTTTTGTCAGTCCTTTTTGGGCACCTTCGAATATACGCGGCCGTGGTTTTCGGCGGCCCATTGCTTGACTCTGAATGCTTGAAAGTCGGTCAGGACGGCGGTAACGCGCTGAAAACCAGGGGGTAGACTCTGTGGGGCTGGGCCGCCAGCTAGCGCATCGAGGGTCTCTCTGTCCAGGTCAGAGAACTCGAGTAGGACGGGCAAAGGCGTTTCCAGCGCATTTGCAATTGCCTCCATGACCCGCAGAGAGGGATTGGCCTTGCCGGTGGTGAGGTCGGAGAGGAATGAAATTGAAACGTGCGCCCGTTCGGATAGCTCGGTCTTTGTGAGTCCCAATTCAGACAAAAGCCGCAGGATGTTTGTGAAGAGTATTTGGTTGTAGTACACGGGCGCGCGGCATGCGGTGTTTTGGTGGGAAATTTAGCCGCTAAAGTTCTTGATACTGGCGAGCTGTGACGACTAAATCCGGATGCCCTTTTTTATTGTGTAGCAATTTTACTCGGGGTGCCCACAAGAAACGGGAAACTCTGTACTTTACGCCAATTGGCTTGGCTCATGCTGGTCTCGTCGACCCCGCGTCAGAATAGATGCCGCCCCGATAGAACCAAGAACCCGGGGCGGTGACGGAGGACGGTAGTGGCTCAATGCGGACAAACGAAGTTTTGGCGGTGCGTCCGGTCGGGCGTGAGGTGCTATGACTGCTGCGGCTACGAAGTAGAGTGGACCAAAAGACATTGACTTGTCTTGACAGAAGGGTTTAAAGTGGATATCCTAAAGATATCTTTAGTAGGAATGATATGACTACAACCCGCCTTGCGTCCAACCAAATCCCCTTCCGTTACCGGACAAGCGATAGCGCAACCGGGGTGACGCGGGAGACAGCAAAACGCCTGGCTGACAGGTTGGGAGTTGACGAAACCCAAGTGATTCACCATGCACTGCATGATCTTGCCGTAAAGCTGCTGCCTCAGTACGAAGCCGATGACGGTCCGTTGACCGCCGTTCAACTCCGACAGATCAAAAAACGCGTACCGCAAGACAGCAAGCGTTCTGTACGGTCCAGCTTGTTCGTCACGGAGACTGCGTGACCCACCAATGGTGGGCGGAACCCACAGCAGGCGAGATTGTGTGGTGCTACTTTCCGGACAATGTTCGCCCGCGTGCGAAGCCGCGCCCAGCGTTGGTTATGACCGTCTATGACGACGAAGCGCCGAATTTCGAGGTACGTGTAGCCTATGGCACCAGCCAGCGGACCACAACGCTGCATAGCGGTGAATTCGCCATTTCGAACGCCAGCAACCGCGCCGCCTACGGAATGGCGGGCCTCAGCTACGACACCAAGTTTGATTTGAAACATTCGGTCGATCTACCTTACACCTCGGAGTGGTTTTCCGTTCCCCCTGCCGCACCGCATGGCCAGACCCCAAAGCTTGGCGCCTTGCATCCCTCTCTGGTGCCGGCCGTGCAGGCCGCCTACCGGGCCGCCACAGAATGAGGTGGCACCTGTCGGATCTCTTCGGCCGGGGGTGGGAAGTCCGCACGAAGCTGCTGGCCAGCGGCGTGCCTGCCAAGGACGCGGCCAAGAACCTCGGTGTGTCCGTTCCTGCGCTGTGCCTCCTGAATCAAATAATTGCGCTCTGCTAACAACTCCCGCTCAACCAAACGAGGATGTGATGACAGCAAAAAAAATAAGCATGGACCTAGTGGACGAAGGCTTGGCCAGAAACGCGGCCGAGTCTCAGGCGACCCAGCCGCATCGCCCGATTGATTTGGATTTCCTTGTGGACAAAACGGAGGGCCACGAGGCGAGACGGATGAAAACCTCAAAAGCGGAAATTGAGCGGATCGACTACGCACGCGATCAAATCCCCCGATGGATACGTGAAGTGATCGACACGTCGCTGGCTATTGAAGAACAAGACGCTCGATCTGCCGGCAGCTTAG
>Ga0105050_10009779_pt1 | contig 10664 bp, 13 predicted proteins | sample FRY01_FD_78088 | JGI IMG/M metagenome (GOLD analysis project Ga0105050, IMG submission 78088) | Freshwater microbial communities from Lake Fryxell liftoff mats and glacier meltwater in Antarctica - FRY-01 | ecosystem: Environmental > Aquatic > Freshwater > Ice > Glacier meltwater ... | reverse complement strand
GCTGCAATTAAGCCTGCCCAAAAGGCAATTGTTGGCGATGACTGCACTGCAGCATCAGCTGCGACAAAAAAAGTTGCTAAGGGTCGTGGTGTAGATGGATCAGATTTAACTTGCATGGTTGTAGCTACCGGCTCCTATAAAGGAGAATTAAAATGGTGGTACAAAGATGTTACGCCACTTAAAAATATAGATTGGACAATTCCAGCAAATCCAGGTGGCTACTCACTTACCGCAAATGCGATCAGTGACACACTAAAGGCGGAAGGCTTGCTTAGTAATTACACTTCAGCCTTTAAGCCAGGCGCAGGTGGATCAGTTGGACTCGGAGCTTTTCAAGAGATTAAAGGCAAGCCAGAAGCTGCCTTAGTCACCGGAATCGCAATGACTGGCGGTCTTTACTCAAATAAGTCAACCCTTAACTTGCTTAACTCAACCCCAATTGCAAAAGTACTTCGCGAATATAATGCAATTGTTGTTCCAACGTCATCTAAGTACCGCACTCTCAAGGAATTGATGGATGATCTAAAGGCAAAGCCAAACGGTGTTTCCATCGCTGGTGGTAGCAAGGGTGGTATTGATCATCAAGTAATCGGACTGCTGGCACAATCTGCCGATATTGATCCGACTAAGTTGAACTATGTTGTCTTCTCGGGTGGGCCAGAAGTCATTACTTCGCTATTGAGCGGATCAACTCAGGTAGGTGTCTCAGGTTCATCTGAGTTCAACGCCTTTGTATCATCTGGAAAGCTTCGCGTTTTAGGAGTTTCATCAGCGAAGAAGTTATCTGGTTTCAAGGGCAAGACCTTTGTCTCGCAAGGATATGATCTGGTCTACGGAAACTGGCGCGGCGTAATGGCCCCAGCTGATCTCTCAAAGGCTGATTACACCAATTTCATCAAGGTAATAGACATCATGCATATCTCACCTGCTTGGAAGGAACAGTTGAAGAAAAACAACTGGGACAACGAGTTTGCTGCCGGAATGGCTTTCAAAACATTCCTGGAAAAGCATATTCCAGAAATCAACAAAGTCATGAAGGGTCTTGGCATTTAATTGATCCTTGCCAAGGTTACTAAGCATGGAAAGAGAGAGCTGGTATTTGCCAGCTCTCTCTTCTTACTTGGGATTTTTGTAGCCTGGGATACCTCGCGTATGGTGATCCCGCAGGGTTCATCGATCGTAAGTCCGCAAACCTTCCCGTACATGGTGGCAGCGTTCACCTCAATTGTTGGTCTCGGGTTAATGGCAAATGTATTGCGTGGCAATCATGGAACTCCCGAAGGAGATCAACCAGGAGACCCATTAATCCCGGTTAATTTCAAAACCTTACTAATTGTTGCCGCCGCTATTAGTTTGAATGTGATTTTGTTGGAAATCGCGGGTTACATCGTTGCGGCGACGATCTGCTTCTGGGGCGTTGCCTATGGATTTGGATCTCGAAGGCCAGTCAAAGATTTTGCAATTAGTTTAATTTTTTCAGTGGTTGTTTATTTTGCGTTCACCAAAGGTTTAAATATTAATTTGCCTTCCGGTTTCTTTGAAGGGATTCTTGGAAATGGGAAATAGTTTTTCTATGTTGATGGAAGGTTTTCAGACCGCCTTCACCCCAACTAACTTAATGTTTGGCTTACTCGGCACTTTTCTAGGAACCCTAGTTGGCGTTCTTCCAGGTATTGGGCCAGCACTTGCAATTGGCCTTTTGCTACCAATCACTTTGAGCGTTAACCCAACATCCGCACTTATTATGTTTGCCGCAATTTATTACGGTGCGATGTATGGAGGTTCGACCACCTCTATTTTACTTAACACCCCTGGCGAAAGTGGATCGGTTATTACCGCCCTGGAAGGTAACAAGATGGCCAAGGCGGGTCGAGCCGGCGCCGCCCTTGCTACCGCAGCTATTGGCTCATTTGTTGCCGGCAGTATTGCAACGCTTTTGCTGGCATTTGGCGCTCCAGTTTTAGCTGAGTTTGCCTTAAAGATTCAGCCCGCCGGTTACTTAGCGCTGATAATTCTAGCTTTTGCAACAGTCGGCACCTTACTGGGAGCCTCTCGAATCCGTGGCTTGGTCGCGTTGTCGGTTGGACTGGCGGTGGGATTAATTGGCGCGGATCTGCAATCTGGTGCGTTGCGGTTAACCTTCGGAAATTTAAATGCGATCGATGGAATCGAAACAGTTACGGTTATCGTTGCGATCTTTGCTTTGGGTGAGGCGTTGTATCTGGCTTCTCGCCACCAATTAGTTGATCTGAGCGTTTTGAAAGTGACCGGTAAGGCGTGGATGACCCGGGAAGATTTCAAACGTTCCTGGAAGCCATGGCTTCGTGGCACTGCGATTGGATTTCCGTTAGGGGTAATTCCAGCTGGTGGCTCGGAAGTTCCAACGTTTTTATCATATGGCGTTGAAAAAGCGTTATCAAAAAATAAAGATGAGTTTGGCAAAGGTGCGATCGAAGGTGTTGCCGGCCCGGAAGCGGCCAACAATGCAAATGCGGCAGGTGTATTGGTGCCAATGCTGGCACTTGGTTTGCCAACATCGGCAACGGCAGCGGTGGTGTTAGTTGCATTCCAGTCATTTAATATTCAACCTGGTCCAATGTTGTTCCAAACAAATCCAGAGATCGTTTGGGGCTTGATTGCTTCATTATTCATTGGCAATGCATTGCTATTGGTATTGAACCTACCGCTGATTCGATTCTGGGTGCTGCTACTAAAAATTCCTAGTCACTACCTATATGCAGGTATTACCACCTTCGCCTTATTGGGTGCATATGCTTTGAATAACTCAACCTTTGATCTGCAAGTTGCGCTCGGAATCGGAGTGATTGGCTTTTTGTTCCGCCGCTTTGGTGTACCTATCACGCCCTTGATTATTGGCGTGATTCTAGGACCACTTGCCGAGCTCTACTTCAAGCGCTCACTTCAAATTTCTCAGGGTGACTGGCACATACTTGTTGCTGGCAACTTTCCAAAGATAATTTATGCCCTGCTGATAGTGGTGATTATTGGGCCGCTAGTTTGGAACTTTAAAAAGAAGTTCGCAACCAACAAATAAATGAGCTCAGAAAAGCTGTTGCCTTGGGCTAAGCCTTTACTGCTTTCATCGACACTTACGCAAGCAACTATTTACGTTCTACGTCCGATGATTACTTATCGGGCGATCGAACTAGATGCCAGCAGTGCTCAAATTGGTTTGATCGCGGCGCTGTACGCCTTATTTCCGGTTTTGCTGGCGCTGCAATTTGGGGCTTGGGTAGGAAAAATTGGCGAAGCTAAGTTTGTCATTTACGGCACATTAGCCATGACGGTGACATCTGCGGCATTGATCTTTTCCAACACACTTTTTACTTTGAGCATCGCGGCCGCCGCGGCGGGGTTAGCGCACTTGGCCTGCATGGTAGGTGGGCAATCCATGGTTGCCTTACGCGCACCTCGGGAAAGTTATGACAGGTACTTTGGTTTCTACACCTTTAGTGCATCGGTTGGACACATGCTTGGTCCAATTTTGGCAACTATTGTCGCCGGTTCAAATGGAACCCTACCCAAATCCACCTCTAATGCATTTTTATTGGGAGTCGTGTTAACGATCATTGCAATTACACCGGTAATAAGTTGGCGCAAACAACGGCCAACCATCGCCGCCAAGGTGCAAGCAGAAGGCACATATAAAGCAGCGTTTAATTTAGTTAAACGTCCCGGTATTTTTGCGGCCATTTATATTTCACTTGCCATTTCTTCAGTTGCTGATGTTCTAGTTGTTTTCTTACCCCTTTTTGGAACTGAGAATAATTTTTCGCCTTATGCAGTCGGTGCCATTCTCGCTATTCGTGCTGGCACAACTATGTTGTCACGATTTTTTTTAGGGCGATTGCGCCAACTTTTTTCAACCTTTCAATTGCTGTGGTGGAGCACCATAATTTCGGTCATCTCATGTGTTGCCATGGCCTTTGCCGATACCCCGATCGCATTAGGTGCAATCGTCTTTGTAGCGGGATTTTCACTAGGTGTCGGACAACCGCTGACCATGTCCTTAGTTGCGCAAAAAACTGAGAGCTCCGAGCGCGCCTTGGCCGTTTCAGCCCGTTTAATGGGTAATCGATTTGGCCAGTTTCTAGTTCCCGCAGCTGCCGGCGCCGTGGCCGCGGCATCCGGGGCGGGAGCGGTCTTTATCGGTCTCGCAGTGCTGTTGGCTACTTCGATTTTCAGCGTAAAACGAAAGTAATATGTGGCCTGGGTTACATGGAACTGGTGTGACTAGGCCGATTTCCCTATTTAGACCCCGCCCTCTAAACTACGACTTCGCTTGTTTCACGCTTAAACAGAAATGTGGGTACAGCTTGGCTAAAAAAGATGGCGCCATCGAAATGGAAGGCACCGTTGCTGAAGCTTTACCTAACGCAATGTTTCGCGTGGAGCTAACTAACGGACATAAAGTCCTCGCTCACATTAGCGGCAAGATGCGAAAGAACTATATTCGTATTCTTCCGGCTGATCGTGTGATCGTGGAAATGAGTCCGTACGACCTAACCAAAGGTCGAATTATTTATCGTTATAAGTAACGAAGGAGCAAAAACATGAAGGTTAATCCAAGCGTTAAGAAGATTTGCGATAAGTGCAAAGTCATTCGCCGCAAGGGTCGCGTCATGGTCATTTGCGAAAACCTTCGCCACAAGCAACGCCAAGGATAAACAACAACTTAATATTCAAACGCCAAAGCGCGATTGAAGCAGTAAATAACGCGTAACACGACTTCTTTAAGAAATTCGAGAGAATTAATTTTAGAAGACCCCCGGACTGGTAGGCCAGGGCTCATTAAAAAATGAGGTGTGTTACGGAGGACCTCCAGATATAGATAGGTAGATACATGGCACGTCTCGTCGGTGTCGATCTTCCACGCGAAAAGCGCGTAGAAATCGCACTCACTTACATTTTTGGAATGGGTCTTACCCGTTCTCAAAAAACATTAGTAGCAACTGGCATTAGTCCAGATACTCGCGTTAAGGATTTGCAGGAGCCAGAGCTCGCAAAACTTCGTGAATACATCGAAGCAAACTTCAAAATCGAAGGTGATCTTCGTCGTGAAATTTCGGGCGACATTCGTCGCAAAGTTGAAATCCAAAGCTACCAAGGCATTCGTCACCGCAAGGGACTTCCTGTTCGTGGTCAGCGCACTCATACAAACGCGCGCACACGTAAGGGTCCTCGTAAGGCAATTGCAGGTAAGAAGAAGGTGACTAAGTAATGGCCGCTCCAAAATCAAAGACTGCATCGGCAGCTAAGGGCAAAGTTAAAATTCGCAAGAAAGAAAAGAAAAATGTTGCAGTTGGAAAGGCGTTCATTAAGAGCACCTTCAACAACACAATTATTTCTATCACAGATCCAACCGGCGCTGTTATCTCTTGGTCTTCATCAGGTCAGGTTGGTTACAAGGGCTCACGCAAGTCAACTCCATTCGCAGCACAGCTTGCCGCAGAAGCCGCAGCTCGTCGCGCCCAGGAGCATGGCTTAAAGAAGGTAGATGTTTTTGTAAAGGGACCAGGTTCTGGTCGCGAAACCGCAATCCGTTCATTGCAAGCAGCAGGCCTAGAAGTTGGAGCCATCTCTGATGTAACTCCTGCTCCACACAATGGCTGCCGTCCACCGAAACCACGTCGAGTTTAAGGAAGGAAGAGAATAAATGGCTCGTTATACCGGAGCAGACTGCAAGCGTTGTCGTCGCGAAAAAGTAAAGCTCTTCCTTAAGGGCTCAAAGTGCGATGGACCAAAGTGTCCGATCGAATCACGTCCATATCCACCAGGTCAGCACGGCCGCGGCCGTTCAAAGGAGTCTGAGTACCTATTGCAGATGCGTGAAAAACAAAAGTGCGCACGTATTTATGGTGTTCTAGAGAAGCAGTTCCGTGGCTACTACGAAGAGGCTAACCGCAAGCAGGGCAAGACTGGTGAAAACCTACTTGTCATTCTTGAGACCCGGCTAGACAACGTAGTGTTCCGCGCCGGCTTTGCAAAAAGTCGCGACATGGCACGCCAGTTGGTTCGTCACGGTCACTTCTTGGTAAATGGTAAGAAGGTAAATATTCCTTCCTTCCGTGTGACTTCCATGGACATCATCGATGTGCTGCCAAAATCATTGGATCTAACACCATTCATCGTTGCTAGCGCAGAGCTAGGCGAGAAGTCAGTTCCAGCATGGATGGAGGTTGTTGGTTCCCAGATGCGAATCATCATTCACTCAGTTCCAGCTCGTGCTGTTATTGACACTTTGGTGCAAGAGCAGCTAATCGTTGAACTTTATTCTAAGTAATTTTTAAAAGCCGCTAGTTAGCTAGCGGCATGCGAGCAGTACCAAGCAAGGCCCTGGATCGAAAGAAAAAGGGACAGAGCGGAAATCAAATAGTGGATTTCCCCGAAATGAAGAGGAGCAGCAGTGCTAATTGCACAACGTCCAACTCTAAGTGAAGAAGTAGTTTCTGAGCATCGCTCACGGTTCATCATTGAACCGCTAGAGCCAGGCTTTGGTTACACCCTTGGCAACAGCATGCGTCGTACCTTGCTTTCATCTATTCCAGGTGCAGCAGTTACTAGCATTCGCGTTGCGGGTGCACTTCACGAGTTCACCACCCTTGAAGGCGTAAAAGAAGATCTCACCGATATTGTGCTAAATATCAAGAACTTGGTGCTTTCGGCAGATAACGACGAACCAGCTGTGGTTTATATCCGCAAATCAGGTGCAGGTGTAGTTACTGGTGCCGATATTGCAGTTCCAGCAGGTGTAGAAGTTCATAACCCGGAGCTTCACATTGCAACCCTCAATGGCAAGGGCAATCTTGAGATTGAACTTACAGTTGAGCGTGGCCGTGGTTACGTAACCGCTGTCCAAAACAAGCAAGCTGGCGCCGAAATTGGTCGTATTCCAGTTGACTCAATCTATTCGCCAGTTTTAAAGGTTACCTACCAGGTAGAAGCAACTCGCGTTGAACAGCGCACAGACTTTGATCGTCTAGTTGTTGATGTTGAGACAAAGCCATCAATGAAGCCACGCGATGCGGTTGCATCAGCCGGACGTACTTTGGTGGAACTCTTCGGCCTGGCTCGCGAACTAAACCTTAGTGCCGAAGGTATTGAGATGGGGCCATCTGTTATGGATGTTGCCCTAGCTGCAGATCTTGCACTTCCAATTGAAGAGTTCGATCTAACCGTTCGTTCATACAACTGCTTGAAGCGCGAAGGCATTCATACCGTTGGCGAACTTGTTAACCGTTCCGAGGCTGACCTGCTTGATATCCGCAACTTTGGTTCAAAATCAATTGATGAGGTCAAGTCAAAGCTGGTCTCAATGGGAATGTCGCTCAAGGACAGCCCAATTGGTTTCGATCCGACCCTTCATCAAAATTACAACGCAGCACTCGACGATGAATTCGTCGATGCAGAGCAGGCCTAGGAGATAAGCACATGCCAAAACCAAGTAAAGGTCCTCGTTTGGGCTCTGGCCCATCACATGAGCGACTACTTCTACGCACGCTGGCAGAACAGTTGTTCGAGCATGGCAAGATCACCACGACAGAGGCAAAGGCTAAGCGGTTACGTCCGTTAGCAGAGAAGTTAGTTACTTTCGCAAAGAAGGGTGATCTAGCTGCCCGTCGTCAGGTAATGGCGCAGATTGCAAATAAGAGTGTTGTACATGCTCTCTTTACTGAAATTGGCCCACGCTTTGCAACACGTGAAGGTGGATATACCCGCATCACTAAGGTCGGCCCTCGCAAAGGTGACAACGCACCTATGGCGGTAATTGAACTATTAACTGAGAAAGATAACTAAGCCTTAACTCTTAGAAAATACGCTCATGACGGAACCCACGCTCTACCCAGAGCGTGGGTTCCGTCGTTTGCGGATCGATCTTGCTTACGATGGCACCAACTTTTCCGGGTGGGCGATCCAACCAGATCGTAGAACCGTGCAAGGTGAAGTTGAAAAATCACTCGCTCAGATTTCACAGACGAAAATTGAAAGCATTGTGGCCGGACGTACCGATGCTGGCGTACATGCAAGTGGACAGGTGATACATGTTGATGTCCCGGAGCGTATGAATTTAACGCAATTACCTTACAAATTAAATCGAATCCTTGATCCGGATATTCGAATATTGAAAATTTCGATCGCACCAGCGGCGTTTCACGCACGTTTTTCGGCATTGCGTCGGTATTACACCTACAAGATTCTGGACGCTAACCAAGTTGTTTCACCGCTTCATCGCTTTGATGTCGCACCCTGGTATCGGAAATTAGATGTAGATCTTCTGAACCAAACCAGCGCACTTCTATTAGGACGGCACGACTTTGTTGCATTCGCTAAGTTTCGGGAAGGAGCCACAACTACCCGCGAATTACAGCGGTTTCAATGGGTACGTGATGCAGATGGATATTTACTTGCTGAGGTCGTTGCCGATGCTTTCTGTTATCAAATGGTTCGTAATTTAATCGGCGCAGTTGTATGTGTTGCCGAGGGTCGAAAAGATAAAACTTGGGTTTGGCAATTATTGCTCAATAAAGAGCGTGTCAGTGATTCATTGGTTTTCCCCGCTTGTGGACTTACACTCGTAAAAGTTGAATATCCATCAGATCAGGAAATGATTGAGCGGGCAAAATTAACGACCAGGAAAAGAGAAAATGGGGCACATTGATGTTTCGGCAGTTGAATATTCGCTCTCCGATGGCCGACAACTGTTAAGCGATGTGAACTTTAGAGTTGGCTCTTCGTGCCCTTCTCGAAGGAATGTATGGCAATACGACTTGGACCCATGGTGGAAAGTTCTCTACTTGGCATGGGGCCAGAACCGCTCGTAATGAAAGATTTGCCGAAATGTTGTTACGTTGGGAAGAAGAACATGATCGACTAGTAAATCTGGTAAAAACATTGCAAGCTCAAGCAGCAATTTCAGCAGATATGGCAAGCAAATATCGGGCAATGCAAACACGACTTAGGAAATTTGAAGAAAAAACTTTGTTGGAATTACTATGGGAGTTTCATTCACTTCAGTTGGGTCCAGCTAAAAGTGCGTTAAGAAGATATGAAATTGATCAACAAGCAGAGCAAGAGTTCACTTCCCTTTCTGGTGGCCAGCAGGCACGTTTTCAAATCCTGCTTCTTGAACTGGCGGGTGACACCTCGCTGCTGCTGGATGAGCCAACTGACAATCTGGATTTGGCCAGCGCCGAGTCCTTGGAGCAGGCCATCTAGAGATACGAAGGTACGGTCATATCTGTGACTCACGATCGTTGGTTCGCCCGCGGATTTACCCGATTTTTAGTTTTTGGCGCAGCAGGGCAAGTTTTTGAGAGCCCGACCGCGATATTTGATCAATAATCAAAGCAAAATCAGGTATTTCTACCTGATTTTGACCCCTGCGCCAGAGGCAGGTACCCTTACCCCTCTGCGCTTGAAAAAGCGCCGTCATTAATCCAAGAAAAAGAAGGTAGGCAATAGCGTGCGTACATATAGTCCAAAAGCTGGTGATGCGGTCCGTAACTGGCACATCATCGATGCCCAAGATGTGGTCTTAGGCCGTCTTGCAACACATGCTGCAGTTCTACTTCGTGGAAAGCACAAGCCAACCTTTGCCCCCCACATGGACATGGGCGATTTCGTAATTGTTATTAACGCCGAAAAAATTGCGTTGTCAGGTAACAAAGCATTACAAAAGTGGTCCCATCAACACTCTGGTTTCCCAGGTGGTTTAACTTCAACTGTGTATGGCGAGCTTCTTGTAAAGCACCCAACCCGCGCAGTAGAAAAGGCAATCAAAGGAATGCTGCCAAAGAATCGCCTTGGTCGCGACATCGCTGGAAAGTTAAAGGTTTATGCCGGACCAGAGCATCCTCATGCAGCACAGGCACCGAAACCATATGTATTCAATCAAGTTTCACAAATCGTGAAGTAAGGGAAAAGTAAATGTCAGATAACACAACTTTGATCGAAAACGAAGAAGCTCCTACCTCTTACTCATCTGCCACATCGGCACCAGCAACTAACCGTCCAGCAATCAAGGCACCGGGTGCCGGCACTGGGCGCCGTAAAGAAGCTGTTGCACGCGTTCGTTTGGTTCCCGGAACCGGTCGCTGGGTTGTTAACGGTAAGACCCTTGAAAATTACTTTCCAAATAAAGTTCACCAACAGTTAGTTTCGGAACCGTTTCGCACAGTTGGTGCCGAAAATCAATACGACGTTTTCGCACGAATCCACGGTGGTGGAGTTTCGGGTCAAGCTGGCGCACTTCGTTTAGGTGTCGCACGATCACTTAACCAAATTGATGAAGAAGCAAACCGGCCAGCCCTTAAGAAAGCTGGATTCTTGAAGCGAGATGCACGTGTTATTGAGCGCAAGAAGTACGGTCTTAAGAAGGCTCGTAAGCGTTCTCAATACTCAAAGCGTTAATTCACTTTTCCTAAAGGAGTTCCAATGGCGCTTTTTGGCACCGATGGAATCCGTGGCTTAGCCAATCGCGATTTAACCGCAGAACTCGCACTAGATGTTTCAGTTGCTGCCGCGCATATTCTGGTGGAAAGCCCGTCAAATCAGGATCATCAACCGACTGCAATCGTTGGCCAAGATTCCCGCGCATCTGGTGAGTTTTTAGAAGCTGCTGTTGTCGCTGGCTTAACTAGCGC
>Ga0105050_10009772_pt1 | contig 10668 bp, 16 predicted proteins | sample FRY01_FD_78088 | JGI IMG/M metagenome (GOLD analysis project Ga0105050, IMG submission 78088) | Freshwater microbial communities from Lake Fryxell liftoff mats and glacier meltwater in Antarctica - FRY-01 | ecosystem: Environmental > Aquatic > Freshwater > Ice > Glacier meltwater ... | reverse complement strand
CGGATCCGATCTCGGCCATCTGCCGAGAGATCACTTGTAATGCTCGTGACGCGCATCGTGAAGTTGGTAAGGGCGACCTTCCGATCAAGATTGTTCTTCCGACCGATTTGGATGCAAACTATCGTGTCATGGATTTTGGGCCTGGCATCAGCCCGGACCGGATGGCTAACGTTTTCATTAAGTTCGCCGCTTCTACGAAGCGTAACGACAACGTGCAGACGGGTGGCTTCGGCCTTGGCGCAAAGACTCCCTTTGCATACAGCGACTCGTTCACCATCGAGACGGTGGTTGATGGTATCAAAACTGCGTACAATGCCTTCATCGACCCGACCAAGGTTGGTAAGCTTGTGATGATGCATCAGGTCAGCACGGACCAGCCTAACGGCACGCAGATCGTTATCCCGGTTCGTCGTGAGCACTACTCTGAATTCGCTACGAAGACGGAACAGGCTACTCGTTGGTGGGATGTTCAGCCTGAGATTGTGGGAGACTACCGCACGCAGCGGCCCGCAGAGGCGAATGTGATCATGTCCGGTACGGACTGGAAGATCTTCGGCAACAAAAATGATCAGTATTATCCTCAGGAGGCTCAGATTCTTGTTGACGGGATTGCGTACAAGTTCGATCCCAGCATCAAAGATGGTAACTCCGGTTACAACAACGAAGATAAGCCGCTCAACATCCTTTTCAACGGACGTAAGCAGCTGGTCGTAAACTTCGCGAACGGTCTCCTTTCTCTCGCAGCTAACCGTGAGAGCATCCACTGGAACCAGACGACGAAGAAGATTGTTTCTGATCGGCTTCACGAAATCGCCGAAGAGATTCGGGTTCGGCTTCAGTCTGAAATCGATAAGGCCGAGGACTACAACGCCGCTGTCGATAAGGCGCGCGAGCTTACGAAGGCGTTTGATGTTACCCGTGGTCTTCAGGGTTACTTCAAGTGGAAGGGCGATCGAGTCGTCAACGGTATCGACCGCTCGGTTGCTTCCGGTGTAGCCTCTACGATGCACCTCTACAAGACTGCCTACCGTAATCCTCAGGGTCTCCTGAACGTCGACGCGAAGGTGGACAAGTCCAAGGGTGCGACGTGGGAGTTTGGTGTGACGAACATGATTGTCGTCAACGACATCGGTATCCAGAACCTCTCGCCCAAGCGAGCGATTCAGATCCTGAACATGCTTCCGGTCACGTTTAAGGAGTTGACTCTCGTAAACGAAAAGCTTTTGGACGCGAAGGAAATTCAGGACATTAGGAAATACATTCCTTTCGTCAATCTTTCTGACGTTGTTGGAAAGAAGGATCGTAAAGGTTCTACGTTTCGAAAGACCCGCAGGCTTATCTATAAGAAGGCTGGTTACGGAACGTTTCTTCTCTCTTCTGTCACGGACTTTGAAGAAGAGAAGGCTGTGAAGGTGTACTTGCTTCTGACCAGAAGCTACGACAATAAGATGGCAGCTGATGTCGAGGGACTTAACTGCAACACGAATGAAGTTATCGATTACATCTCCAGCAAATTCAAAGTTGCTGTTTATGGATTCGAAAAGCCTCAGTTTACTGCGGACCCGGAATCGTACGAGGAATTTGTTGACGAAGCAGTTCCGTTCAAAGATTTTGTCGAGACGGTCGCTCTCAAAGATATCGACATTCCGAAGCTGCGCGCGATTGCGCTCGGTTGGGAAGAGGATAGGATGGGACGAAACCGTGGTGATTACCTTGCCAACAATGTTAGGGATACGCTTCTTGCGCTCTCTAAATATGTGACGGGTAACACCTCGGCAGAATTTAAGGAGTATGCAGACACGTTCACATCACTGTCTGCGTCTCGTGACGAGTGGCAGAAGGTTCAGCGCATTGCTGAGTTTATCAAGCCTGACGATGCAAAAAAGCTGGTTACGAAAGCTGACCAGCAGTTCGACACACTCAAACAATCATACGCAAGCTTCATCGAGAAGTATCCGCTCCTGAAACACTTCTGGACTCATGGGATATACATTCAGGATGACCTTGTGAAACATCTCGCAGAATATATCAATCTCAAGACTGGTGCAAATAATGTCTAACTCTACCGCAGATCAGATGTCTTTCGTGAAGACGGATAATTCCGTCACAGTGAATCTCAATGGCGAGACGTTCACTGCACTCAACGGTACGCCTGAGTTTGATGACGTCATCAAGTGTCTGAAGGCCCGTAACTATGCGGAGCTTCCGAACGTCATCTCGAAGGCTCAGGCTATCAATAAGTATTCCGATGGGGCCTTCACTGTGAAGGAGGGGCGCCTTTGGATCAAGGACCAGATGGTTCCGACTGCGCTTGCGCAGAAGATTCTCGAATTCAAGAGCGAGGGTCTTCCGTACGAGCCGCTGATCAAGTTCGCTGAGAACCTGCTTGAGAACCCTAGCACCCGCTCGGTCGAGCAGCTCTTTAGCTTCCTTGAGAAGAACCGTCACCCCATCACGAGCGATGGTCACTTCATCGCTTACAAGAGTATTCGTGCGGATTGGAAGGACACCCACTCGGGTACGTTCGACAACTCGCCCGGTACGAAGGTGGCGATGCCTCGTGAGGAGGTTGACGATAACCCGGAGCAGACGTGTAGTCGCGGACTTCACGTGGCCAACTGGGAGTATCCGAACCAACACTTCACCGGAGCGCGGCTCATTGAAGTCAAGGTGAATCCGAAGGACGTCGTTGCCGTTCCGGTCGACTACAACGGCGCGAAGATGCGCGTCGCCTCGTACGTCGTCATGAGCGAAATCAAGCAGCCTCGTCAGGAGACTCTCCTGGTCGCTGATCCGGATGAGGATGAGGATAACGCTGACGACGAGGACGCTGACGACGAGGACGCTGACGACGACAGCTACTGAGTGAATGAGTTGCGGTTACTTTGGGCTAGGCACTTACGTGCCTAGCCCAAAACCCGTTGGTAACGTTACCTAAAGTGGTCTATAGGATAGGATGCAAAACGTCTTGTAACGGCTACGCATGGCACCCTCGCCCCTTGCCCCATACCTGCAAAGGTTGGGGCTTTCGGCGTTAGCGGCGCCTGAGCCGCACCACCAAGGAAGCCACCATGACGACGGACAAGATCACCATCACCATCAACAACAGCAACGGTCTCCGTGGGCGCGCGTGGGATGCCTCATACCCGACGTGGGAGCAGGCTGCGGATGCGATCCGCTCTGCGATGGGCTGGGAGACCATGCACGTTGGTAAGCCTGTCGACCGCGTGCGCGCCTGCTACGACGGTGCGGAGCACGAGGAGAGCGATGGTGACGCGCGATGGGCCGAGGCGCCCAAGGTCGTCATCACGATCGAGTCAGTGACCTGATGAGCTACGGGCCGCACCCCGGCCCTCCTCCCGAGGAGGTACGCCCCGCGCGGGGTGCGCTCATGAGCGCGGCCCGCTAGCACCCTCACCGCGGCCCGTAGCGCGGTCGCCTATGTGCAACTCATTCAATGGAATTGGCAGAAATTAAAATACAATATCCTTTAGAGACTCATTGATTGATTGGTCAGCTAAAATGGGCGCAACTGTTTCGGACGCCCGCGCGTTCGGTACCAAATCTTTTTGAATTGGAAGTCAATCATGACTGATAAGAATCGCCAAGAACTTGTGGAAGAATTCCTAAAGAAGAAAAACGAGCACATCTACGCGACTGATAAACATCCAGCGATTCCGATCGAAACGCTGGCACAAGCAGTGCGCGCAACGGCTACAAGATTTAGGGATTGTGGAATCAAAATGGATTTCACCTGCGGTCTTGGCGGACCAAACAACGGTGTTGCTAAAATCTTTTTAGATAACACGCGTGATTACGAGCTTGAGCGTTTGATGTATAAATCAAATGCTAATGAGGATGTTAGATTCCATCAGATTCTGTCTGATGCAAAATCTCATTATGCATCCATCTGCTCATTCTTCTTTGGCTACATTCAAGCCATCGACGATGCGGCTAAAGCAGTTAAACGCGAGCTTGAGATTCGTTCTGAGCTTGAATACAACCGTTCTAATAGGTACCTATAAGCACGTGTGCCCTTACTGTAGTCAAAACAATAAGCATTATCTTACAAGCATGGGTTCATGTTGGGATAAGATTGCATGTGGCCAACGTTCAGCGACATACGATAACGCTGAAATGCAAGACACCCGTGATTGTTTTTCAACGGACAATGAACAGATGTACGTTGCTTTGAAGCGAATCATGGAAATTACAGGACACGATCATAGCAATCCAATCTACGATATTTGCTGTGAGTCGTTACCGTCTCCACAAGAATAGATGTTACAATGACGATGAAGTTGAATCGCGCTGCATACGAAAAGTTGATTGCTGAAAATCTTGAATGGCTCAAGCAGCAACCGCGTACGCTTGAACGCGATCATATCATCCTAATCGTTGAGCATTCAGCCGATCACGAATACCGTGAAGATCCTATTCAGCCAGATATCGCAATCAACTTCAAACGTACTGGCATGATTCGCCGTATTAATCAGCATCGTAGGTATTATGCTAGGCGCACCGAAGAGGGCGAGCGCAGACAGATCCCGGTTCGTGAAGACCCTGAGCCTTCATGGGATCCCATCGGTGGAAGACCAATCAATCCTGATGTAAATACTCCTCCGGTTATGCCAGAGATTTGTGGGGAGGAAACGAGCAATGGTCCTTGTCAAGGAGCTAAGGGTCATCGTGGTAGCATGGAGGATATCGATGCGGCCAATGCCTGGGTTGCTGAAGATAATAAGAAAGATGAGCTGCTTGCCATGGCGCAAAAAGCCGCCGATGCGCGCGCGGAGCGCATCACCAATCCTCTGCCGCTGGATTCTACCTACTTCGATAAATGGGCCGCGAGCGAGGTAGCAATCGGAATGGAATTAGATCATCTAACCCGCTGGGTCGGGTCTGCTGATTGCAAAGTTAATCCTATTGAGTCATGGACGTGTGAGCGCGAGACCACTGGTTGTGATGTAGTTCATGGCGATGAGGGCTTGTTCTACGGGTGCGTTGCCTGTAGCAAACTTATCGCTAGCCACGGCATGTGTAGAAAATGCAGTCATGCTTGGGGTCTTGGGCGAGCGCATGGGCTCAATAGAGCTGCCGAGTATCTAATCAAAACTCTTGATTGTGATTCTAATCTGGTTAAAGAAATGTTTGATAAGATCATGGCATTAAAATGAGCAATTTAGATCAGCATGATTTTGAGCAGTGCCATATATGCACGGCGGTAGATGAAAATCTCAAAGCTTCCAAAATTGGAATAATTGTAGAAACAATTCACCGCTTGGGTGGATGCGCATCTCCTGAATTAATTCACAGTTACGTTTCTAAACGGTGGTCCGATGAATTATATTCCTTGGATGAAATCCATCAACAGCTGGATACGCACCAGACACATTTTGTGCAAGGTGAATTAGAGCAATATTCTTTGTTACCTGACAGGTCCATATTTAAAAAAGCTATATTTAACAAAAGATTAGTTCATAACATTTATGTTCTATGTAAGGTGCCTAGGTCTATTGCGGAGCTTTCTGGAATCGTACAATTAAATCGAACAAGTTCTGAAATTGCAAGGATAATTAATCGTCTTCCGATGCTTTTCAAAAATGCGCCCAATTGTAAATACGTATCGATTCCTAAAGATAAGATCGTATTACGGCAGAGCAGCCCTAAAAACGAGTCTATGACATCGATGGAATCAGTTGATAAAGTTTTTCAACAGCTTAGAGATCAAAAAATCAATGAGCTTGTATCAAAAGAAAAACAGCTAGTTAAAGAGCTTGAGACCGTGCGAGCCGAGCTAGATCTTGCACAACGGATGGAGATATCCGTGCGCCCAAAAACAGCGCCTAAAATCAAGCCTACAAAGGTTAAATCTGAACACCCTATCACTCATACAATTTCTGACATCATCAAATTACACAACCGATCTCTTTCTCAAAAAGAAATTGAAGTTGAGCTGAAAAAGCGAAATGTGGAATTTAACGAAAAGTTCTTTTCAAGAACTGTTAAGATGAATTTCAAACAAGATTCGGATGGAAATTTTCTCTCGGAGAGATTGAATCCGTTCGCTAAGTCGACTGAAAAATAATGGGACGACCTAAATTGTGTGGCAACAAACTCACCTGCAAGCTTAAAGACGAGCATGCGGGTGATTGTGATTATGGGCTCGGTGGTGATAAGGTTGTCGGGACAGCGCTAGCTAAGGATGAGGTTAATGAGGTCGACATTCTTAAAAAGAAAGTCGCCGAGCTTACGGCTCAGATTAACAGGTCCACACCAGACGCTCTAAACGCCCGTGTAGCGACCGCCGAGTTGGAGCTTGGCCGAGTGCATGCTTTGGTTCGAGAGACCGCTACGGGGCTACAGGCGGCTGGGCTGACCGTTATTGCGGCGTCCTTGAATACTCTGCTACCAAGTAAAGAAATCTAATTCAGAATAAAGTTCTAGTGCGGGTAAATCTAATTGGAATAAGATTCTTCCTTTTGGGAGAGATGCCGGTTCGAACCCGGCCCCGGGCTCTATCTCCGGTCCCAGGATAGGAGGCACATCTAAGATGTGTAGAGTAATCTGTATCGTCGACCTTCAAAATGAAGGTTAACATAACAACGGTTACACGCAAGAACCAAATGACACGCAAGAACCAAATGACACGCAAGAATAAAATTGCTCTCTTACTTAAGAAAAATCATAAGGGATTGAGTTTGCGGCAAATTGCAAATGCTCTTACTGACGACGAAAAGTCTTCGTGGTCCAATTACATCAATACGTACAAGTGCCTTCGCAATCATAGCGAATGTTTCGAGCGCGTTAGATACGGTTTATATAAATATAACGATCAGCCAGAGTTTCTTCCAGATTTCGAAGCTGATTCGGCGACAGACATTGCTGCCTCAGTGTTTGCGAAAGATGAGTATCTTCGCGCGAGTGAAGTGTGGCACCGCGTGCGCAATAGCGGAACAGCAATCAGCTATTCGACTTTATTCGAAGCTATGAATCGCACCGACAGTCCCTTTCTCAAGTACGGATTGTTTTATAGCTATCTCGGAGAATAGCTTTCTGCCTCGATAGCTCAGGCAATAGCGGTATGATCCTAGAGTAACGTTATTGATACGGCTACTATAAAAGGTAGCGTCACTGTCCGATGAGGAAATTTTACCAAGCCTCTACTTCGTAGCCACGGCTCTGCTGCTACATGGTCACCAGTACTTAGGTTTAGGTTCTACATGAATCATAATCCCGAGGATCATATGACGGTTTGGTACGTATACTCCTCCAGGTTGGTTTCTTAGGTTGATTGGCCAGGCAAATAAATGAGTTTTAGTCAAAAAGACTGGCGTGCTAATATCAAAAATATTGATAATCTTTACGACCTTGATCCGGTCCAAATTATGGTTTTTCTTCGCCATCAATATTTAGAATCGGCGAAAGATCTTACTTCTCACGGCAATGAAGAGGATGATGTTGCCTTCGGATTTATAGCATGTGACGTTGTCGAGTCACTTCAGTTTGCTATCGAGCAGCAGATGGGCGTAGACTTTTTAGTGAGACTGGAACCGGCATGAGCAGTCATACACTTGAAATGAAATTCGAAATCTGGAACGATGATCATGGCGCGCGTGTGGAGATCGGTGAGGATCGCGACGGACTTGGCATGATGGAGATTCGTCAGATCGAGAGCGACGGTAAAACCTACGGTCGAATTACTTTCGATGAAAAAGCGATTCCGCTTGCCATCGAGGCGATGCAGAAGTTCCATGCGTTCCTTCAAGAACGTGAGCACAAGGGCGCCAAGGTACCAGGGAATCGTTCTCTTGGATTGGAATACGAAGAAGAAGTTCGTAAGATGCGCCGTGAAGATATTCAAACAACCATTCGTGAAAAAGAATTGGCAAGTCTTAAGCAGATGCCACTCAACGAGCTTCGTACAACGGCCGTTAGCTTCAGCGACTATCCAGAGATGCGTACTGGTGGCCCTAAGTGTACAACCTGTAGCAGACCGTGAATGAAAAACTTTCCTGATTTCGTTTGGAACCACCCGGCATGGAGACCGTCTCTCCAAAAAATCTTCAACTACGAAGCTCCGTTTTACGACCTTGCTAAATACGAGGCCGTAGTTCCGGGCGCGGGCTTACGTATCTGGAATGAACTTCAGGCGGAGTATATCCATCAGCAATCGATGGCAGAGCGCCGGGCCACTCTAAATAAAACTCTTAAAGAGTTTGGACCTAAAATTCCAGAATTGAAATAATCATGTTCAAAGTAACTCTTCCTTTAGATAGCCCTGATGCTACTTTCACTGAGGTATGTACACAGACGTGCATCATTGAAGGTTACAAATGCGGCACCGAATACTTCGAGCCCATAGGGGATTTCTATTTTTGGTTCGTCATGACTAAGGCGGAAGCTGAATCGATGGTTTCTGCCCATAAAAATGAATGGCTATCAAATAGCTCATAACGGATTTGTTCTAATGTTTGTCGTACTCAATTCAGATAATTCTAAAATCGGCCGAGCTGCCGCCACGTACGCACCTATCAAACAGACTTGTCCAAGTAACTGCAAACTCCGCAACAACGGATGCTATGCTCAATCTGGTAATGTTGGATTTCAGGTCTCACGACTGGAGCGTGAAATGGATGGCCTGGGTGGTGACGTACTTGCAATCATGGAAGGCGATGAGATCTATGAAAAGGCCCGCCTTGTATACCAAGGCCATCCTCTTCGTCTTCATGTGAGCGGAGACGCAACGACCAACTTTCGAGCGGCTCAGATGGCTCGTGGTGCGGCAGTGTGGCCCGGTCCGGTCTGGTCTTACACGCACGCATGGCGCGACGTCTCAAGAAAATCTTGGGGAATCGTTTCTGTTCTGGCATCCTGTGAGTCTGCCTCGGAAGTTGCAGAGGCATTGGACGCAGGCTATGCTCCGGCATTGGTGGTTAGCCATCACCCAGCTGATGGCCGCGCCACTCGCAATGAGGATGGAATTAAAATGATTCCATGCCCGAGTCAAACTCGAAACGTTTCTTGCGCAGATTGCAAACTGTGTTGGGATGATGAGATGCTCATCGCTCAGCGTGCATGCATTACTTTTTCTGCACACGGATCCACAAAGAAGCGGACGCTGAATGTGCTTCAATCGTTCAGCAGGCCGATTACGATCGCAGCATAGCTGAGGACACCGATGATCAGTTGGGTTTTAAATGAACGTGTTCCGAAACCCGGCATGGATTCGCGTTTTCTTGATCTCATGCGTCTTCGTGAGAGCGTAGAAGAAAAGGATCGTCGTGCTCTTAATAAAGTATTGGCTGATATCAGTCGGTGCCCAAAAGAGTTTGATGATAAATTCGAACCTGCCCTTGCCAAAAGGGATGGCGGCCGAATCTATTCTTCTACGTTACTCTCGACGCCGCTTAGGTCTAATGCCATTTATAATCAAACTGGCATTGGTGCGCATGATTACGGAATCAGGCTAATGCGTGTTGTTCGTCTGGTTCGTAAAGATCTGAAAGAGCAACCGAAATTGAATCGCAGTGAAGATAAGGGCGTAGATTTTGCGCTGGCACGCGAAGTAAACTTCCTACAGATAACTGCCAGATGGCTAATCACATGGGGCAGGCGTGGGTTTGGATACTCGGCCGTGAAAGAATAAGATGACCACCGTTACTGTTTCAGTTGACATTAAGGTTGACCCTGACTGGATTGACTTCTGCACTAAAGAAGTTGATCTGTTCATGACGAGCTACTGCGGATTACGAAATTCTATTGGAGAGCCGGTTCGTGGCGGCCAGGCGAATGGGTATGGGATATCTATTTTAATGGATGCGGTACGCGGTGCCTTACCTTCGATTTAGGATGGTGGGGATTCACTTTTGTGCGCGGCGACTGCTCTGGAGAATAAATAATGGAACCGGCACGCCCCAGGTTAGGTGTATCTTTTACACGATGGAGTGGGAAAGATTATGTTATCTTAACCTGGGAACCTGGAGGTAAGCCTGCGCTGACTATGGAGGCGGTGTTACCGTTAGATGATGAGCGTAGGCGGCTCATTGAAAAGTCGATAACGACTTTTTTGTTAGGACTTGGTTTTCCTGTAGAGATGCAGAAAAACGAAGCGGGGTAAAACCTGCTAGGCCCAGTATTCCAATGGCAAGAGAAGGGGGTTTTAAAAACCCTGACCGAAAGGTCGTGTCGGTTCGAGTCCGACCTGGGCTACTATTTATGATCACGCATACGTTTACGTATGGCATTTAGTTATAGGAGATTATCAAAATGAATGATTCTGTGAATGTTTCTGCGAATAGTGTCACCATCAATGGTGTTGAGTACGTTAGGCGTGATGCGGCAGCGACACCTGCTGGTACGAGAGCACTGATCGTGGTTGATCGCGGATGGGTGTTTGCTGGAGACGTGGTCGTGGTTGATGGTCGTATCAAGCTGTCTCGTGCCGTGTGGTGTTTTTCGTGGAACGAAATTGGGCTTGATGGAATGATTGCAGATCCTAAATCCAAGAAGGTTACTCTGAAGAGTATGCCGAATGGAGTGGACATTCCGGCTGATTCGGAAATCTTCCGAATCCCGGTGTCTGATACTTGGGGACTTTAATGGAACCGAAGCGACCGATTGGCTCTAGCAATGGCTCTGGCAATGGCTCTGGCAATGGCTCTGGCT
>Ga0105050_10009767_pt1 | contig 10671 bp, 14 predicted proteins | sample FRY01_FD_78088 | JGI IMG/M metagenome (GOLD analysis project Ga0105050, IMG submission 78088) | Freshwater microbial communities from Lake Fryxell liftoff mats and glacier meltwater in Antarctica - FRY-01 | ecosystem: Environmental > Aquatic > Freshwater > Ice > Glacier meltwater ... | reverse complement strand
TTCACGGCATTGCGCTTATAGACAGCCGTATAAATTCTTTTCTTTTTTGACATTTTGCTAATTTAGGTTCTAGCAAGAATATCTTAACTCACTGTCCAGTCTAATGTAGCACTTCCATTATTTTTTTTTGTAAATTTGTGGACAATCTAAAAAGAATACATCGGCAGGTGAAGATTCAAAATCCAAGTTTTATTTCGTCAAGGAGTTTTAGCAGGTTCATAAAATTGTTGTGCACTTCCATGTCGATACAGATCGTCCGGATTTCATCCAACAGGCAATATTCGATAGCTTTCAAATTATATATAAGAATTTAACTCAAAAATATTTAAATCATGGGAAAATTTAAAAGGAGGGATTTTATAAAAAATACGATAAAAGCCAGTGTCGGGGTTTCATTGTTAAATATAGATAGTTCTATGGCCAACAATACCAAAGGATTGAAAAGCACACAGATAAGAATTTCTGGTAATCCAAAAAGAGTGGTAATCGGCGGGGCCGGGATTGCCGGACTATGCTGTGCCTATGAGTTGATGAAAATGGGTCATGACGTGACCGTTCTCGAAGCTTCTGGCAGACATGGAGGTCATGTATATACTGCCAAAGATGAACTGTCCGATGAATTGTACGGGGATTACGGACAAGAACATTTCACAAAGCCCGGTTACGACCTGTATTGGTCGTATATAAAAGAGTTTGGTCTTACCGCGTTGCCTTATCCTAGGAGAAAGGATGTATTGAGGCGAATCAATGGTGAATTCTATACGGAGGAAATGCTACAAGACCCTGTTATTTTGAAAAAATTTGGGTTCAACAAGAGAGAGGTCGATTATTTGTCCACTAACCCTTGGGAGAGTCTTACATCTCTATATGTTGAATCGTACATAGATAATTTCAAGGACGAATACCAGCCTTTTGGTGTGGGCTACGACGAAATGGACAATGTCCCTATGTCCGATATTTATATTAAACAAGGAGCCTCAAAGATGGCCCTAAATCTTTTAGGGGGTACCAATTCGTCCGCTTTGTTCGGCCTCTGGTACGCCGCCATCCTCAAATTACGAGGAGTTCCCGGATTCCCTACTGAAATTTTTCGTTTAAAAGGCGGCAATCAAATGCTTCCGAACGCTTTTGCTAAAAGACTGGGGACCAGAGTGTGGCTGAATAAACCTATCACATTTATACAAAATGGTGAGAGTGGAGTTAAAATTATATATCAAGATAATAATGAAACCAAGGAATTGGAGGCCGATTATTTTGTAAACTGTATTCCTTTGCCTGCCTTTAAGAATATTCCCATAGAACCCGCACTACCAGAAGAAAAGCAATTCATTATTGAAAATGTAACATATGACTCCTACCAACGGTTTGTCTTTCAGGCAAGCTCAAAATTTTGGCTCGAGGACGGGCTCTCAATCAATATGTCCTTAGATCATCCTGATATTTGGGATGTCTGGCAATCTGCGGACGAGGTAGATACCCATAGGGTAATCGTTTTGGGTACCGGGGCTGGAGGGATATCGCCACAACGGGCACTTGCAACATTTCGTGAGCTATATCCTGGTAAAGGGGACACCATTGAACAGGCGACCGGCAGGGATTGGACCAACCAACCATTTTCCTCCACTTGTGAACGACTGCCCTTCCCCATTGGCGAACTTAAGAAATTCTGGCCAAATATAATAAAGCCCAATGGCCGCATCCATTTTGCGGGAGCTTACGCCGATAATCTAAATTGGGGAACAGAGGCCGCTACCCGGTCAGCGAATCGTGTTGCAAAGGAAATCGATAGGACTTAGACTCTCTGGATATTTAGGTTGAATTGAGTTTTATAAATGAATCAAAAAAAAGAGCTGCGGACATATGTGTTGTTAAACGGAAATCCACGAGCCAACTACTATATTTTAGACAAAGATATAATGGAAGATATAATCCTTTACAAGCCGTGCCACGGCCCTTCGTCCAGGATGCCAATTGCAATCGATACAATGCTCTATAAGGTTAAGATGGGCGGTCAATGGCAGACGTTGCCCGTAGATGAATTTATTCCGCAGGAACCAATGCCGATAATCTCCGTAGAGTTATGGAAACTTGTTTGCGTTCCTCCCAAAGGGTATCCAAAGAAATCATTCAAATTTAAATCATTTTATAATTAAAAAAGATGAAAGTTAAAAGCATTCTTATCCTTTATTTATTGCTACTGATATCAATTTTAATCGACAGCAATGAATTTTTTAGGGCAACCGAACTTTCTTCTAAAAATCCTGATATTTCAATATTGGAAAGTGATCTTGCCTTTGCCGATTTGACTAATGAACCTCAAGGGCCATTTGCGCAACCAAATAATAGGCCTGTTGTAAAAATTATTGCGCCCAAAGACAAAAGTTCATATCCGTTGGAAACTAGGGTGCCTTACGAAATTAGTGTCTCCGACCAAGAGGATGGGGAATCCAAATATGGGGAAATACCACAGAATGAGGTGATTCTAAAAGTAGAGTGTTTAGAAAATAAAGGTGTCCCAATTGAAAATAATCATAAAGTACAGAAGTCTCCTTCGGGTTTGACAGGAATTTTAAAGTCCAATTGTCTAAACTGCCATGCTTTTAAAAGTAAACTAATTGGCCCTTCATTTTACGAATTAACGAAACATTATGAAACCTCCGAGTCTAATTTTCATACCATGGTCAGTCATATCAAGGATGGTTCAACGGGCATTTGGGGAAATACGGTAATGCCTGCCCATCCCGAATTATCTACTGCAGAAATACAGAAAATGGTGCAGTGGATAATAGAAAACACAGGCATTGAAAATATAAACTATTATACCGGTACAAAGGGCTCCATAAAACTCCCATCTCCTATTGGTTTTGAAAAAAACACCTCTTTTATGCTTACGGCAAGTTATGTGGATCATGGTGTGGACGATGGACAAAAATTAATGGGTAAAGATTCGGTAATAATTTATTCTAAATAAGTCACCCATCAATAAATAATAACAAAAGCAATTTTAAAACTAACCCAATATGAAAGATGGGTTTCTGGAATCTGCATATGCTACATTTACTTGGCGGGGAAAAGGAAAAGTACAATCAGTTTCATCGAAAATAATGCTGGAAAGTTCTTGAATGGAATCAACTAGAAATTTAAATAAATAATCCTCGAGGCAGAGCATCGGGGAATTCTAATGATTAAAAGCGAATCAAGCTAGATTTAAGAGTATTTATCATTTCGTGAATAAAGCTATCAACATGAACACTTGGATAATTACCAAAATGAATAAAAATAACTTATCAATGCAAGAATATTTTTATGAATCGAGGGTTCAGATCATTATTAGATAAATATTTTCTTGCAAAAGTCACCCTATATCCCTGGAAACACAAGATTTTTAGTTAATTTGTTAGTTTTTTTGAAGAGACGGGATAAGAAATTATTCTTATCCCGTTACCTTTGTTAATAAATTTACGGAAAAGTTGTTTAAGAAGTAATTTGTCATAATGTTCATGGCTAAGCAACCGACCGTTTGTTTGGACTTGTAACAAAAAAGTGGGCAATTAAATAAATATATAGTACTACAGACATAATATAGCTCCATCGTTCCTTTTGGCAAGACAGTGGACCTATTAAAAGATGTGCTTCCGGTAAGCGGGACCATCAATAAGGCGTCCGTAAGGAACCACTTGATCAAAGTAGCGGAAAAGGAAGAAGCGGAACTGGGAAAGGAACAATTCATGTTTATTGAAGGTTGTCAACAAGAGTGGGACCAACTTCCCCGACCGGAAGGAACCATTGTCGTGGGGCTTGATGGCGGTTATTTGAGAAGTTGGAAAAATAAGAACGTCCACTTCTAGGTCATTGCCGGAAAATCCCTGCCCACCGATCGTTCCGATAAATTCTTTGCCTTTGTGGAGACATATGGACCGGCCAAGCCTAAGCTAAGATTGTTCGAAACGTTGAAAAGCCAAGGGATGCAGTTCAATCAGTCCCTGAAATTTTTATCCGATGGGGCGACCAATCTCCAAAAATTACAAAAATACCTTAGCCCATTATCAAAGCATTATCTGGATTGGTTCCATATCACGATGAAGATCACGGTCTTAAAACAATATCTGAAAGGAATGGCCAAAGTGGACGAAGAGAATGGAAAACAATTCCGGGAATATCTGGAAAAGATCAAATGGTATCCATGGCATGGCAATACCTATAAGGCCCTAACTTACCTGGAACGGTTCGATGACGAAGTTCATCTTACGGAGAACGGATATGAACATCTGGGCAGGTTCAGAAAACACGTGGCCGATTTTGCCGCCTACATCCGGAACAATGAACCTCTTATCATCAATTATGGAGAGCGGTGCCGAAACGGGGAAATTTATACAAGCAGCTTCGCAGAGTCCACGATCAATGAGGTGGTTGCCAGACGGTTTTGTAAAAAGCAACAGATGCAGTGGACAAAAAAGGGGGCACATTCGATGTTGTCCGCCCGGACCAAAGTGTTGAACGGCGAATTGGGAGATTGCTTTAGGAAGTGGTATCCGAATATAAAAATTGAAAAAAATTATAATGAGGCAGCGTAAGTGCCCCACGGTTTTTTACGCTCTCCAAGAAATTGCTGATGTAATGAATTATGTCCTTAACTCTTGGGGCAACGAAAGTGACGCTATGGTAACCCCGGAAGAGGTTACTATGAATACCAATAAATAATTTTAGCTTTTACTGGCGCCGAAAAACCCCCTATTTTAACCTGGTAAGAAGGTTTTCTTGCTCCGGTCCATTGCTGGCTCAAAAAACAGAAAGCCCTTATAGAGCCTTAAAACGCCTTGAATCAAATAATCGGAATAATTAGGTTTTATGTACGTTATAATGTACATTTGAATATAAATTTTATAGTTATGGAGACCACGAATGCAACGGAGCTGCGAAAGAACCTCAAAAGAAAGCTCGATGTAGTTTCAAAGGACAAGGAAACCCTTATCATACACAGGTCAGGGGAAGAGGATATCGTCATGCTCCCCATATCCGAATACAATTCCTGGAAAGAGACGATGTACCTGCTATCCACCAAGGCAAACAGAAAAAATCTTGAAAAATCCATCGAACAGGCCGAAAACGGGGATACTAAAAAAATGGAGATCGACGAGCTTTGGAAATAGTTTTTACCGTTAGGGCCCTTAAAGAGCGCGAATTTTGGAAGAAATCGGGAAACAAGGCCGTTCAAAAACGCATATCCGGCCTTCTGAACGCCATACTGGAAAACCCCTACAAGGGCATAGGCAAGCCTGAGCCTTTACGGGAAAACTTATCGGGATATTGGAGCAGAAGGATTACCCAAGAACATAGACTGGTCTATAAAATCGACGAGGTCAACGATACCCTGATAGTAGTATCGATAAGGTTCCATTACTGATTTTAGGGGGATGAAGCCCATCGGGACGAAAACGTACGCTAAGAAATTTGACCCTATCGATGGCCGCTACCCTTCCACTGGGCCTTAATGGATCTTTGAATGCCGCTATGCTTTCAGGTGAAATGGCCACCCTAGGTGTAATTGATGCTATAGAAAAGTCTTGGTAGATCAATTATTCAACCAATAGGTGAATTTTAAAGTTAATCCCCAATTGCGACTCTCATAGGGTTCTATTAAATAATTATTGGTATAGACGATAAACAGATCGGAAGCAGGACTATAGCGCCATTGAAATCGCGAATTGATATTAAAATTATTGCTTTGTTCATTGTACTGAATCAAATTGGCAAAGAAGAGTTTATTGGTAAACGTTATATCTATTTCTGAACCGATCAACCAAAATTCATTAATGTCCCAAGGTGCAGGTAAGTTGATATGATTGTAATTTAAATTAGCCTTCAAGCTCACATAAGGCTGAAATCTATATCCGACTTCTCCAGTTAAACTTGTTCTATTTCCATCTTGGTAATAGCCTCCCGATCGACCTTCAAAAGCATAGGTCAGTAAACTTTGAGGTTTAGATTGATATTCCCATCCAAAAGAATTCCAGCTATTGTTGGTGCCCGTTGCTAAAGTCGAAAGACCAAGTCCGCTAGGGTCGAACGGAGAAAGTAATTCTACATAATCATCCGCCAAAAAGAACATTAGGCCGCTTCGATTTCTAAAATCGAATTTATAAGTTAAATAAGCAGTATGGTCGGTCTCTTTAAATTGTTCGCTGAAATAATAGAATCCGTTTAATTCCGGACCATGGCTAAGTATTGGTCCAGCTTTTGGAAAAAACAAATGTCCTACTTTTCCAGATAAATTTCTATAGCCCCTTCGCCTTACAAAACCAACTTCCGCAGAGTAATCTTTACTGACCCACTCCTCTTGTATTCGCCAGTTCCATTTACGGTGGGTATATTCTATGTGAGCACCTTGGGTAAAACCGTTATCCTCATCCTTTGGAGCAAAGGATCTAAGAAAAAATGCCTTACCGTTCCAGGCATTATTTGCAGAAGCCAGGTTATATTCTACACCTAGGTTTCTGTTATACTTGGAATATATATCAACTATAGAATCGTTTTCCTGCGGATAGTTGACGGATTGTTTATTCACGAACATCATTCCAATGCTGCTACGTCCAAATATTTTCCGTTGTAACGACATTACCGCGAAATTCTGACTGGGCCGCCCAGATTCTTCAATGCTTGCCGTCTGCATATCCATAACGCCCAATCGCCAATTATCATTAAGGTTACCACTTATACGCGCACCAGCTTGAATAGGTACGTTCAGTCCAATTCTTCGGGAGAAAAAAGGTCTAATGGTCTTATATCCAAAATTGGCGAATAAATCCCCATTTTCTAAAAAGAACTGTCTACGCTCTGGAAAAAACAATTCAAAACGGTCGAGGTCGGTTACTTGGCGATCTACTTCAACCTGTGAAAAATCAGGATTCACAGTCAAATCAAGATTTAAGGAAGAGGTAAGACTGAATTTTATATCACCTCCGATTTTTCCGTTGGTCCTAACATCTCCGCCAACTTCTAAGTTTTGTTTGACGTCTCCCAATACATAGGGAATAATGGAGAAATTCGTTCCTGGAGCGGGCGGTGGGGCATCCCATACCAAGGTGCCGGAATAGGCTAAAGATGCAGTTGGAAATTGGCGTGGAATAGGTGTCCAACTTGATTTTTCACTCGATTTCAAGTCAAGGCGACTAAAATTTATTCCCCATTCCTTAACACCTTCTTCATATCGAATAGATTTAAAGGGCAATGCCATTTCAAAGACCCATTTCTCCTCGTCACGGGTAACTTCAGAAATCCACTTACTATCCCAGTTCAAATCTATTTTAGAACCGTCGTACATGGTACCGTCCCATTGTGCACCATAAGCATTTGAACCAAAGGAAAAACCTGTGGTCTGGTTATTGAAAGGGTCCAAAAAAAGTAGGAAGTTGTCATTTTTCCCAAATGAAAAATCACGCCGTAACGATTCAACAAAATAATTTGCTTTGGTCGCATTATTAAACGTTGCCAAGAGATATAAATTCTTGTCATCGTAGGTCATTTTAATAGTTGTGGGCTCAGTTGCTTTACGGTCATCCATAGGGAGGACCATAAAAAAATCATTGGCTTCTTCGGCTTTGGTCCAAGCTTGGTCATTACCAATACCATCTATTACAACTGAACTTGTAGTCTTATATATATGTAATTTGTAATTCTGATTTTTCTTTTGGGAGTTTACCTTTAGCGCTGCCAGCAAAAATAATATCCATAGTCGTGTATACAATTTCACGGGTGTTGGTTGATAGGCGCAACTTAATTAAAAATATTGACTTAGGCATTTAGTTACTAATATTTTTGATATAGCAGGGTGCTGTGCTAACCATCCTTGCCATAAGGTTCTCGAATATGCCCTCTTTCATGAAGCTACGGTTGAACCGATAACAGTATTCGTCCAGATAGTCCTGTGCAGTTCGGGAAAATTGCTTCCCTTTTTGCCCGACGGGATCTGTACCAGATTGGTAAAGTCCTTCCCCAAAGGCCCGTATCCCGTCCATTGGTCGGTGGTCACTTTCATCCGGTGCATGTGATTCACTTTGACCGGCTCATCCAGATAAGAACCAAGAAGCAGATAGTGCATTTTGTAAAGAACATAAAAAATGATATTAATTTGCATACGTTATAACAATGTACTAACTTAGTAAAAAAAATAACAATGGAGGCAAATATTATTAGGGTTGGTAATTCTAAAGGTATCATCATCCCATCTAAGTTTTTAAAACTAATAGGGCTTAGTAATAAGGTTAGTATTGATGTTGAAGATAATAAACTGATTATAGAACCAGTCGAGGAAAATTCAAGAGCTGATTGGAATGATTTATTTGTAAAGGCTAATTCAAAGGACGATACAGAAATTTTGATTCCCGAAGTATTCGAGAATGAAACCTTTGAAGATTGGACATGGTAAAACAGTTTGAAGTCTATTGGATAGACCTTGACCCAACAAAAGGTAGTGAGATAAATAAAAAACGCCCTTGTGTGGTTTTGTCTCCAAAGGAAATGAACGATAACCTGAATATTTTAATTGTTGCTCCTTTGACTTCAACAATACGGAATTATCCAACTAGGGTAACGGTTACAGTCAACAAAAAGAAAGGTCAGATTGCTTTAGACCAAATTAGGTCAATTGATAAGTCAAGACTAAGTAATAAGGTTGCTATGCTTAACCAAAAATCAATTGAAAGTGTAAAAATTGTTTTATTAAAAATGTTCAAATAAGGGATTCGTTAATTTCACCAAAATCATATTAATATTTTAAGACATGGAGCAAGATCCGATGAAATATTCTAAAAAAAATATAGCCGAGATAATGGATAGGCCCGTCAGACTTTTTGTTGGCCCTGCCAATACTGACGAAATAATTGATGTCATTGAAGGTATAATTATTCATTGTGATTTGGCTTCAAATCCACCGCATTTGCCTGCTGTAGCCGAAATCAAATTAAATAATGGTAAAATAAGACGCTATAGCTTTCCAGAATTAAAAAAAATTGAAATTCAATAATATATTGTAGGATAAAATGAAGGATCAAAAAGCTATATTGATCAAGTGTATAAAGAACGACGAACCGGCCTTTGTGATTGCCGGCCATGACCGTTTTGCCGTACCTACATTGGAAGCATACTACAATACTGCAAAAAAAGAGGGAGCCGATCTGAATTTCTTAAAGGATATGGGCTTGGTGGTTCAAGAAATGAGGGATTTTCAGAAGGAGGAACCCGAAAAGGTGCGCATACCCAAGCTTAAAGAATCCGAAATCGAAGATTGAACCAAATCCAAACGGAATATAATAAAATTCAGATATGAAATATCCAATACCAAAACTATTCGATCCAACTGCACAGCAAATGAAATTTGCTGCGGAAGAATTATCGAAAGACCTTTCAAAAGATAAAGTTTTAAAAACTCAAGATGGGCAGATTGTCAGGGGTGAAAGGCCTTATGCCAAAAATAGGACAAAATGTTCCGTTGAGTGAAAATGCTATCAAACCAAGAAGAGTACAAAATATAGATTGTTAAGCTTAAATACTTGAAAATCAATTTTATATTTCAACTCTAACCAATTGAGGATGAAAGCTATCTTTAAATAAAAGCATACAATACTACTTGCACAAATTTTAACCAACATAAGGTTGTTGCTCCTATTTATAATCAAGAAGATTTGGCGGCGATCTCTTTTTCAATTCTGTAGAAAGAGGTCTTTCCAATTTTTGCGCGCTTACATGCCAAGTCTATCGACAGCTTTTGGCTTTCGTACAGATGTTTGGCAAAATGGTACTTTTCCACAGTCTCGGATTTTGACCCTGATGGTCTTCCTAATAGCTTGTTCCGTTTTCGGGCATTGTTCAGGCCAACCTTTGTACGCTCGCTGATTAGGTTACGTTCGAACTCGGCAACGGCCGCAAAGATTTGAAGTAGGAATTTACCGTTTGCCGATGTTGTATCGAACTCCGGTTCGCTCAGACTTTTGAAATGCACACCCGCCTCGTTGAACCTATCGATAAGTTCTACCATGTTTTTCAAGGAACGAAAGACCCTATCATTTTTATAGGTCAATACCGTATCTCCTTTTCGCATATACCTTAGCATTTCGTTGAGCCCTTTTCTATCGTCGCGAGTTCCGCTTGCGATATCAGAATAGATTTTATCACATCCTGCATTTTTCAACAGATCAATCTGTGATTCCAATTTTTGTTCCGGGGTAGAAACCCTGGCATATCCAACGACCATATTTCGTTCCGTAAAAGGTTATATAACGAAACTACTAAAAAGAACGACAAATGGAACTGGATAAGGATATTTTTAAAGGGCATTTTAGCTGTGCCGTAAAACGGCCGTTTTATAGAACTGGTAGTAGCAATAAATCCAATACTGTTTTTCTAATTTGTTGGAATTGTTTCTATATTCTTTCCTTAATGGATTTAAAGGCTTTTTAAGCTGTGGTAAATTGAAGAAGTGTGGCATAAAGTGGTGTTTCAATAATAATTAAATCGTTTAATAGTGAACCCTATCTCTAGCACTGTTGCATGCTGGAAGTGCTACATTAGACTGGACAGTGAGTTAAGATATTCTTGCTAGAACCTAAATTAGCAAAATGTCAAAAAAGAAAAGAATTTATACGGCTGTCTATAAGCGCAATGCCGTGAAGTTAT
>Ga0105050_10009766_pt1 | contig 10671 bp, 10 predicted proteins | sample FRY01_FD_78088 | JGI IMG/M metagenome (GOLD analysis project Ga0105050, IMG submission 78088) | Freshwater microbial communities from Lake Fryxell liftoff mats and glacier meltwater in Antarctica - FRY-01 | ecosystem: Environmental > Aquatic > Freshwater > Ice > Glacier meltwater ... | reverse complement strand
TGAGGAGGGCGAATGTGAAAATGGCGAATGTGAAAAGGGCGAATGTGAAAAGGGCGAATGTGAGGAGGGCGAATGTGAAAATGGCGAATGTGAAAAGGGCGAATGTGAAAAGGGCGAATGTGAAAACGACGAATGTGGAAACGGCGAATGTGGAAACGTGCAAGAAATGTCGTTACTGAAAACCGGCCATACAGACACAAACACAAGTGTTCCATTCTCGACCGACCAAGCTCAATTGTTGCAACAAATAGAAAAAGATCTTCTAAAACGTGAGATTAATCTGTACATGGAGGAGCGCAAAACATTTTTGAAAACATGTGCGACAGGTCTGCTTAAACAAGAAAATAAAAAAATCGAAAATGGACAACCACCACAGTCCGAAGAAGATCTGATTGCAAACTGGATTGTCGAAATCGAAAAACGTTGGACTGAGTACAACGTAGAATGCAATACACTACGGAAATACCCTATATTTTAAGCGTAAGCCCCGGTGTGCAATTAAAATTGCGCAAGCGTAATAACAGACAATGGGCAATATACCGCAAAAAAACGACTGCGCGTGATTACATACATTATGTTAACATTCTGAAAGACTAAAGTTCTGTCGATTTTTTAGATTGCAGCGGCATACGGCCAAAAAACATACAAACAACGCCTGTTGCCTCAGCCATGACGTGTCGTGTGTCGTGTTGTTTATATAAAAATGAAGCTACCACACGATTTCCTCTTGTCTAGTGTGTGGCTGGTGCCGATGCGTTTCTGCATGACATTCCTGGTGTTTATAGCGACGTTTTTGGTCTTTGGCATGGCACAACAAAGACCCTGTTCACATGGCCGTTTCCGGACAGTCGAGACAGACCCATGTGTTGCTTGTGCCCCAAACTATGTTTTCGACGAGGATGTGCGCGCCACAGGCGTTGTAGATGCATGCGTGTGTCGCAGTGGCTTCGAGGCAGCAAACGTGCCAGACGAGTGTGTAATGTGCCCTCCTGGCAAAATTTCCCTGCAAAACACACCGTGCACCCCCTGCGCAGTAGGCACGTTTGCGAGCTTCAGCGGACAGACCTCATGCACAACGTGTCAGACACCGGACATGTGTATCTCCCCAGGTTGCATTCATTGCAAAAACAAGCATGTGATTTCAAGTGAAGCATGTCCTGTACCACAACGCAAGATGCAACCCGGCGATGATTTTTCACTTTTCAAGACATGAGTAGCTGCTCGATAATGAGGTCCAAAACCTCGACGGAAAGATGGTTCATGAATACACGATCGGGTGAGTGTGCCGTATGTGTGCCAATGTCCAAATGAACTCCAACGAGGAAGGCCTGCACTTTGCCGAGGGTGTTTATGGACAACGACCGGTATAGACCAATGGCATATCGCAGCTGGTGCACTCGTTGAAACGTGCTAACGTGGCCATTTTGTGCTATCCCCTGGAAATATCCGAGGCCCCCAAAGCCATTGCACGCACTCGAAGTCACGAGATAACTGACAGTGTCGGGCACGATGTCTGGTGGTGGTATTTGCAGCTTCATCTTGCCGCACGTCATGACAACGTTGCCCGTTGTGATGATTGCAGCGTGTGTTTTTCCGGCTGCAATGGCAATCACACGGGTTGGCGTTCTGCCTCTGCCAGCCACTGCAAAAAACGGCAGCACGACATTTTTGAAGTGACACGCGTAAGCGTCTTGCCCGCTATCGATACCAAGACCCAGTTTGCAACTTCCAGCCACCCACAGGGACCCCTTTTCGGTCAGCACCATGGTGTGATGCCCGCCACAACACACCTGCACTGGTATGTCTGGCATATTCAAAAGACACGTTACGTGGAACGGGTCCGAGGAGCATCCGTTTTTCGTGCCATTGCCGAGTTTGCCATACATGTTCATGCCCCACGTCCATATTTTGTGGTCGCTTGTAATACAGGCACAGTGCTCGTGTCCAATAGAAACACATTCCACAGCAAACGTGGCATTGTCGCTGCTGTTGCAATCCTGTTTGACGAGTATGGGTGTTGTCTGGGGACGCATTTTCGAGCGGTCGGCGCCAGGTATTTGCGAGTGAATGTTACACCCCCACATGTATAGACGGCGGTCTTGGCGGATCATGCCGCATGTGTGTGCTCCCGAAGCAATGGACTGGATTTTTTCGTGCGCTGACAGCAACTGGTCGTTGTCGGGGGCAGGATGCATGACAACGAATCGTGTGATAGAATGTGAGAGAGGTATGTCGCCACGCCCTAGCTGTCCGCGGCTATTGTCTCCACATGTCAATACCAGGCCATCGCATGTCAAGGCCACGGTGTGGCTATTCCCGCACACCACCTGCCAGATGGGTGGCATCACGACAATCTCATACGTTCCAGCAGTGCACAAGAACATGACGGGTCCCGGCAGCGAGCTTGTATCGGCGTCTCCTTGCGCCAGTTGTCCGTGTGTATTGCTGCCCCACGAAAAAAGACGATTGTCGGTCGTTGTGGCAAAGGTGGAGCTGCCACAGGTGTGCACAGACCTAAAACGCGGCACGTTCTTCTCGCTGCGCAGCACCTGGAAATACTCGCGCGAGAGAGCCTTGACACACGCCCAGCAGTTCTTGTTGCAGTGTTTGGGCGCGTTTGCAAAGCCCAGCTGCATGTTGTGGTTGAGTCCAGTGCTCCAAATCTCACCCTCACTGCTCAGCACCATAGTCGTGCCAGTTCCACAGGCCACAACATTACGTGGTCCTTTTGCTACACACGAATACAATGTTTGTGCCATGTGAAACACCTTGCTTGCATACACGTGGTCGTCCTGTGCCAGACACAGCAATCTTCTATATATATTCTTATTGTCAGATGTCTTGCCACAAATAGAAAAAAAATCTCAGCTTGCCAAAACACAAACACCACACCATCTCACGATGAGAGGCGTTATGATCATCAGCTTGAAGTCCATGTGTTGCAATGTGTGTATATATTGTGCCATCTTTATTGGACAATCCCGCAACTTGTAGCGGACGGTCAGCTTTTGCGCAATGCATCTTGTTATATATATGTGTATTACAACGCCGAATGATGTGGCAGAAACATTTTCAAAATTGAGTGTATTGTGTCCTCGAATACAACTTACATGAGCTGTTTCAACAAACACGACAACACATCAGAATGGCCACTTCCAGGTCTAGTGACATGTCTGGTGCTAAGCTCGTCGTGTCGGCACTCGCAATGCGGCGTGTGTGTTGTTTCGACAAGAAAAGTTGCCAGGGGGCAATCACTGGACTGAATGAGACTACATGTACCTGCGGACCTGCCATTCAGCACAAGCGTTGTTGTTTGCAGCTTATATACTTACATGAAAATGCGGGTGAGTGTGCATAGGCGTAGTGTTGGGAGGAGGCGTAAGTATTTCACCCAAAATAGCCAAAAATGCCTATAAAATGTGCGAGAGGCGCCCACTTGCTCTACAGTCGAGACCCGCCACGATTATCATGGAGCACGTTTTGGACAACGCACTGGCCAATGTTGAGATGTATCCTACCTGCATGGCGAAGCCTGCCAACTACGAGGCGTCTGCGTCCGTTGCCACCAAGGAGGCTGGTACCATCAAGGATCCCATGCTAAACATCAGAGCCCGTGCTGCGTCGTTGTACATGAGGAATGGCCAGCGCAATGCCATCGAGTGTGCCAACAGGAACGTCGTGTTGGACGAGCACAATCGCGTGGTGCCAACGGGAATCATGAAAACTTTACAAGAACGTCTGAACGAGAGGCGCTTCCAGACCACGGGTGTTGTCATAATCAGCAAACCGGCAACCATTCCCATTGCAAACAACATTATCAAGAAGCGTTCGCGAAAGGGCAAAAAGTGTGTTGAGGAGCCAGAAGTAGTCAAGAGTATCATCACCACACCCAAGCCAATCATGACTGCTTTGGACCTGGCACTCGGTTTTGAGGATTATGTGTGATGGTGAGTCGCGATAGTGTGCAAACGGGTGCCACATGGTGTGTGTTTATTTTTGAATAAAGGGCACTCGATACTACCATGAAGGTGTGTTTCTGTGCGCATTGTGTCAGTGCAGGCTTTACCATCGGCGTCAGACATGTTCGCGCAGGGTGCGCATCGCTGTGAAGGATGATGCAATCTCCTGCGAATACACTGGTACAAACTGCCAGCTTGATGCAATGCGGCGCTCGGTCGGTGAGTAGAACCGCACATAAACTGAAAATCCAGGCGAAACCTGCAATTGTATAGACTGTGTAGGCAGAGTGTTTAACATGAGAAGTTGCAGCAGCTAAACACAAGCATCAAACGTATGCCGGCAATCACGCACCTTGATGTGCGCATCGTCCACGGCAAGCTGGAACCCCCCGATGAAATCGAGATTGAGCTTGTCACACTCTGACAGCCTGAAGTTGGCCCATAACCCGCCGGCATCTAGACCGGTGTCGACATGCTCGACCACTACACGCGTGCTGTTGGTAAGATGCAGTGCGGCAGCGAGCTTTTTCCGCACCACGACGAGGTCTGGGGTGCACGGGTCCGCTGTTGCTGAGCTGCCCTCAACATCGCCGTCGTGGTCCACATCCGGGGCTGCCCGGTGGCGCTTGCGGGTGTGCATGTGTGTCCCGAGCTGGTACTCTACGTTTTTCTCGGCAAACTCACCGGTGATGCCGACAATCTCTAGGGGGTTGTCATGCACAAACTCGACATGCATGGTGTTTTTGATCAGGAGTGGGCCGTGGATGCGGAATGGGTACATCATGCATATTGTATAGACCAGCGAGCTATCAACAACGGCCCCGTTTTTCAGTGTCAAGACCAACACGTCGCGATCGTCGGATTGCACCAGACTCCATTTTGAAAAATTATGCTCGAATTTGTCGTGCAGCAAAATCACCTTTATTATGTTGGCAATATGCCCGGGAACTTGCTTGCGGTCCACCTTTCCAGCAGCTGGGGGTGCGCTTGTGGACAATATTTTAGACAGAACAGAGAGACCCGATTTTGCTGGCGGGTCCTGCCGTGTTTTGGCCACCGCGGGTGCAGTGCTATGTGCAGAAGCCATCAAAGCAATGGCAACACCTCCTTTGCTTGCAAGCGCAACGGTGCATATATATGCTTTATTGCCGAAAAAACGCAAAACACGCGCCTCGCAACAGCTGACTCTCAACACATACATTTGCTGTGGCTAGAGCGGGCATGCATGGTCTGGCTACCAAAGGTTACCGGCATAAAACAGCCTCTGCGTGTGTATACAGTGACATGGCGCATATTTTGCGCAATTGTAAACTCCTTGCAACAGTTCGAAACAGGCCTCCTTTTGCGCACCGACTGTCTTTGTGTAGAACTCGTGGCAGCATACGCCGGCGTCAAACATACGGGCCTTTCAGAGATACGGGGCTCTTGCCTACTGTGCGTTTCACCAACATGCCTACTTTCAGTGGTCGTGTGATGTTGAATTTTGGAGGAATGTGCTTCACCATATTTTTTGCAGAAATTGCCGCGTTCACGCCCGTCTGTCCTGCTTTGAGCTGTTTCACCATGTCTCTCCGTGTGTCGAGCGTTTCTTATATAGCATTGTGTGTATTGCGGCGTATTTTCCATCGAGGGCTGGCAAAATACCACGCGAATCTCGGAATCTGCGCAATCCAGCGCAAAACCTGGCGATGCTGCACCGGCAAGAAAATACATGTGTGCACCAATGTCGGGCACGCGCCTGCCGTTGGCATGGCAAACACGACCACCGCGCGTCTATGATTTACACGATTGCTGCCATCCAGCGCCTGAAACTGCGTTTTTGCATCGATGCTGTGAGTGCACGCAGTGCGGCACTGCTGCTGCATGCGACGCAGATTCTGCAGCAGATAATCAACTCGCAGCCGCACGACGAAGCACAGGCCCAAGAGCTCACGTCACAACACAGCACGCTCACCGAGAACATGCTGTGCACCTGGAGGCCAACCTACTGTATCGACATTTTCCTGTATTTTGGTGCAGATTGCAAAATCACAGTGGGCTTGCCCATGCAAACGGACGAGCAGGTACTGCCACCACTTGGCCTCTCATGGCGGCGCTTTCCACAACAGGGCCCCGGGCAAAACGACATCACGAGTGGCAACAAAAAGCTACACGATGCACTGCAGCACCAGACTCGTTTCACGGCTAGCGAGTGGCAGGCGTTTGGCATCACAAAAGTAGAGCCCGGTGACTTTATCACCGTGGGCGATGTTTGCTATCTGCCGGATGTGGACACCCCCCCTCACGTCGAGATCAAATATTTCGCCCCCGAGGACGATGCCAAGTGTAGCAACAGCGTTGATATCCCAGAGTGTGTGTGTTTTGCACATCTCACGTGCGACACTGACGAGGACGACAACCACACGATGGTGGCGCTAGTGTACGACATCCTGACAAAAGAAAACACCGCGCACACGCGCGAGCGCTACGAGTACCTGCGATCCATTACAGAACTGCTTTCGACTGTCACGATCGGCGAAGCCTGCATCCGTGTGCAGTGGGCGGGAGATCCCTGCATGTACGATCGTTTGCACGACCTTGTTCTGCCGCATGCCCACGACAAGATCGTGCTGTATGGAAATCGCCACAAGTACTCTCAGTACGCACTGCACTCCGGAGACAAGACGCACGCGCAGAACCACAAGAATGTATTCTTGTGATGAAATCACGTATTTCAACAAGAAAATATCACAAAAATCTGTAGCTTTTTTCACCAAGTCGCCCGTGTTGCAATAATCCAATGTACAATGCCCGTCGCAAGACACACCTTCCGACCCCTTAGTATATAAATAACATCGTGAGTATAACCTCCAGTGCACACACCGAACATGTATCCTCATATTGAGCCCCACATGTCATACGCGGCCCAGAGCGAATGGATGCAATGCAAAATCGATTTTTTGGATGGTAGATTGCAGCGAAGCAATATTGCCGCGACATGAGAAATATTAATAAAGAAAATCGCATACTGCATGAATTTGCGCGACCACCTGATGGATCTAAGTACCGGCATGAGGTCCGACCCAGTCATCTTATGAGTGATAAATGGGACTCAATTCTCTCTTGACGTAAATGTACCCTCACTTTAACACGTCTTCACGTCGAAATCATCCACAAGCACGATGGAAGTAAGAGGATGAAACACGGTAGATGGCCACTATATTTTGCGGAATAAAAACGACCAAAACCTACGCCTGAGATCTTGCCATGTGCTCTTGTCATGGTGCACTAGGACACAAGCAAAACAGTCTTGTGAAATACACATGTTCGGGCCACAACCAGCATTTGACATGTTATTTTTATTAAAAACGCCATGGTACGGGGCTACACACAGATGCTCACGTAATCATCGAGGATCTCAACGTGAACGTCCATGTCGGTCGACTCTTCGAGTGTGATTTCGACAAACGATTTGTAGATATTCAGCAGCCATGTGTCGCATTTTTGTGTAATGAATTTGTAGAAATAATGCACCAGGCGCTCCATTGTGCACTTGTCATGCGCAAAATACTGCCCGATGAAATCTGTAAATACGAGCCTGGTGTAGCGCTGCCCCACCTGTGTTCTCATGTCGTTCACTTCGGAGACGATAATCTCAATTTCGCTTTCCGTCATGTAGCTCGTGAAAGTCACCAGTTGGAAAAGAACCTGCATGTCGGGTTGTGTCGCGTTTTCTACACTGAGAATGATGCACACCCCGCCTAGCACCTCGGGCTTCATTTGCATAAACCATTTCAACTCGTGCTCGATAACCCAGTCCAAAAACATAACGGCCTGGATCACTGTGGCCTCACGCACGACAGTCTCGCCATTAATTTGCGAAAAGTGTCGGATCTGCTCCATCTTGCGCACACACGCCATGCGCAGCGTCACGATGCTGGGTAGGAGCGGCGTGCGGTGGAGCTGAATGCATGTGCTGTGCTCAAACATCCAGCGCAATACACGCCGTCTGTCGTGTACCGCCTGTACTGCGCTCTTGAGGTCACTAAATTCGTCTGTGCAATCTGGCATGTCGTTGTCCAAAAACATCGTGTCGAGTTCGACGACAACGTTGTCTTCAGTGCCCTTTGGTGATAGTACACACGGCATGTCCTCGTCGCAATATAGAGACATTTCATTACTTTGCATCGCCATGTTGTGTCTGAAATTGGGCTACGCTGTATATGGTTAGCAAAACCGCTCGCATATATATGTATACTGCGGCAAGTGTTCTATTTCCGGAGGCAATTTTTTGGGTGCGCCCGGCAGCCACATTGTCAAGTGCGCGTATCTGCAACAGACGCATGCTGTAAACGGCGTGTAGCACCCAGAGAAGCATGCAAAAAAGGGTGCGCGAGCGCATCATAGCCGTCGGCATGCGTCTGGTGTTCAAGTCCAACATGAAAATGCGGCACGGCGCAGTCATTACCAGTGCTACGGGCAAAATTATGGCCACCGGCTACAACTGGCGTCTTTGCAATCTGCATCATGCCTACAGTATCCATGCCGAGCAGTCGGCGGTGAACAACATGTATTGCACCTGCAAAAACCTGCCTCGCAACACCATGCTACACCTTTTTGTCATTCGCGTCCTCGAAAACGGGGCTCTGGCCAACTCGGCGCCCTGCGCGCGCTGCCGCATGTGTATCAACAACGTGCGGTCGATTCGCAAGGTATTCTACTCGAATTCGCCCGTCTAAACACAAGCGATTCGAGTCATATTCACGACGGGTCTCGTTTCTGTGCAGCTCACACGCAAAGAAGGGCAGCGCTTGACCATTATGAAAACTCTCTAAATGGGCATTTTATTAAAAACAAATCGCGCAATCTGGTGCACCGTGTGGTAGATTCACAGACAGACACGGTCGCTTGGTGTGGTGCCATGTTTGGGGTGCTAGGCAAGCATTTGCAGGTCGGACACACATATCGTCTTGCGTTTGGCGTGCTTGGCGTGCTTGTTGGCGTGCTTGAATTTTTCGACAATAAAGCCCTCGGCGGCCTCTTGGAGTGCCTCGATAGCCTTTTTTTGGTACAGGATCTTCACGCCCATCTCGGCGGTGATTTGCTTGACGAGTTTGCGAAAAGGTCCTTTTTGCACAAGCAGGTCTGTCGTGGTCTGCAGCTTCTTGATCACGCGCAGCGCCACGGTTCCGCTCTTGAAACGGTATTTGCGTTTTTTCACCTCTGTCTCGGCCGCAGCAGGCACAGGTGAGCCGGGAGGCGTGTCCATCGTGACCAACATTGTGTTTAAAGGTTGTGGTGTACGGCAACGCACACACCTATGGCCGAATGTGCCGCAAACGATGCCAGCGTGCGAATGTAGGCTTGGTTTTCTTTTTTCACACCGCGTCATGAGTATACTAGAGCTCGTATGATAGTCCATTACAACATGAGACGAGCATCGCAGCATTTGTATATTTCCACATAATTTGCTACATTTTTAGGCATTTCATTTCATTTTATGTTGTTTTATCAAGTCTATTGATGGTTGAAAAATGATTTTTTTGATTGTGTACATCTATATATGAACGGATTCTTGCAGACACACCGCATTCTTCGTAAAATCGTCTATTGGACATGAAAAGGTATAGTATTCTATGTCTGGTGCTGTACTTCGTACTGAGAATCGCGAATGTATCTGGCGAATGTGTCCCTTTTCTTGAACAAGTTTTTTCTACCGACGCGTCTATGATCTTTTCCGCAATACCATATACCCCAACGGAAATCAACGCAGACACTGTGTTGGCTCGGCCTGACTCCACGGCATTTGCTGTGTCGGCACGAGGCAAAATGACCACGAGTTCCACATCTCAGCGAAAATTTTTGACATTGGGCCAAAAAGGCACCTATACAATTCCACTGCAAATAACAGTTGGTGATAAGCTTTTTTTTATGACATTCATACAAGGAAATGACCTTGTTTCTTCTATGATAGAGAACGTCCCACAGGGCTTGAAATTCCAGAGCCCTGTTGAATTTGACCTGTTATTGGTAATACAAAAGTCTCCAAGAAGACTTTATCTTTATATCAATGGTATTGAGATGACTCACCTGCGAAGTGGTGAGGACATGTCGTGGCCATCTACGACATACTACACACTGAATTTTGAATTTTGGCAAGAGATCTCAAACGTGGTAATTTACAACAAGATGGTAACTCCTCAAACAAAGTGCACCCTGTGTGTTGCAGGAGAATTGCCACCCACTTGTCAGTCTTGTGGTGGAACTGGATATTTGCTGGAGGGTACAAGCGCGTGTTCATCTTGCCCTCTGAATTCAAAATCGCCTATACGGAGCACCCGTTTGACACAATGTGCGTGCAATGTTGGCTTTACGGGAACAAACGGAAACATATGCACTGCATGTCCAGCTGGGAAATATAACACGGGGAGTGGTAGTGCAGTTTGCAATGACTGTCCGCAATCTTCTAACTCATCATCTGGCAGCACAGTCTGCATATGCAACGCTGGCTTTACCAGATCCAGCAGTGGACTGTGCGAGTCTTGTGCCGCCGGGAAATTCAAAAACAGTAATGGGGATGTCAAGTGCACAGACTGTATAGCAGGAAAGCATTCCTCCGTTGTCGGAGCAACGTCAGATGTATGCACACTTTGTCCGCAGAATTCAGTATCTGCAATCGCCAGTGACCACATCACAGACTGTATATGTAAGGTTGGTTTCACAGGACAAAACG
>Ga0105050_10009762_pt1 | contig 10677 bp, 9 predicted proteins | sample FRY01_FD_78088 | JGI IMG/M metagenome (GOLD analysis project Ga0105050, IMG submission 78088) | Freshwater microbial communities from Lake Fryxell liftoff mats and glacier meltwater in Antarctica - FRY-01 | ecosystem: Environmental > Aquatic > Freshwater > Ice > Glacier meltwater ... | reverse complement strand
GCAAGGGTTTGGGGGTACGATCCCCACTGGCGGTATACACTGAACTGCTGCACAACAGCCAACAACATTCAACGCTCATCCATTAACCAATGCGGCGTTGCACTTCACTTTTGAATCCGCCGACCATAAAAGACCAGATAAATTCGGAAAAATCAACCATGTCACAACACGACGAATATCTCGAAACGATGCAGCCCTCGCTGAAATTGCTTCAGGCGCAAACCGCCAGGCTCGCCGCCTTGACCCAGGTAAACGAATCCCTGTTGCAGGAAGCGACTTCCAAACTCGCAGTGGCAGACCAGGTCATTCGTAACCTGCTCACCGCACAGGGAAAGAAAAAGAAATGGAACGCGTTTTTTCGAAAAAAAAATAAGAGTGAACAATTGTTGGCCGACAGCATTTTCTTTGACGCAGCTTTTTATGTAACATCACACAAGGAAATCATCCCATTAGAGGTAACACCTTATGAGCATTACCTTAATGTTGGCGTAAATAAGGGGTGGGATCCGCACCCTCTTTTCAGCACCAGTTGGTATCTGGAAAAGAACCGCGATGTGGCGCAATCAGGAATGAATCCGCTGGTTCATTTTATTCAACACGGAGCGAAAGAAGGAAGATTGCCCCACCACTTATTTGACACAGCGCTTTACTGGGCCGCTTATCCTCAGGCTGCATCATCCGGATTGAATGAGCTTGAGCATTATCTGCTGGTCGGAGGACAAGCCGGTTTTCGTCCCCATTGGCCGTTTGATGGCAAGGCGTATATGGACGCCTACGCCGAACCCCCTGCCCCCGCCCAACTTCCGACCGCGCCGATTTACAATGAAGAGCAGAGGCAGCCGCTTCCTGCCTTCATAGATTTTCTTTACGACGAATTTGGAGCGGAGGTTCGCACGGAAGTCGTCACGCGCATGCAGCGTTTCCGCCTGCCGTTCACCAGCGAGAAGATCGCCCCGAACCCGACAGAACGGGAGGTGAGCGACTGGATCGCCGAAATTGAATCCCTATCGTATGCCATTCCCGAAACCGCGCATCCTGACGTATCAATCGTTATCCCCGTTTACAACCAACTTGCCTTTACGCTGGCATGCATCCATTCGGTGCTGTCTTCAAAGACCGGATATACCTATGAGATCATCGTGGCCGATGACCGCTCTACCGACAAAACGTCTGAGGTTTTCTCACGTGGCATGGGGCGGATACATCACGTCCTTGCCGAGCATAACCAGGGATTCATTCGCAATTGCAACAACACTGCAAAACATGCCAAAGGCAACCATCTCGTCCTATTGAATAATGACACTATCGTGTTGCCGGGATGGCTAGACGAATTGATCGGCACGTTAAAAACATCGCCGAATATCGGATTGGTCGGCTCCAAACTCATTTACCCTGATGGTCAACTTCAAGAGGCAGGTGGCATAATTTGGCAGGATGCCTCCGCATGGAACTATGGCCGTTATGACAACCCCCGCCGCCCTGAATATAGCTATCTGCGAGAAACAGACTATGTATCCGGCGCATCCATTGCGCTGCCAAAGAAGATTTGGGATGAAATGGGCGGGTTCGATGAGTGGTATGACGTAGCCTATGGCGAAGACAGCGACTTGGCGTTACGCATTCATCAATCGGGAAAACGGGTCATGCTACAACCACTTTCCATGTTGATCCATTTTGAGGGAATCAGCTCTGGAACAGATGTCACTCAAGGCGTAAAAGCATATCAGATAAGTAACGGGCAAAAACTAACCCAACGCTGGCTCGCATCCCTGTCGTCTCATCGACCCAATGGGAAAAGTCCCGAGCTTGAAAAGGAACGTAATATCAAAAAACGGGTACTAGTCATTGATCAATGTACGCCGACCCCTGACCATGATGCGGGCTCATTGACGTGCCTTGAGATTATGCGGGCATTCCAGGCTAATGGGTACAAAGTAAGTTTTATCCCCGAAGATAACTTTCTCTTCATGCCAAAGGAAACAAAGGCGCTGCAACGGATCGGCATCGAGGCAGTCTATTATCCCGCCTACCAATCGGTAATTAAGTACCTGGAAAAGCATGGTGCGGAAATAGATATCGTTCTGATCTTTCGCAATGGAGCGGCCTCTCGACATCTGGAATCGGTGCGCTCATTCTGCCAAAAAGCCAAATTTATATTTCATACATCTGATTTACATTTCGTTCGCGAGATGCGGCAGGTCGAGCTGGAGGAGTCTGGCCCCGAGCAGTTGAAAGCCGCTGAAAAAACCAAGAAATTGGAACTGTCCATTATAAATTCGGCCGATCTATCGATCGTGCACAGTACTTATGAACAAGAAGTGCTAGCTGAGCATGCGCCACACGCAAATGTCTATGTGTTTCCCTGGATACTCGATCCTGTGCGCTGTAAGGCAAAATTCGAAGCGCGGAATGGAATTATTTTTCTGGGTGGTTATCGACATCTTCCCAATGTGGATGCGGTTAAATACTTTGTGAGTGAAATCTGGCCGTTAGTTCGCCAACGATTACCGGATGCAGTTTTTTATGCGGCAGGTAGCAACCCTCCGCCAGAGCTAACCAGTCTGCATGGTATCAACAATGTAGTTGTCACTGGATTCGTAGAGAATCTGACAGACCACTTCGAGCGAGTTAGGATATCCGTCGCGCCTTTACGTTATGGGGCAGGCATCAAAGGAAAGGTTGCTATGAGTATGGCTTATGGGGTGCCGGTCATTGCTACAACTTGTGCCGCAGAAGGCATGGGGCTGATTCACGATCAAAATGTACTGATCGCGGACACCCCGGAGGAGATGGCGAAAGTAATTTTTGCGATCTACTTAGACGAGCAACGTTGGTTGAAATTGTCTGAAGAAAGTATGGCGTTTGTCAGTCGCACATATGGTAGCGACCTTGGCCGACACCGGATCAGGGAAATCATAGAGTTGGCCAAGCTAAATCATAGTACAAAGCATAAGGGAAGTTACTAATATGAGGGAATGTAGCAAATCAATCATTCGCAGACTCCACGATCCAAATTTCATGAGAAGTTATTTTCTGGGTGATGGTTTGGATATAGGAGGCAAGCCAGACCCGCTGGCGCTTTATCGGGAATTATTTCCAGTCATGACATCTGTCAGAACATGGGATATTGAAGATGGTGATGCACAGTTCATGACGGGTGTTGCCGATGCGTCTTTCGACTTTGTTCACTCCAGCCACTGCCTTGAGCATATGCGTGACCCAGCAGAAGCCCTGGGAAACTGGCTTCGCATCCTGAAACCTGGCGGACATCTCATTATTACTGTGCCGGATGAGGATTTATATGAGCAGGGGGAATTTCCAAGCGCATTCAATCGCGATCACAAATGGACTTTCACGGTATATAAAACCCAATCTTGGAGCGACAAGTCAGTTAACATCATAGACCTGTTCGGATCACTCGGAGTGGACTGTGACATTCGACGCATTGAGGTGATCGATGCGACCTATCGTCATACATTGCCACGCTACGACCAGTCTCTAACACCTGTTGCCGAGTCTGCCATTGAAATCGTTGTACGCAAACGGGCCGCTAATGAGATAGCGAACAAGGGTAGGTTGCCATTGAGCAATCAGCCCGATGAAGAAATCCGCATCCATCTCAATCAATATCGGGATGACCAGAAGACTTTACGTGCGAACAATCAATCGGCATCACCATTCCATAATAAGTCACCGCTTTAACCAAAGCCAGTGGCAGTTATTCACTAACTTGGACAGATAAACGTGGATATTACAGTACGTGCACGTGCACCTCTTCGACTAGGGCTAGCGGGTGGTGGCACCGATGTTTCTCCCTATTGCGACGTTCATGGTGGCTTCGTTCTGAATGCAACGATCGATCGCTACGCATATGCCGTGATCACAACCCAGAGCGAACCCTGCGTACGCTTCATCTCTACAGATCGACAAAAAACGGTTAAAGCGCCGCTAATGTCACGCTTTGAACTGGACGGAAAGCTGGATCTTCACAAAGCTGTCTATAACGAGATCATCCTTACATACAACGGCGGGAAACCCATCGCATTGGAGTTAAGCACCTTCTGCGATGCTCCGTTAGGTTCTGGCCTAGGATCTTCATCGACGCTCGTCGTAGTGATGATCAGAGCATTTGCCGAGTTACTCAATTTGCCGCTTGATGATTACACCATCGCTCACCTCGCATTCAAGATCGAACGCATCGATTGCGGTTTACAGGGGGGGCGTCAAGATCAATATTCAGCTACGTTCGGTGGGTTCAACTTCATGGAATTTTATGGTGAGGATCGCGTAGTAATCAACCCGTTACGCATCAAGAACTGGATCATCTGCGAATTGGAGGCTTCACTTTTACTGTTTGACACAGGCGTGTCGCGGGATTCCGCAAAGATCATCTCCGAACAATGCGATAATGTAACAGCTGGCCACGTAGATGCTATGGAAGCGATGCATGGCATGAAACGAGAAGCCCTAAAAATGAAGGAATGCCTGCTTAGGGGGGATTTTGAAGGAATTGCCGCATCTATTCGTGAGGGATGGGAGAGCAAAAAACGTTCCGCCAAGACCATCTCCAACCCGCTAATTGAAGAAATTTATAACGCTGCAATTGGCGCTGGTGCGCTGGCCGGTAAAGTTTCCGGCGCGGGCGGCGGTGGCTTTGTGATGTTCCTCGTGCCACCAGAAAAACGTATGGATGTGATTCGGACATTGAACCGGTTTGATGGGCAAGCCAGCAATATCCACTTTAGTAAACAAGGCACACAAGCATGGAAAATTTGATGCAGGAGAAAATCAGGGAACAAATACTGGGAAGTGTCAGTGTAATTACCTCGATGAAAGAAGATGTCAAGCTCATCCTGATGATACAAACTATCGCGGAGGTTTGCATATTGGCGTTGAAGAACGGTAATAAGCTTCTGTTCATGGGTAACGGTGGCAGTGCTGCTGATTGCCAACATCTGGCCGGGGAGCTGGTGAGCCGCTTTGCATTTGACCGGCCCGGGTTGCCCGCATTTGCTCTGACGGTGGATAGCTCTGTGTTGACGGCCATTGGCAATGACTACGGATATGAGCAGTTGTTTGCACGTCAAGTTGAAGCTGTTGCAAAGGCTGGGGATGTGCTTTTTGGCCTTTCGACCTCAGGGCGCTCACCTAATATTTTGGCTGGTTTGGAAGCAGCACAGAAAATTGGTGTTATCACCGTTGGGATGACGGGCAATCTAAAGACCCGTATTACCGAGGTAGTTGATCACTGCATTGAAATCCCTTCGTCTAGCACCCCGAAAATTCAGGAAGGCCATATCATCATCGGGCACATTATCTGTGGCCTGATCGAAGGACAGATGTTTACTCACCCCGCAGGGCGTAAATGAAAGTGTTGGACGGTATAACACCCTCTCCCGCAGGCGGGAGATGGACTATTTATCTAGCCAGCACGGTGTATGGGAGTAAGGAATTTCTACCAACACTTTTAATTGCACCCCACCCCGCATGAAAGCTATCGTACTTGCGGGTGGTTTTGGTACGCGCTTACGTGAGCTGATACCTAATCTGCCTAAGCCCATGGCTCCGGTAGCTGGGCGCCCCTTTCTGGAATATGTGCTTGACCGACTTATCGTGGGAGGTGTGCGCGAGATCACTTTATCAGTGGGATATCAGGCGAAGATCATCATGGATCATTTCGGTTATGCGTATCGGAATGCAAGCGTGGATTACGCTGTTGAGACAGAACCGCTGGGTACTGGTGGTGCAATTGCTTATGCCTTACAAGTAAAAGGTGACGCTCCCGTACTTGTGCTGAACGGCGACACTTTTCTGGATATAAACTATGGGGAGCTCATCGGCTGGTACGAACAGGCCCCGAGTAAAGTGGCGATGGTATTGCGAGAAGTGCCAGACGTTTCCAGATATGGTTCTGTTCTGGCTACTGGAGAATTGGTGACCGGCTTCATGGAAAAAGGCAACATGGGGCTGGGAATGATAAATGCTGGCGTCTATATCATTCAGCCAGAGGTTTTCAAAAAATTTAAGCTTGCTGGGCGGTTTAGTCTTGAAGACGAGTTACTGCAACGATACTGCGTCGCGCTGACTCCCAGAGCCTACAAGACAGGCGCTTATTTCATAGACATTGGTATACCGGATGATTACGAGCGGGCTCAAATCGAACTGCCGAAAGTGGTTTCTCGGCCCGCTGTTTTTTTTGACCGTGATGGTGTACTTAATCATGACAACGGATATACCCATCGTATCGAAGATTTTCGCTGGACAGACGGTGCTCGTGCAGCCATCAAAATGCTCAATGATCGTGGCTGGCTCGTGTTTGTCGTTACCAACCAAGCGGGGGTGGCCCGTGGCTACTATGATGAGGTAGCGGTACATACTCTGCACACATGGATGCAAGAAGACTTGGCGCGTATTGGAGCGCACATTGACGACTTTCGTTACTGTCCGCACCATCCGGAAGGCACGGTAGAGCGCTACTCAATTTTCTGCGGTTGCAGGAAACCGGCGCCGGGTATGATTGCCAGCTTGTTGAATGAGTGGTCCATAGATATAAAAAGCAGTATTCTGATTGGTGATAAGAGCAGCGATTTGAAAGCGGCCTCTGTCGCAAAAATAGCTGCCATCAAATACAAAGGTGATGATTTGCATGATATTCTGCTGAATTATCTTAATGATGACTTTGGAGCCAGTTAATGCATGCATCTTCTCTTGAAAATATGTTCAAGTGCTACCAGCGTTATATCTGCCCGAGCATTCTGCATAACCGAGAAGATGTCGTGGTGCTTGATGTTGGTGGCGCCAATGTTAACGGTGGTTATCGTGAAGTTTTCCCTACACCTCGCTACCGTTACCAGGCTGCTGATATCAATGCAGGCAGTGGTGTCGACATAGTGCTCAAGGATCCATACCAGTTACCGTTTGAGGATAGCTCTGTAGATATCGTCTTGTCTGGACAAATGCTTGAACATTGTGAATTTTTCTGGCTATCTTTCGCCGAGATGATTCGTGTATTGAAACCAGATGGCTATCTATTCCTGATTGCGCCTTCTGCCGGACCAGTCCATCAATATCCTGTTGATTGCTACCGCTTCTATCCTGACGCTTATCGCGCATTGGCAAAATACACCAACTGTCACCTAATCGAAGTATGGCTAGATGATCGAGGGCCTTGGCGTGATCTTGTTGGCGTGTTTTCCAAACAACCAAAACTTTCAATACCCCAGACCACTAATGAAAACCAGATTTCCTCCCTGTCGACTCCACAGATACAGTGGGATCTAGGTTCTGCTGAAGAAGAAGCTACCAGTGGTTCTGTTCATTATCTGGAGGTATTGGCCAATCTGCAAAACACCCTCTCTCCATCGCTATATATTGAAATCGGAGTTCGCCATGGACGAAGTTTGGAACTGGCAAAAGGGAAAGCAGTTGGCATAGATCCCGCACCCGATATAAAAGTAGCTCCGCTGCCAGCATCTACCCAATTATTCATCACAACCAGCGATAATTATTTCGATAATTTTAATCAACATCCCCTGAGTGAGCCTCCTGATCTGGTTTTCATTGACGGTATGCATTTGTTCGAATATGCACTTCGTGACTTTATGCATATCGAAAAACTTTCCAAACCTGAAACATTGATAGTTATAGACGACATTTTCCCGTCGCATCCATCACAAGCCAAGCGCAAACGACAAACCCGCGTTTGGACAGGCGATATCTGGAAGCTGCAACACTGCTTGAGTATGGTGCGACCAGATCTGATCCTGTTGCCACTTGATACAAAACCGACAGGATTGTTGTTAGTGGCTGGCTTGGACTCTTCCAATCGTACTCTGTGGGATCAGTACAATACATTGGTGAGGAAATACGCTGTCGAAGCCGATCTTCCAGCAGTGGTGCTATCGAGAAAAAATGCTATATCGCCTACACATAGAGTCGTGTCTGAAATGTTGGAGGTACTCAAGCAAAGTTCGGGATCAACCAGTGCACAAATCAAAGCAAAATTAAAAACCGTTCACTGCACTGTTGCACCTCGATGACAAATCATCTCAAGCTCACCGTCATCGTAATCGGCTACAACATGCAGCGCGAGTTGCCTCGTACTATTCTTTCGCTGTCTACCGCGATTCAGCGCGATATCACTGCTGACGATTACGAAATCATCATTGTCGACAACGGCTCTAGCGAGCCACTCAACGATAAGACCCTCCGACAAATGGGCGCGAACATCAGCTTTCACCGAATTACTGATGCAACGCCTTCTCCAGTGCCCGCAATTAACCATGGCTTGGCTTTGGCGCGCGGAGACTTGGTCGGTGTGTTTATCGATGGAGCGCGCATGGCCTCACCGCGACTGCTCGCGACCGCACTGGAAGCCGCACAGACACATCATCGCCCCGTGATCGGAACGCTGGCGTTCCACTTGGGGCCAGACGTTCAATCGCGCAGTTTAGCCAATGGCTATTGCCAGCAGGTAGAAGATCAGCTATTGGCCTCGGTGGATTGGGTCGCGGATGCATACCGTTTGTTCGATATCTCGGTGTTTGCCAGATCTTCGGCTCGTGGCTGGTTTGCCATTCCGGCCGAAACTAATGCTTTATTTCTGACCCGTAAGCACTGGCATGAGCTTGGAGGTTACGACCCGGCTTTTGTAGCACCCGGAGGCGGTTTAGCCAACCTCGACACCTGGCTACGCGCCTGCTCTGACCCAACAGGTTGCGTTATCCTGCTACTTGGCGAGGCCACCTTTCACCAAGTCCATGGCGGTATCGCCACGAATACAGCACAATCAAATTGGCAGTATTTTCACGATGAATATGTGCGGATTCGCGGGATGGGTTACACAGCGCCTACTGGTCTGCCACTGCTGATTGGAAGGTTGCCACCGGCAATACTTGGTAGTGTTCAGTGTTCCGTTGAGAGCCTACAATCCGATGAAATGCGCTAACCATGAACGTGAATGACACTAATCCAGATATCGCAACCCCGGTGTACTCCCTGAATGAGAGACCTTTCTGCTCATCTATTGATAGCGATACATTTGATCGCATTCAGCTAGGCACGATGCGGACGGTTTATCGCAATGTGCCATTTTATAAAAGTCCTTTCGATATAGCCATCTACCTCCAGTTGCTAGCGCGACAAGCCCCACGCACCGTGATTGAGATTGGCACCAAACATGGCGGGAGCTCCCTCTGGTTCGCCGATATGATGAGCGCCCAAGGCTTGGCTAACGCCCGTGTTGTGTCTGTGGACATCAAGCCTTTGGCAAAATTTACCGACTCGCGCATCATTTTTCTGGAAGGTGACGCAAAAAAACTGGGGGCTGTGCTGACGCATGAACTATTACAGACCTGCCAGCGCCCTTGGCTGATTATTGAAGACAGTAGCCATCACTATGCTGAAACCCTGGCAACGCTTTCGTTCTTCCATAGCCACTTGCAGTCAGGTGACTATATAGTGATCGAAGATGGAATTGTGGCGCAATTAAGTGGCGAACATTACCGTCAGTATCAAGACGGGCCCAACCGAGGTGTTGCCGACTTCCTTTCAAGTTACGGAAACTTCTACGTCATCGACACCGAACTCTGCGATCAATTTGGCTACAATGCCACCTACAATCCTAACGGTTGGTTAAGGCGTTTATAGGAAATATGTTGGGCGACCCGGCGATGCCCTATTTTGAGAACAGTCTTGAACTTTGCCATCTACCATCCAACAGCAAATAACCAAATTACATTTTACGCAACGAACATTATGAAAAATATTATCGTGCACTACCATGTCTTCAAAAATGCTGGGTCAACGGTTGATTACATTCTGAAAAATAATTTTTATAATGCATGGGCAGCATACGAGGGCGAGAAGGCAACAAGTAAAATAACCCCGCAAGAACTCGCAAACTTTATTGGCCACAATCCGCAAATAATTGCCATCTCCAGTCATCACGCAATCTTTCCGGCACCGCAGATAGATGGAATACGGATACTGCCCATCCTCTTCTTGCGACACCCGCTCGACCGGGTCCGATCAATTTACGAATTTGAAAGACGCCAAGGACAAGAAGTTGGCCCAATTAGCAAAGGTGCCGAACATGCCGCCAAGCTTCCTTTCAGCGAATATATAAAGTGGCGGTTGGATAGTTCAGCAAACGGTGTGATTCACAACCATCAGACCGCATGGCTATTGCATCACCCTCGCTTCAACCGTCTCAAGATTCAAGAGAGTGACTTTAATTTAGCGAAACAAACATTAACGGCCCTTCCTTTTTTCGGCTTGGTTGAACGATTCGAGGACAGCCTTGGCCTGATGTCATATACTTTGAGCAAAATCGGCATAAAACTCGATACAAGCTACCAGGTGATGAATAGCAGTAGTAAATCAGAAAAACCTTTAGAGCTCCGACTCGCTCTGATGCGCGAGGCCGTTGGTGAGGGCGCATGGGCAGATTTGATTGAGCGCAATCGATGGGACTTGATGCTGTATGACCGCGCAACTACAATATTCCAAGAGGTTTATTCAAACCACTTGGTGAAATGTGGAGAGAATGAAGAGTCGGCGGATTCAAAAGTGAAGTGCAACTCTTACCAGTCCAGTAAGGTACGTCCATGCACCACACCTCACCCAAGCGCTATCAGCAGCTTCAGCCCGAAGAACGCATGACCATCGCCTCTTTGC
>Ga0105050_10009760_pt1 | contig 10678 bp, 13 predicted proteins | sample FRY01_FD_78088 | JGI IMG/M metagenome (GOLD analysis project Ga0105050, IMG submission 78088) | Freshwater microbial communities from Lake Fryxell liftoff mats and glacier meltwater in Antarctica - FRY-01 | ecosystem: Environmental > Aquatic > Freshwater > Ice > Glacier meltwater ... | reverse complement strand
TTTCGTTCCGGTGACGAGTTAGTCATTGCAAAAAATCCCGCTTTCACCTTGAACGATCCGGCACAGCAAGAAATTTTTGCGCGGAAATATCGCAAAACGTCAGCGCTCTACGACCAAGGACAGCCAGATTTTGATCAGCTGTTGGCAAAGGTAAGGCAGCACATTGACGTCATGTGATCCGCGCAGACTATTTCACCATCCCACTTTGGGACCAGCGAACGCACGCTGCACATCAGGAGGTTCAAGTCCGCACGACACCCTTCCCTGCTGGCCGGCTCTAGCCGACCACCACAGCCACTAGCTGGCCGCCCGCTAATTGGACCGAGGCGCCGGCCAATGCACACCAGGCAGACAAACGCCGCCAGCTTGGATGGCTGGCGGCGTTTTAGGATCAACCCGGCACTTCTGGTGGTCATCAATGATCGTGAACTGTGGACCAGCACATTAGCTGGCCCGTCTCAGTCGACCCAACGCCAGACTACCCAGACTTACGCGTAAGCAGCCCTTTCGAAGTCGACATAAGCGGCCATCAGCGGCGGCTCGACGAAGGGTAGCGTCTGGGTCATGATCACGCCGGCCACATCACTCTTCGGGTCAAACCAGTAGTGCGTGTTGAGCACGCCGGCCCAGCTTTGCGACCCCGCCCGGCGCCGGCCCGGAATATCGGCTTCATTGCGCATGAAACCAAAACTGTGGGTTTTGGTGGTACCCGCAAAAGGATCGAAATCGGCCGTGATTGGCGGCGCGGCCGTCACCATCTTTTCAAACTTGAGCGGGCCCATGTGGTTGACCAGCATGCGCGCAATGCTGCTTTCTTTGAGCACGCGTTTGCCATCCAGCGTGCCCTTGTTCAGGAACATCCGAAGAAAGCGCATATAGTCTTGCGGGGTTGAATACAGCGAATGGCCCATGCCGTATACCTCGGCGTTAGAGGGCGGTGCCAGCGGGAAGTCTGCAAACTGGCCGTCTGCACCCCGTGCCTTCACGCCGGAGAGCCGCGCTTGCATGTGAGACCGGACCTCGACGTCGGTGTCTGTCATGCCCAGGGGCTCGAACAGGTTCTGCTTGAGAAATGCGTCAATGCGCTGACCGCTGATCTTCTCCACCATCAGCCCGAGCCAGTCGATCGATGGGCCATAGCCCCAGCGTGTGCCGGGGTCGGTGGTCATCGGGTAGAACAGTGCATCTTTGGTCCCCGCGAGGATAGAGGGACGCTTGGTCTTACCAAGGTATTCGCCCACTTCGGGACGCCAGAATTCGTACTCAAGACCCGAGGTGTGGGTAGCCAGGTGGCGCGCGGTGGCCTTGACCCTGGGCGCACGCAGTCTCGGCGTGTCGCCATCCCACCCGTCCAACACCTGGATGTTGGCGAACTCGGGTAACACCTCCTGCACAGGCGTGTCGAAATCCATCTTGCCTTGCTCGATCAAAATCATCGCGGCAGTCGATCCGATGGCTTTGGTCATCGAGAAGATCCGAAACACGGTGTCCGGTGCGGCCTTCATGCCGGGCGCCGCTTCGCCGGCTGCACCAGCGAAAGTGACACCAGAAGCCTTGCCGGTCATACCCACGACAAACGGGAAGCGGTTTGCCGCAACAGAGTCGTCGAGTACTTTTTGCAGGCTGTCTGCCTTGCTCTGCGCCAGCGCCGTTGCCGGTAACATCGGCAAGACACTGGCGACCCCAAGACTGGCCGCCGTCAGGAGAAACGCCCGACGAGACCCCTCCTCTTTTTTGCCCGGCTCAACTTGCGTATTCCAGATCTTATTTTTCATGTGCGTCTCCTGATATAAAAATAATAATTATTATTGGGCAGATACCACTACGGGCTTGCTTCATGATTTTATCTAGTCATCAGGCGATGACGTGGAGATGCTATCACACGCTTTTTTTGATCTGATTCCGGGGTCTATGTCGTTAACGTTGGCGTTCGTGGACGACCCGGCGGCACGCCTTGCTGGCGCTTGCGGGCCAGATAAGGTCTAAAAGAAAGGACCAAAAAGTCAGGTAACTTTGAGACGAAACCGGGTTTGAAAAGCAGCCGGCGGTTTAATGCAAACCGCCCGAATCTGCTTTGAAACGTTGATACAAAAATAATTTTTATCTGGCAAACAAAGAAATGGGTAAGGCGAATGAGGCTGGCGCTTTTCGCTGGCGGGATGTTGCTTTTAACCGACAACTTAGAGGCAGTCACGCCTTAGCATGCGGTTTCCGTAGCGACACTCTTCACACCCACTGGGGGTCATTCCTTGTTAATATTCCTCACTTTCTTCGTTAGCCGTCTGCATGCTTGCCTATGACTCACACCTCACGCTTCCTTGTCCTGTTCGCCTTACTTTTTGGGTTTTGGGTCGTGTTGTCTGGCATTTACACGCCTTTTTTGCTGCTATCCGGCTTTTTTTCAGCATTGGGCGTAGCCGCTTTGTCAGCCCGCATGGGTTTGCTCGACGCTGAGGACACGGGCATTCGATGGAGCCTGGCCCCATTGACCTACGCGGTCTGGCTGCTGTTTGAAATCATTAAATCAGGCTGGCAGGTGAGCAAAATCATTCTCCACCCGGCTTTGCCGATCAGTCCGTCTCTGACGCGTTTTCACCCTTCCCAGAGCAGCACGGTCGGGCTGGTCATTCACGCCAACTCCATCACGCTCACGCCCGGTACTTTTACCGTCGAAGCCAGCAGCGAGGTGTTTCTCATTCACGCCCTGAGCAGCGCCGGCATCGAAGATGAAGAGGGTAGCGAGATGGACAGGCGGGTGCGGCAACTGGAGGTGGCGTCATGATGTTTGTCGCTGCCAGCGCTGCCTTAATCATCACCATGGCCATGGTGTTGGTGCGCCTGGCACTGGGGCCAACTGTATTTGACCGCGTACAAGCGGCCAATGTGATCGGCACCGTGGCGACCCTTTTGCTGGCTGTGCTGGGCTTCATGAACGGCCGTCCTGAATTTCTGGATCTGGCCATTGTGTACGGCCTCTTAAATGTCATCGGCACCATCGCGGTGCTGAAATTTTTTAAACACGGAGACCTCGGGGACCCCGGTCTCAGAAAGCCGCCGCAGTGATGAACCCTGATTTGACGACTCTGGCCCACGTCCTGAGCTGGGCCTGCCTGGTAAGTGGCAGTGTTTTTTGCCTGATCGGTGCCATCGGTCTGCTGCGCATGCCCGACCTGTATACCCGACTGCATGCAGCGAGTGTCCTTGAGACCCTGGGCGCCGGGCTGATTTTGCTGGGGCTGATGATACAGTCCGGTTTTTCTCTCATCACGGTCAAGCTGCTTATTCTGGCCGCGCTCATGCTGTTTGCCGGGCCCACTGCGACCCACGCGGTGGCACGCGTGGCCATGATGCGAGGCTTAAAGCCAGTCCTGGCTGACAAGGAGACGGGCACATGGAAAGTCTGATCATCATCGCGCTCATGGTCATGATGCTGGTGGCCGTGTGGCTGATTATCCAGAGTCGCAACCTGTTCGGGGTCGTTGTGTTGAGCGGTGTCTACAGCTTTTTAATGGCCACTGTTTTATTCGCACTCGATGCCGCTGACGTGGCCATGACGGAGGCCGCCGTGGGGGCGGGTCTGTCAACGGTACTGCTGCTGGGCGCCTTGTATCTGTGTAAAAGTGAAGAGGGCAAGCCCTTGCACCGGCCCTGGTTTCCGTTGGCTTTGTCGGTGGCCCTAACGCTCACCCTGATGGCGGGCACAGTGGGTTTGCCGTTTTTCTCCGACCCGATGGCTGTCATTCACCAGCATGTCGTACCGCGCTACATCAACGATATGCCTGCCGAAATTGATGTACCCAACATCGTCACAGCCGTGCTGGCAAGCTACCGCAGCTTTGACACGCTGGGCGAAACGACCGTCGTCTTCACTGCCGGCGCGGGTGTGATTGCCTTGCTCAGGCGCCGGCGCAATGGAGTCACCAATGCGAAATGACCTGATTTTGCGGGTCGTGGCCAAGCTGCTGATCCCTTTCATTTTGTTGTTTGCGGTATATGTGCAATTTCACGGCGACTTTGGCCCCGGCGGCGGCTTTCAGGCCGGGGTCATTTTTGCAGCCGGCATCGTGCTGCATGCACTCATTTTTGGCCTCGACCGCACCAAAACATTTCTGCCCGAGCCGTGGGTGGAATCGATCATGGCGCTCGGTGTGCTGTTGTACGTCGGCGTAGGCCTGGCAGGCATCATCCTGGGCGGTAATTTTCTTGATTTTTTTGTCCTCGATGCCGACTCCATCACCGGCCAGCACCGCGGTATTTTTTGGATCGAGATTGGTGTGGCGCTCACGGTGGCCGGCGTCATGTTAAAAATCTTTTATATGTTCGCCGCCCGCGGGCCGATCGATGAATAAGGGTCGCTGCACATGACAACACTTGCCGGGTCGTTCACCTATCTCGTGACCTTTCTGCTGATGATGGCGGGCTTTTTTATCATCATCGCGCGCGGGAACCTCATCAAAAAGCTCATCGGCCTCGGCATCTTTCAATCGTCGGTCTATCTGCTCTATGTCGGGCCCGCCAAAATCGTCGGCGGCACTGCGCCTATTCTGGCTGCGGGCTTTACCGTCTATTCCAACCCGCTGCCGCATGTGCTGATTCTGACGGCCATTGTCGTGGGCGTGGCCACGCTGGCGTTAGGGCTGGCGCTGGTGGTGCTGATCCGTGAGTCTTACGGCACGATTGAAGAAGACGACATCCTGAAACTCGACATCCTGCCCGAACCAGAAACCGAACAAGCATGAGCATCACTCAGCATCTGCCTGTACTCCAGGTCGCCCTTCCCCTGCTGGCTGCGCCACTCGCACTGATCGTACGCCAGCGTCGCGTAGCCTTTGCGATACTGCTCGCAGCCTCGCTGGCCTGCCTGGCCATTTCGCTGGCGCTGTGGAACCACGTACAAGACGGCAGCGTCATCTCCTATGCGATCGGCAGCTGGCCGCCGCCCTGGGGCATCGAATACCGCGTCGACCGCCTGAACGCCTTTGTGCTGGTGTTAGTGAGCGGCATGGCGTCACTGGTGCTGCTCTTTAGCTGGCGTAGCATCGAAGCCGAAATCGCAGAGGACCGGCACTATCTGTTTTACACCATGTTTGCCCTGTGTCTGACGGGCCTGCTGGGCATTACGATTACGGGCGACGCCTTCAATGTTTTTGTGTTTCTGGAAGTCTCGTCCCTGTCGACCTATGTCCTCATTGCCATGGGTCAGAAACGGCGGGCACTGGTAGCGGCTTACCAATACCTGATCATGGGCACCATAGGCGCAACCCTGATCGTGATGGGCATCGGCATGCTCTATCTGATGACGGGCACGCTCAATCTTTACGACATGGCCGAACGCTTAGGCCCGCTGCAGGGCCAGCGCCCGGTGCTGGCTGCCCTCGCTTTCATCACCGTGGGCGTGTCGTTAAAGGTAGCGCTGTTCCCCCTGCACCAGTGGCTGCCCAACGCCTACACCTATGCGCCCTCTGCCGTGTCCGCTTTCCTGGCCGCCACGGCGACCAAAGTGGCCATTTATGTGCTGCTGCGTTTTTACTTCAGCGTCTTCGGCCAGACGATTTTCCTCGACCTGCCGGTGCGCCCCTTGCTCATCGCCCTGGCGCTAGCCGGTATGTTCGTGGCCAGCTTCCTGGCTATCTACCAGCTTGACTTAAAGCGCCTGTTTGCTTTTTCCAGTGTGGCGCAGGTGGGCTATATTGTGCTGGGTATCGGCATGGGCAATGCGGCCGGGCTCACATCGAGTGTCTTACACCTCTTTAACCACGGCATTACCAAAGGGGCGATATTTTTGCTGCTTGGTCTCGTAGTATTTGCTCTGGGCGGCACCCAGCTCAGCCGCCTGAAAGGCCTGGGAAAAACCATGCCCATCACCAGCATCGGTCTCGTCATTTGCGGCCTGTCGCTCATTGGCATTCCTGGCACCAGCGGCTTTATCAGCAAGTGGTATCTGATCATGGCCGCCGTCGAGCTGGGCCACTGGTGGCTGGTGTTTTTGATCGTATCGTCGTCATTGCTGGCGACGGCTTACGTCTGGAAGTTTGTCGACGTCGCTTATTTCCAAAGTCCTGAAACCCCGGCTGCCGCGGGTCGGGCACTGCCCCTGACGATGGTGCTGCCAGCGCTGCTACTGACGGCCAGCACGCTGTATTTTGGCATCGACACCCGCTTCACCATCGGCTCAGCCACCGGCGCGGTGGCTTCCATGATCGGAGCGCAGCCGTGAATGTACCGACCAACATGGCGCTGCTGGCGTGCCTGCTGACCCCTGTTATCGGCGCTGTGCTGCTGGGTCTGGCAGGCAAGCGCCCCAACTTGCGTGAAGGTCTTACTTTTGCCACAGCCGGCTTATTGCTGCTCGTCGTAGCCAGCCTGATTGCGCCAGTCATGGCGGGGCAGACCCCCACGCTTGAGATCGCCGACATTTTGCCCGGCTTAAGCCTCTCCCTGACACTCGAACCATTGGGACTGCTCTTTGCGCTCATTGCGTCTGGCCTGTGGATTGTGAATTCGCTGTATTCCATTGGCTACATGCGCGCCAATGGTGAGGCCAATCAGACCCGGTTTTTTGTCTTCTTTGCGCTCTCTATTGCCGCCACCATGGGCATTGCGCTGGCCGGTAATTTCTTTACCCTGTTTGTGTTTTACGAAATCCTGACGCTGGTGACCTTTCCGTTGGTCACCCATCACGGCAACGCTGCCGCCAAACGTTCAGGACGCATTTATCTGGGTGTGCTGATGGGCACCTCCATCTGCCTGTTGCTGCCGGCTTTGATTGCCATCTGGGTCTTGACCGGCACGACCGACTTTGTCAGCGGCGGCATTTTAGCGGGCAAAGTCTCACCCGCTCTGACGCTGGGTCTTCTGGTGCTGTGCATGTTTGGTGTGGGTAAAGCCGCGCTCATGCCTTTTCATTTCTGGCTGCCCAACGCCATGGTCGCCCCTACACCGGTGTCGGCTTTGCTGCATGCGGTGGCCGTCGTCAAGGCCGGCGTCTTCACCGTCGTCAAGCTCCTGGTATTTATCTTTGGGGTGGACCATCTGGCGCAAACCGGCGCGGCGGGCTGGCTGACCATCGTGGCCGGCATCACCATTGTGGTGGCGTCTTTCATCGCCTTGAAGGCAGACAATCTCAAGCGGCGCCTGGCCTACTCCACCATCAGCCAGCTCTCTTATGTCGTCATGGCCGCATCGCTTCTCGGCGCCCTCTCCATGACGGGCGCGGTGCTGCATATTGCCGCGCATGCAGTAGGCAAGATCACGCTGTTTTTTGCTGCCGGCGCGATTTATACCGCTGCCCACAAAACCTTAGTCAGTGAGCTGCGCGGCATCGGCCACACCATGCCCTGGACGATGGCCGCCTTTAGCATTGCTGCCCTGTCCATGATTGGCTTGCCCCCCACGGCGGGTTTTGTCTCCAAGTGGTACATGCTCTCTGGTGCCGTCGCCATTGAACACTGGTTTGCCGTCGGCGTTATTGTCGGCAGCACCTTGCTCAATGCCGGCTATTTTTTGCCGATCATCTATCAGGCATTTTTTCACAAGCCTGACAACAACAGCCACGGTCAGGCGCATGGCGAAGCCCCGCTCAGTATGCTGGTGGCCTTGCTCGTCACGGCAAGTCTGACGGTCGTGCTGTTTTTTGTCGCTGAATGGCCGCTCAGTCTGGCGCGGCAAGTGCAATGAAAGACAACACCCCTATGAACAAGCCCTCGCACTGGCTCGATCGTCCGCCCAACCATCGCAAGCTCTGGATCGGTTTTTGGCTGGTACTTGCCGCCACAGTCGCAGCCCAATGGTGGTGGCCCGTCTATGGCCATTTTTCAGTAGAGTCGTTTTTTGGTTTTAATGCGCTCTATGGCTTTGGTGTGTGTGCCCTCATGATTGGCGTTGCAAAAGGTGCCGCGCTCTGGCTTAAACGTCCTGACACCTATTACGACGACACCCATGACTGATTTCGTCTTGCATCCCGGCCTGGTATTAATGCTGGGCGCCCTGCTTATCCCGTTCTTCTCTGGCTGGCAGCGCACCGTGATCCAGCTGGCACTGCCGCTCTTTGCGTTGGCGCTGGTCTGGCAGATTGCCGACGGCCCGGTTTATCAGGTGCACTACTTAGACCATGTGCTCACGCCACTGCAGGGTGACAAACTCTCGCGCCTGTTTGCCACCATTTTTGCACTCATGGCATTTGGCGGCGGCTTATTTGCTTTGCGCCAGACAAGCCGACTCGAAGTGCCGGCCGCTTATGGCTACGCGGGCGCCGCCATTGGTGTGGCACTGGCAGGCGACCTGATCACGATGTTTGTGTTTTGGGAGGTCATGGCCATCGGCTCAACGCTGGTACTGTGGAGCCATGTCAGCGCGAGCACCGAAAAAGCGGCGTACCGCTATCTGATGATGCATCTGCTGGGCGGCGTGATTTTATTTGCCGGCATCGTCGGATACATCAATGAAACCGGTCAGGTCGCCTTTACGGGCATGCAAACCGACTCGGTCTCCACCTGGCTGATTTTGGCAGGCATTCTGGTGAATGCAGGCGCCCCCCCCTTCTCGGCCTGGCTACCGGATGCCTACCCCGAAGCATCCTGGAGCGGCACGGTTTTTCTGTCGGCGTTTACCACCAAAACAGCGGTCTACACCTTAATACGCGGCTTCCCCGGTAATGAAGTACTGATCTGGATCGGCTTGTTCATGGTGTTTTACGGCATCATCTACGCGCTGCTTGAAAACGATATGCGGCGCATCCTCGCCTACTCCATCATCAACCAGGTCGGCTTCATGGTGGCGGGCATAGGCATCGGCACCGAGCTGGCACTCAATGGCGCCGCCGCCCATGCCTTTACCCACATCATCTACAAAGCCTTGCTGCTCATGTCTGCCGGGTCGGTGCTGATGATGACGGGTAGGCGCAAATGCTCCGAGCTGGGCGGGCTGTTTCACACCATGCCGCTGACCACCGTTTGCGCCTCGATCGGCGCGCTGGCGATTTCGTCTTTCCCGCTTACCTCGGGCTTTATTTCCAAATCGATGGTCTCGCAGGCCGCCGCTGACGGCCACCTGTTTTGGGTATGGCTCTTGATGACAGCGGCCTCCGCCGGCGTCTTTCTGCACGCCGGCATCAAGTTTCCGTGGTTTGTATTTTTTCAAAAAGATTCCGGCTTGCGTCCCGCTGAGCCGCCTGCTTCGATGCGCTGGGCCATGGTGTTCATGGCGGTGCTGTGCATAGGCCTGGGTGTCTGGCCTGAGCCGCTGTATGCGCTGCTGCCCTACGCGGTTGACTATGTTCCCTACACGGGTAGCCACGTCATCGCGCAATTGCAACTGCTCTTGTTTTCTGGGCTAGCCTTTTTTGTCTTGCTCAATTTCTTAAAGCGCACCCTGACCATTACGCTAGACACCGACTGGCTGTGGCGCAGGCTGCTGCCTGCCATCGTGTCGATCCTGACCCGTATTACGCAATCTCCCCTCGCTCGGCTGGCGCAGTGGCAAACCCGTTCCCGCCAACATCTGCTAACCGGCATCCACCGTCTCATGTCAGCTGACAGCGCGCTGGCTCGTACCTGGTCGCTCGCCGTGATGGCGCTGTGTGTGCTGGTTTTGCTCTTCGTAGAGCTGGTTTTATTTGGCGCCTGACCCGGCGCTGGCGTCTGCATCAATAAGTTTGGTCAGCGCTGTGGTAGCTGTGGTGACTACGGCGCGCAACATCAGCAAACCGTGCCGGTCAGGCAGATCGCTTTCCTGAGACCGCTTCTTTCCCAGCGCGCGCCGAAAAACCAGGCTATTTGCGAGAGCTTGCGCATTGCATGCTGCCACGGTGCTCGACGAGCTTTGTGCATTCCGACGCAAACGCCGGCCGGCCCGCATCAGCGAGACGGGTTCTGTCGTCTTGAAATTTCGGCAGCCGGCGTTGACCCACAAGGACGTGCGGCGCTGCACCGATCATCTTCGCATTGAAGGTGTAAGGATCAACGACCAGCTTGCCCGGCACGAATCCCACCTTGTAGTTCGACGCCAACAACCCCTCCGGCACGATCGCATAGCTGCCCGGCAGCGCGGCACCCTGCGCAGCACCGCTGTACCGGAGCGTACCCGTCATCACCGCGCTGGTCTCGCCGTCGACAAAACCGCGATACGTCAGCCCATTGCCACCGCGATAGGCCTTACCGTCATATTTCTTCCACGCGTCGTTGGCCCTGACCATTAACGGGGCCGGCGTGATGCTGGCCTGCACTGTCTTGAGCTGGTAGTTCGCCAGATTTGTACCAGGCCCGGCATTAAAATAGTCAGGGCTCAGAGCCACTGTCACTGTCTTGCCACTACCCACATTTTTACTGTCATAGAGAGCCGTGACGGTGTCGCTTGTCGCGGTGATGGATTCGCCCCCCGCAAAATTGCCCAGCGTGTCCCGATCAAAGCGCAGCATGGCAGCGGTCGTGCCGTCATACACCTTGGTGGGGATGCTGCTGAACGTGGCGGTTAATTCTCTGGGTGTGATGGTGAGGGTGCCGGGAATAAATGTCAGGGCGTAATTCGAGGAGGACAAACCTGAAGGCGTGATGATGTAGCCGGGGGTGTCAGGGATTTTGTGTAAACGGGTTTTTCTTTAAGCCTACAGCACGCGGTCTTCAAACTGGATGGCGAACCGGTTCAGTGCCGCTTTCCAGTCCCGAATCGGCATCGTCCACTT
>Ga0105050_10009754_pt1 | contig 10681 bp, 9 predicted proteins | sample FRY01_FD_78088 | JGI IMG/M metagenome (GOLD analysis project Ga0105050, IMG submission 78088) | Freshwater microbial communities from Lake Fryxell liftoff mats and glacier meltwater in Antarctica - FRY-01 | ecosystem: Environmental > Aquatic > Freshwater > Ice > Glacier meltwater ... | reverse complement strand
GTTACCGCTTGACCCTCCTTCTGAATGTCAAGCCGGCCTTGCTCGCGCGCCTTGATCTGAGTCTTCGCTTGTTTAGTGCTGTGCAAGAAGCGATATGACTGATTCCCTGTTTCGACGATGTGGCAGTGGTGGGTCAATCTATCGAGCAACGCCGTTGTCATCTTGGCATCCCCAAATACGCTCGACCATTCAGCAAACGTCAGGTTGGTCGTGATCAATACGCTGACCCGTTCATACAGCTTGGACAGCAAGTGAAACAGCAAGGCCCCTCCAGCTTGGCTGAACGGCAAATACCCCAACTCATCAAGCACTACCGAGTCCATTCGAGACAAACTCAGCGCGAGCCGACCCGCCTTGCCTTGCGCCTTCTCCTGCTCCAGCGCGTTGACCAGATCCACCGTCGAGTAGAACCAGACCTTTTTGCCGTATTGCGTCAGTCCCGAGATGCCCAGCGCCGTGGCCAAGTGCGTTTTGCCCGTCCCCGGCCCCCCAATGAGTACCACGTTTTGCGCATCCTGCGTCAACGCTGTCGCTTGAGACGTACCCAGTGTATTTTTTTCAGTAGCGCTGCAGCGTCAAAAAGGACGCTGCAGCGCCGGAATACATCAGTCCACGACTACGAAAAGTGATGCGCCCCATGTTCGCAACAGTTAAAGCTCAGCCCATGAGCTTGTTGCTGATTAACTCATGAACGTGTCCAAGCCACCAAACTTGGCCCGCCACTTGTAAAACGTTGCCGTGCTGATACGCAGCTCGCGACACAGATCCAGCGCAGCAAGGCCAGCCACGGCACGCTTGAGCGTGTCCATGATCTGGCTGTCGGTGAATTTTGATCGCAACACAGTAGAAATTCTTCCATGGAAATCTCTACCTTTCAGACCGGTGGGTTTGTGGGGGGATTACCGTTGCTGATTGAAAATTTCTTCTTTAATTTCTTCAGACATTATTGTTCCTTAGTCCATTAATTTGTTTAAGAAGCGAAGTGTGTCTTCTTGGCTTTTCTTGGTAGTTGATTGGTTGTATGTATAGACCTGCTCGCCAAAGAATGTTTTTTTCTTCCAACCATTGAGTTGTGAGCAGTCCCAGCAATGTGTAGCACCTTCGTAATCAACAGATTCGCTACCGGGGGCATTCTTCTTAACTGAACTATACAGCCACGAATTACAACCTGTACCACGCTCAACGTCTTTAGTACCGCTCATCCACAGCACAGGACGAGTTATATCACCTGACAACCAAGCGTCAGTCAGGAAAAATCAACGAGCTTGACGGTCGTTTATTGCCTTTGGAAAAAGAAAAGGCACGTAAAGGGTTGGCTATTTATGGCGAGCCATCCAATAACGACACGGTTTTACAGTCGTTCCTACAAAAGGGACAGATCCCAACCGAGACTAAAGACCTGAGCGTGACCAATGATGGTCAAGGCGTAACGGTTCGAGGTCAATGGTCAGACCGTATCTTTGAAAAAATCATTGAGACAAGCCCAGTCCGAGCCGCTGCAAACGTAACCACCACCGACAGTAACGAACTTGAGGTTTTGGTTGATCGAGAAGAGCCGGGTTCAAGCTGGATCGGTGAACTTGCCGCTCGTGACGAAACGACGACCAGTTTCTTGACACGTCAAAAAATTGCGGTTCATGAGCATTACGCTTACCCGCAAGTCACGCTTCAAATGCTCGACGACAGTCAGTTTAATGTCGAGAACTGGCTACAGGGAAAGCTACTTGCACGCTTTAGTCGTCAAGAGGCTGGCGCATTTATCAACGGCGATGGTGTCGGCAAGCCCAAAGGTTTGCTCGACTATGGCGTGACCGCTGAAGCATTGTTTACTTGGGGTGCTGATCCAGCCGCTTACACCATTGGTGCGCAATACAGCGGTGTTGCGGGTGACATTACCAATGCGGACGTGTTGTTTGATTTGGTAGACAGCGTGAAATCGGCTTACCTGCCCGGTGCTGGCTGGATGTTGACCCGAGCCATGCGCAACAAGGTGCGAAAGCTCAAGGATCAAGAGAACCGCTATCTCTTTGAGCCGAGCCTACAGACTGGCACACCGGATCGCTTGCTGGGCTACCCCGTGTTTCTTGCTGAGGATATGCCAGCACTTGCCGCTGACGTGGTGGGTGCATTGTTTGGCAACTTCCGTGAGGCGTACACCATCGTTGATCGTTTAGGGATTACGGTTCAACGTGACACCGTGACCAAACCGGGCTGGGTGAAATACTACGCTCGTCGTCGTGTTGGCGGAGCATTGACCAATCCCGAGGCAGTCAAGGCACTTGTTTTGGGTTTAGCAGCCTAGTTTCCGCTGATTGATGGCAGCGAACTATAAACCATCACGAGGATTAGTCGGTTAGTGCCTCGATCCAGCAAAACCCCGACAGTCGGTATATCTAATCCTTAGATTGTGACCGACATAGCCCCAAGCCGCTAACTCAGCACTTGGGGCTTACTTATTTGGTTTTTGATCGTAGCAGGGTCATAAGCAAGCTTTAGCATAAACTTAGACTTGGATGTTAGCCATTACAAAGAATTGGTACAAGCGTTTTGCGTTTGATGGGTTTAATGTTGGATATATTTTTATATTGCATGTAAGTCATTGATTTATAACAAATACTGGCGGAGGCGCAGGGATTCGAACCCTGGATGCAGTTTAACCCACATACTCCCTTAGCAGGGGAGCCCCTTCAGCCACTCGGGCACGCCTCCGGATCCTACTTTTACAACGAAACGAAGTTTATCACGCCATACTGGCTCGTTGGGCGAGCGCGTGTCTAGACGTTGATATTTTTTGCACGGTTACTCAGCTTGCGGCTTTGATTCCAAATCAAAAGCCTTGTGTAACGCCCGCACAGCAAGCTCAAGGTACTTGTCTTGAATAAGCACAGATGTCTTGATTTCGCTTGTGCTAATCATCTGGATGTTGATGTTTTCATCGGCGAGCGTTTTAAACATCAAACTCGCAATACCCGCATGCGAGCGCATGCCAATGCCAACGATCGAGACTTTCGCAACATTCTCGTCAGGAATCAGCTGACGCGCACTGACCGCAGGCAAGATATCAGTTTCCATGATCTGCAAGACTTTTTGAAAGTCGTTGCGATGCACCGTAAACGAAAAGTCGGTCGTGCCATCAACAGATTGGTTTTGTACGATCATGTCGATGTCAATGTTGGCGTCCGCCACTTTGCCCAAGATGGCATAGGCAATCCCAGGTTTATCGGGCACACCCAACAACGTAATTTTGGCTTCATCGCGCGTAAAAGCGATCCCTGAGACAACAGCGGCTTCCATTTGGGCATCTTCCTCAAAAGTAATCAGCGTGCCTGAGCGCATTTCTTGCTCAAGCGGCATATCGGGTGGTGTTAGTGATGACAAGACTCTGAGCGGTACGCGGTACTTACCAGCAAACTCGACCGATCGAATCTGCAGGACCTTTGAGCCCAAAGAAGCCATCTCCAGCATCTCTTCGAACGAAATCACATTCATACGCCGAGCCGTGGGCACCACACGCGGGTCCGTTGTGTACACGCCATCAACATCGGTATAAATCAAACACTCATCGGCTTTGATCGCCGCCGCAATCGCCACAGCAGAAGTATCAGAACCGCCTCGACCAAGTGTGGTGATATTGCCACTTGCGTCAACCCCTTGAAAACCCGTGACAATAACCACTTTTCCGGCATCGAGCTCAGCCAGAATTCTTTTGTCATCAATGGCAGTAATTCTGGCCTTAGTGTGCGCAGAGTCAGTTTGCACCGGCACTTGCCAGCCCGCATAGCTGCGGGCATTGATGCCTTCAGCCTGCAAAGCCAAAGCCAACAAACCACTCGAGGCTTGCTCGCCAGTTGCTGCAATCACGTCAAGTTCGCGGCCATCAGGCGTGGCCGTGATTTCGCGAGCCAAGCCCAACAAGCGATTGGTTTCGCCCGACATCGCTGAAGGCACAACAACCACTTGATGACCCGCCGCGTGCCATTTGGCGACCCGTTTGGCCACATTACGAATGCGCTCGGTGCTACCCATCGAGGTACCACCATACTTGTGAACAATTAATGCCATGACAAACCTTAAAGGCGAACGACACGTGACGTGCCCTATCGCGAACCAATGGAGAAAAAACGAGCACCAAAACATTATGGTGCCAGTGGGGTAACTAAATTTAAGATTTTAGATTTTAGCGTGAAGTTCGATCCGACCGCGAATACAGTAGATGACTGACGACCCATGCTGCCATTGCAAGGCTCGATCATGGCCTAAGGCATGAAGTTGCCGCAATTGACGCATCAAGTCGCCAAGTCTGGCCTGTGTGGGCATAGGGACAGCAGCTTGCGCAAGCCACGTGCGTAGAACAAGCGCCTGTTGCGGCTGATTCAAGCCCCGCCATGACAACAAATCAATGGCACATCTTTTTTCACTGGGCAACGCTTCAGTCAGCACGGTTTGCAACAAATAATGCCCAAACTCAGACAACAATTGCTCAGCCTCAGCGGCTTGTTGAGCATGCCGTGACAATGTCCGATGCCACGCTGGCCAACGTCGGCGCAGGGCCGGTATCACCCGCTCACGCAAAGCCCCACGTCCAAGCGCCTCATCACGGTTACTGGGATCATCAACAGGCTGCCAACCTGTTGCTGCCGAATACGCCGCCACAAACGCCAAAATTTGTTCGCGCTCGACATCCAACCATGGCCGCAGCAGCAACACATCGCCTTGTGGCGTCACTGGCTTCATTGCCCCCAACCCCATCACCCCAGCGCCGCGTAACAGCCGCAAAAGCACGGTTTCGGCTTGGTCTTGCATATGATGGGCCACCATCAAAGCTTTAACACCATGGGTGTGACTCATCTCAAGCAAGGCCGCATGACGCGCTTGGCGCGCAGCAGCCTCAACGCCTAAACCAGTGTTCAAATCAACGGCAACTTTCTGTGTTGTTAAAGTAAAACCCAAGCGTTTTGCCAACTCAGCAGATGACTGCATCCATTGGTCGGCCTTCGCGTGCAAGCCATGGTGGACATGGAAAAGGTTTAGATCGAGATGATTTTGCTTGGCAAGCTCGGCGCAACAAATGGCCAATGCCGCTGAATCCGGACCGCCACTTAAACCAACCGCAATACGGTCAAGCCCGGGCTGCACATTCAAACAATCGACGATAGCCGCGGCCATCAGCTTGGGCGGCTCAAAGTGAGTCAACAGGTGACTATCCCTTGGATTCTTGGAACTCGCCATAAGCCAACAAACGCTTGAGTCGGTGCTCAACCAACTCCTCAGCGCTAAGGCCCGACAATTGCCGCAAGGCATCACTCAAAGCCCGCCGCAACAAACGCGCCATGACCCTAGGATCCCGATGAGCGCCACCCACCGGTTCATTGACCACACGATCAATTAACCCCAGATTTTTAAGGCGATCAGCAGTGATGGCCAATGCCTGTGCGGCATCTGGCGCTTTGTCTTGGCTGCGCCATAAAATCGACGCACAACCTTCAGGCGAAATCACAGAATATGTCGAGTACTGAAGCATCAACACGGTGTTGGCCACGGCAATGGCCAAAGCGCCACCGGAACCACCTTCACCAATGATGGTCGTGATAACAGGCACTTTGAGCTCAGCCATGGAAAAAATATTCCGACCGATTGCCTCTGACTGCCCCCGCTCTTCGGCACCGATGCCAGGATAAGCACCTGGGGTGTCAACAAACGTAAAGACGGGCAAACGAAACTTCTCAGCCAAACGCATTAAGCGCAGGGCCTTGCGATAACCCTCTGGCCTAGGCATCCCAAAGTTACGGGCTGTACGCTCTTTGGTGTCACGGCCCTTTTGATGACCCAAAACCATGCAAGGCACACCATTGAAACGCGCCAAACCACCAACGATTGACTGGTCATCGGCATACATTCGATCGCCATGAAGCTCGTGAAAATCAGTGAAGATTTCCCTCACGTAATCCATCGTGTAGGGACGCTGAGGGTGGCGGGCAACCAATGCGGTCTGCCAAGCACTGAGCTTGCCATAAATGCTTTTGGCAAGCGTCTGGCTCTTCTGTTGCAGGCGACTGATTTCTTCTGAAATGTCGACTGCAGAGTCGGCCTGTACAAAGCGCAGCTGCTCTATCTTGCTTTCTAACTCGGCAAGTGGCTGTTCGAATTCGAGAAAAGTATTGCGCATCTCGGTTTTATCATCCTTAGAATGAGCGCTGAAATCAGTGCACAGTTTAACGCTTTAATACGCAACCGGTGCAGGATCCAAACTACGCCACAAGTACCAAGTTGCAACCGTGCGCCATGGTTCCCAAGCTTGTGCCACCTCACGCGCCTCAAAGCGCGACACAGGCTCGCCGCTGTAGTAAAGCAATGAAATGGCTTTAAGCAAGCCCGCATCGTCAAGCGGCAATATATCTGGACGCTGTAGATTAAACATCAAAAACATTTCGGCCGTCCAGCGCCCGACACCACGAATGGCACTCAACTCTTTGATCACGGCCTCATCTTCCATACTGGCCCAACGCTGAGGTTGAACCAAGCGATCTTTAAAGTGCACTGCCAAATCCAAAATGTACTCCGCCTTCCTTTGCGACAAACCAGACTCTCGCAAGGCCGGTAAGCCAGCTCGAATGACACCCGTTGGCGTCAGGCGGCGACCGCAGCTCGTCAACACCCGCTGCCAAACCGATTCGGCGGCTTTCACTGAAATCTGCTGTCCCACAACCGAGCGGGCCAGTGTGACAAACGGATTGCCTCGCGACTCAAGCCAAATCTCAGGGTAAGTGGGGATCAGGCGACGCATGATGCGATCACGGCGCATCAACTGAGCGGTCGCCATGTCCCAGTATTGCGGCTTACCGTTAGGCGTATCAACAGACTGAATCATTGTCATAACCACTAACCCCTGCGCCATTCGGTCAAACCACCAGGCTTGTCGTCGAGCAACACGCCTGAAGCGGCCAGCTGTTCCCTAATTCTGTCAGCCGTGGCGAAATCGCGAGCGACCTTGGCCACTTTTCGCTCAGCAATCAAATGAACAACGGCTTCATCAGCTAGGACGTCAACCGATTCAGCAACCGTATCTTGTTGCTCTTGTTGCTCTTGTTGCTCTTGAGCCTTGGCCGCGGCCTCTAACGCACGTTTGGTGTAGCGGGTGGCGGCTTTAAAATACTCACTGGGCACTTGCTGCAACAATCCAATCATCTCACCCAAGACCCGCAACATAGCACTGGCATGGCTGTCTTGATCGCGATTGGCGCACGAGGCCAACTCAAACAACACTGAGACCGCACCCGCGGTATTGAAGTCGTCATCCATGGCCTGCTTAAAGTTTGCGGCCGCACCTTGCGACCAATCAATGCCTGAGCCATCAACATTCAAGGCGGGTGGCACGGCTTGCAACGTCTGATACAACCGGTCTAGTGCGCTTTGCGCGTCAGCCAAGTTGTCCGGCGCATAGTTCTGGATGCTGCGATAGTGATTGCGAACAATAAAAAACCGCAACATCTCGGCTTCGCGAGGATTGGCTTGGTATTGCACCTGATCTGAACCAGCCTCAGCGCAAACAGTTTGTCGGATTGTCATGAAGTTACCCAGCGACTTCGACATTTTTTCAGTGTCAACCATCAACGGGCCGCAATGCATCCATGTGTTGGCCAGCGTGCCACCAAAAGCGCCTTCTGATTGCGCAATTTCGTTTTCATGATGTGGAAACTTAAGATCGGGACCACCACCATGTATGTCCAATGGCAAACCAAGCACTGCGTGACTCATCGCCGAGCATTCAATATGCCAACCTGGGCGACCTTGCCCAAAAGGCGAAGACCATTTCGACTCTTCTGGCTCATCGGCCTTGGCCGACTTCCACAGCACAAAGTCCAATGGGTCTCGCTTGGCACTAGACACCGCCACACGCTCTCCGGCCCGCAACTGATCGAGCGTCTTGCCAGACAATTTGCCGTAGCCCGGAAAACTGCGCACTGAAAAGTTCACGTCGCCATCGTCAGCTTGGTAGGCAAGCCCGCGACTTTGCAATTGTTCGATGATGTCGAGCATTTGTGGCACATAAGCGGTGGCTCGTGGCTGGTCATCGGGCGATTGCACGTTTAAGACACGCTCATCGGCATGCATAGCATCAATGAAAAAGGCAGTAACCGCTGATAGCTTTTGATCTGTTTGAACCGCCCGCCGGATGATCTTGTCATCAATGTCAGTGATGTTTCTGACGTAGTGGACGTCGTAACCGCAGGTACGCAGCCAGCGTTGAATGACATCAAAGCTCACCAGCATCCGCGCATGCCCCAAATGACAAAAGTCATACACCGTCATGCCGCACACGTAGAGGCGAACTTGGCCCTCACGCACTGGCTTGAATGGACGCTTTTGGCGCGACAAAGAATCGTAAATCTGGAGCATTGGCAAATTCAGGAAAGTAAAGATCAGTTGGTGGCAACGCACGACTGACTGGCTTTTGGTCAAAGCGTGGCTACAATGTATGGAAATCAGTATAACAACGTAGAGCTATCCGATTGAATCGAGTTTATTTATTCACCTTGGTGCTACTTAGCGCACTGGCCTTTCCAGCGACCAGCGTCTGGAGTCAAGGCACCGCCACCAGCACCGCCAACGAGCCCACACCCAACCGCGGGTGGGAAGGGTTGGCTCGTGTGCTTGACATGGTCACGCCCTCTGTTGACACCTTGGACCCACCTTCGGGCACCGAGATCAACAACCGCATCTCTGGGCTTCTGAACCGCGATCGAGCTCAACAAGCACTCGATGAGATCACCGAGCGCGAGGCGCAACTCGTCAACAGCGGTGCCCCTGGAGCTGACGTACAACTGATGTTTCAAAAGGCACGGGCCTTGGCCCAACTTGGTCAGCGTAACGAGGCACGATCGGTTTACAACGAAATGACCATTCGCTTTCCTGAGCTTGCAGAACCATGGAATAACCTTGGCGTGCTCTACATTAGCCAAGGATCACTGGATTTGGCTCGACAAGCGTTTCAAACGGCGATCAGTAACAATCCTGCCTACCCTGCTGCGAGAAGTAACCTAGCCGATCTACAGCTTTTGCTGGCGCTTCGCGATTACCAAGGTGCGGCCAAACTCGGCTCCGCCAAGGCTCGAAAACGAGCGCAGGACCTTGAAGCCTTTATTGGGAGTCTGAACTAAACATGCCTTCACTTCACACTTTTTTTAACCGTTCCTTGGCTTCGCTGTTTGTAATGACAGCAGCCATCGTCATGGTCGCCCCATCAGGGGCACAGACCGCTTCACAACCTAACATAGGCAAATCATCCATGAGCACATCCCCTCGCGTCAAACTAACCACCACAGCCGGCGACATCGTGATCGAACTTGATGGCGCCAACGCACCAAAAACCACTGAAAACTTTCTCGCCTACACGCGAGACGGCTTTTATGACAACACGATTTTTCACCGCGTCATCGACGGTTTTATGATTCAAGGCGGTGGGTTTGAGCCCGGCATGAAGCAAAAAACCACCAAAGACCCGATCGAAAACGAAGCCAACAACGGCTTAAAAAACGACAAGTACACCTTGGCCATGGCGCGCACCAATGACCCCCACTCAGCAACGGGTCAGTTTTTTATCAACGTGGCCAACAATGACTTCTTGAATCACACCGCCCCCACCGCGCAAGGCTGGGGATATGCCGTATTTGGCAAAGTGGTTGAAGGCCAAGACGTGGTTGATGCGATGCGTGGCGTGAAAACCAGCAATTCTGGTTTCCATCAAAACGTACCAACTGAAGACGTGCTGATCGAAAAGGCAGTCATTCTTGAATAGACTGTCGCTTAACGGGCCAGTCTGGCTCGCTTCGGACATTCACTTGGGCGCTGACAACCCTGCCACCGCCCAACGTTTTTTTCAGTTTTTAGACCAAGCAAGCGCCCAAGCGGGCGCTTTGCTTTTGCTCGGTGATATTTTTGATGTTTGGATTGGCGACGACTGGACTCGGCAACCACCGCGTTGGTTGTCTGATGCGTTGACCCATTTGAAACAAGTCAGCGCCCGATGCCCACTTTGGATTGGACGGGGTAATCGAGATTTTCTAATCGGCCATCAACTCGCCGAAACCGTCGGAGCGCAATTGCTCGAGCCACAGGTCGTGCTCGATGTCGATGGTCACCGCTATCTGCTTGCTCACGGCGACGAGTTATGCACCAACGACCGCGCTTACCAACGGTTTCGACGAATCGTGCGAAACCGCTGGGTACAAAAAGCCTATCTATCTTTAAGCTTAAATACCCGAGCCAAGATCGCGCAGAAAGCACGTGACCAGAGCATGCAAACCCAAACAAGCGCAAATCTATCGCATTTGGACGTTTCTGAACAAACGATCGCAAGGCTGCTCGCCCGCGAGCAATTAACGGCAATTATTCATGGGCACACCCATCGGCCCAACCACCACCTGCCAACACAAGCCTGCAAATTCGACCGCTGGGTGCTGCCTGACTGGGAAAGTGATCACCTGCAGGCAGGTCAGCCTGAAAGAGGCGGTTGGATCGTGGTGGACGGCGCAAAAGTCACCACTTTGAACCTAACGACCTAAAAAATAAACACGCCAACAAGCACCCCAAGCACGATTCGATACCAACCGAACACCCGATAGGTGTGACGCGCAATAAACCGCAACAGCCCCCGAATAACCAACAAGCCACTCAAGAATGC
>Ga0105050_10009752_pt1 | contig 10683 bp, 11 predicted proteins | sample FRY01_FD_78088 | JGI IMG/M metagenome (GOLD analysis project Ga0105050, IMG submission 78088) | Freshwater microbial communities from Lake Fryxell liftoff mats and glacier meltwater in Antarctica - FRY-01 | ecosystem: Environmental > Aquatic > Freshwater > Ice > Glacier meltwater ... | reverse complement strand
GGTGCCATCGTGGAAAACACCGGCCCAGGCATCAAAGCCGCTAGCAATCAGCGACTCCCTGTCGCCGCGTATATCGCACCACTGGAATGGAGACTGGTTGAGCAGATCGATTTCGAGCAGGTCGAAGTCGGTCAGGAGGCGCTTCTCACCAACTTCGCGGGCGAAGATATGCCCGCAAAATGGGCATTCCCCGGCACCCAGCGGGATTTCCGCCTGACAGTCAGGGCAGGTCTTGTAGGGCGCGTCGCTCGGTTCGCTGGCGTCATCGTCCAGCGCGATTTCCTGCTCGAGACATCCGTGACGGATTGCTGCGCCGGCAAAGTCGAGAATGACGCAGTCGGTCTTGATGATGCCGGGATAGCGCTGGGGATCGACCTTGCGCAGCCCACGCCCGATAGCTTGGATGAAAGTGCCCTTGTGCAGCATGGGCCGCAGGATGCCGATGCACCCGACCGGCTGGCTGTCGAACCCTTCGGTTAGGACCATGCAGTTCGTCAGGACCTGGACTTCACCGCGATCAAACCGGGCAATGAGATCGGCGCGGTCGGCGCCTGCCATCTCGCCCGAGATGGTTTCTGCAGTGACCCCAGCCGAGCGGAAGGCGGCGGCAACGGCATCAGCGTGATCGACAGTGGAGCAAAAGAAAATGCTGCGCCGATCACCGGCCTTCTCGCGCCAGTGCTGTAACACCGCGTCATTGAGCACTGACCGGTTCAGCACCTTGTCGGCCTGGCGCATGTCGAAGTCGCCGGCCATGGAATTGATCCCTGCGAGCTCGTCGTTCACGCCCAGATCCATGGTGTAGGTCCTGGGCGGGACAAGAATGCCGCGTGCAATCAGCGTGCCGATTTTCAGCTGATAGCCGATGTTGTCGAACGTCTGGCGCAGCGACCGGCCATCACCGCGACTGGGCGTTGCCGACAGCCCGAGGATCTTCACATCGGGATTGATCCGGCGAATGTCCCTGACGATGTCGAGGTAGCCAGAGGCTGCGGCGCGGTGGCATTCGTCGATAACCAGATGTGTGACACGGCCAAGATCGGCGCGCCGGCCAGGCCGTGCGAGCGTCTGGACGCTGCCGAAAATGAGCTGCCCGGACCAGTCGTTCTGGGAAGCTTTGACGATCGACGACCGCAGGCCGGTAATGCCCTTTATGGCGGCAAGGTTCTGCTGGACCAGCTCATCCGTATGTTGGAGCACAAGCACCCGGGCATTGCGTTCAGCCTCGACCTCTTCGCCAATATAGAACCCGGCCACGGCGGTCTTGCCGGCGCCTGTGGGCAGCATGAGGATGGTATTGCCGTGGGCAGCCGTCTGCGATCGGGCAGCGTCAACTGCCGCCCGCTGGTAGTCCCTGGGGATCATGGTGGTTGCTCCCGTTACTGAGCCCAGAACGGCGCGTTGCCGTTCTGGGAAGTGTTGGACGACGTGTCAGCATCCGTTGCAGGCGCTGCGGCATAGGCGGCCGGCGCAGTACCCATGAGGGCCGCGTATTCAGGATGCTGCGGGCCGATGGCGGCAACGATCACATTACGGCCCTGATCGTTCGGGTCGTCCTTGTCGCGCTCAATGGCGATCTTGGCGAGGAACGTCAGCCCGCTCATGTCACCGAAGCTGCGGATGCTGCGCTTGGCGCGGGCCTGATCCGAGGTGTCGTCAGAGCGGACACCATGCGCGGATTCGAGGATGCCGCGCAGCAGCGCCCGCCCGCGGTTGGCATAAGTGTCCTCAGCGCCCGTACCGGCATTGCGTCCACGAAAACCGATGCGGGTGTAAATGCGGCGGCGCGCATTCGGGCCATCGGCTATGACCGCCTCGCTGTTGAGGTAGAGGGCCGAACTACTGCGGCTCTGGGTCAGCCAGCCCTCGGGGCCTGCACCGCCAGGACGGATGGTCAGGCAGACCTTGGCCAGCGTGTTGGCGGGAATTAGGGCGAAGGCCGAATCTTGGGTGTCGGCGGTGTTGAAATCCATATCGGTCATGGCGTTAGGCTCCGGGCTGCGTATTGTCGGGAATGGTGGGGAGTTCGAAATCGAGCCTGGCCGAAGGCGGGCCAGCGAGCGGGCCACGGATCTTGTCCATCAGGCGGCCGAGATGTGCCGGCTCGATCGCGGTCAGGCGACCGGACCGGTCCTTGGCCGGGAAACCGAACTCGTTGAGGGTCGTGCAGACAAAGGCCCGGTATGGCGCGCCTTCGGCCGGACGGATGTCCGCCAGGGTCACTATCTCGTCGACGATACCGGGCAGTTCCAGGCCGGTCTTGCTGCCCTCGATCTGCAGCGAGAAATAGGGCCGGTTGAAATCATCCAGGCGCTTGTCGAGCAGGCCGACCAGCCAGACATTCTTGTCCGGCGTATGCTGCAGATGGGTCAGCCAGCCGATCATCTCCTGACCGAGCAGGCCGTAGGCCCCGCGCATATCGGCCTTGCCGTTGCGATCGGACATGGCCTGCGGCTGCCCCTTTGCCCACTGCAGGCACAGACGCGATGCGACCGTGATGCTGTCAACGAAGATCGTTTCGTACTTGTCGAGAATGTTCGGCGGACCGAAGGCATTGCACACCCGCGCATAGTCGGCCCGGCTGTAGCTCTGATCATCACGCATTGCGGGATTGGGGCCGCCGATCCAGCAGGCCAGATCACGCGCGCGGTCCCAGTCCCGGATGCGGATTTCGTCACCAGGCCAGCCCTGTACCGCCAGCTCGCCCGCTTCGAGGTTGATGAACAGCGTAGTGTCCGGATTGAGGGTCCAGAGCTGGGAGGTCTTGCCGATCCCCGAGATGCCGGTCAGCACCCCCTTGATGCCGCGGCGTTCGCGCATCCGTTGGTCGGCGGTGATGATTTGCAGCGAGCCGTTGCTGAAGGCGGCGCTCACTTGCCGTTCTCCAGATCACGCAGGGCGGCAGCGACCGCATTGTCGCAGCCATAGGCCCCCTGGCGACGGGCGCGTTTGACGATTTCGCCCAGCGCGTAAGCTATGCTGTTGAGTGCACTGGCCTGGCGGGAGATCGCCACTTCCGCGAACGCCACCTCGTCGAGCGTGGCTTCTTCAGTCGGGATGTAGGCCGCAGGGTCATCGCCCATCGCGGGTACGGTCAGGATTTCAGGGACGTCGCGCAGCCACAGGGACTTGCGAAGGCGCTTGAGAGGCGGAGTAAACATGATGGTCACCTTGTTTCGTCGGTTGGGACCAGGGTTCGTCAGGTAGTCATCTGCCGGGCCCGACGCCGCCCTGGAGCTCGCGGTCGGGTTATTCCCCCGAAGGGGTGTTCTATTCGCCCGAAGGCCCGGCATGATCTTGCGAGGTGGCGAGCGGCGCTTGCCGTCGTCCTCTGTTGGTCACCTACCGGCGGCGATTTCGAACTGTCGGGATGCCGCCCAGATATTCCTGCAAACCTGCGGCAGCGGCGGCTGCGCGAAGCTGATGCAGCCGCTCGTAAATCGTCGAACGGTGCAAGCCGGCGTCACGCGCTGCGGCGCTGACATTGTCTGCCGTCAGGATTCCGGCATAGCGGCGCAGCACGGGAGACAGGCTGCCCAGGAACTTGCCGACATCACGCACCAGGCCGATTCGGGTGTCGGCGGGCTGGAAGGGCTCGGCGTAAAGGCCATCTGCTTCTGGCAGGTCGCCCTCTATGGCGCCGCCATCATGGTCGCTGTCAGCGGACAGATATACATCGATGGAAATTGTGATCCGTTCGGCGCGCAACCGTGCGGTGGGCGCCATAAGTGATGCGACGCGGTGGTTGATGATGCGGTCTGCGAAGGTTTCGAAGGACGCGCGCGCCGGGTCAAAATGGACCTGCCGCTGCAGGAGATCGAGCATCAGTTCCTGCTCGATGTCGGCCTGATCCATGCCTGGCAACCGGCCACTGCGGGCCAGCCTGCGGGCATGTTGCCTGATATTACGCACTACTCGTGATGGGACTCCATCGTAACGGTTCTTGAACTCCATGTGTTTTCGCCTTGATCCAGCGGACCAGCTCGAAGGCTGGAATGCTGTCTCCGACGAAAATTCGTTGGGGCTTCGATTTCGGTTGTTTCAGACAAAGAAAAACCGCCGAAAAAGGCGGTTTCCGGCGGTTCAGTTGGGGAAAATATTTTTAAAAAAAGTCAGTCGTCGTCAGCGAAATCTCGTTGATGGGCGCCTTGGCGTCCCTGCTTCAGGCCTTCAGCGTTTGTGACATATAGGGCCTGGTATTCGCCGTCCTGGGCCTTGATTGGGTCACCGGGAATACCAAACGCCGCGATAAGCTTCTTTGACAGGCTTTCCTTCGGCTTCCTGTCTTTTCCCGGTACAGGCAAAGGGATTCTACCTCCGTTTTGTGCGATGATTTTCAACAGTACCCACTGGCGGTCAGGGCGCTTGGTTCTGCCATCCATCATTTTGATTTCAGACGGCTCGAAAGAGCGGTGCAGGCCCTTGTAGTGGACGGTTATCTTCTCGTTCGAGACAAATTGGATGGTGATATCTTCCCACTTCGCATCCGCCGGCATGCGCCAGGCAGCCTGATCCTTGCCGCCATCCAGGCTGGCGCGTAACCCGGCGAACATCTGATCCGCTGGGACGACGGGGGTCAGTGCACCAGAACCATCGAGCGTAACCAGCCTGTCGATGTACATCATCGCCGCGCCGATTTTGTCCAGGTAGGCTCTGGCTGTTGCTCCAAGCCCCTGTTCCGTTAAGGCTAATACCAGTTTCGGGCCTGCAATCCGCTCAATCTCGACAAAGGTCGTTGCAGCATCGAGAAAGCTTGTCCCACCTAGAACCAGAAAAACGGGAAAGCCCAAACCGGCAGAGATGTGGTGCATTCCCAAATTCAGGACGTTTTGATCAGAGTTTGAAATCCGCGCAGCATTCAAGCTGAGCGCAGATGCAAGGGCAGCAGCCAGTTTGACCCGATCCACCGCCAGCTGCTCTGCATCGGCAACGGTCAATTTTTCGCTGCTGCAGAGCTTTTCCGGCTCAGCACACACCGCCCGGATGTTGCCTGCAGTGTGCCTGATAAGCGACCGGTAGCATCCACCCGGCCGGATCCTGAAGCAGGGGATCGTCTCCGCTTGCATTCCGGTCACGCGCAACAGGGTAGAAGCTGCGGTCCAATCTGAACCTGTTACCGTTTGCCAGTGTTTTCGCGTTCCCCCACTAGGCGGGATCGTCTCAATCGCGTTCCAGAGCGCCGTCGTCATCATCTTCCCCATCTACGGCCTCGGAAATATCGAACCCGCGCTTCTTGAGCCATTCTTCGACGGCCGCGCTGTCCCCCTTCTGGCTATACCGCGCGACATTGGCTGGCAGGATGTTGACCGTCAGCGGATTCTTCGAGTTCACAAACCTAACCTTGAAGCTTGCGCGATCGATCGGCCCATTCTGCAGCCGCTCTCTGATGAAAGCCGAGTCCGACCCGAAAACGTCATTGGCCCTGAAAACTAGGAATCCCCCGCCGTGGCGGATCTGGATTTCACTGAGGCGGATTGCATCGATGCCTTCGATGTCCCCACATGCCAATGCGGCATGACCCAACGTGATCAGGGGATCGAGCGTGTATTTCAGAGCAGTATCGAAATATTCTCTATCGCCGAAGAGCACTTCACCCAGCGTCTCGAGGTAATGGGTGCGCTGAGGCGGAGAACTGCAATTGATGCCCATTTCATCGAGTTTACGGTCGTACACGAGGACATCGTGTTCCTGCGGCCGATAGAAGGCGATGCCGGTTGAACCGTCATCGTTGTGGCTGCCTTCACGTTGCATCGGCCTGCCATGCCGGATGACGATCCAGACCTTCTTGTCATTCTTGAAAAAGAAGACCCTGCTCCCCCGTCCGCGGCGCTTGCTGGCAAACCAGTCATCCACCTTGGACTGAATATCCGTCACCTCTTGGGGTGTATGATTCATGAGATCGCGCCGCTTCGTTTTCTTGCCTGCGAAATACATGAACCTCTGCTGCTTGAGTGCGAGCGTTTCGGCATGAATCTCAATCAGGAGATCGGGGTTCGCCTGCCAGACCTGGATGGCAGCATCAGCCGGTGAACTATCCGGTGTGACCGTAATCGAATGCCCATCTTCCTCGGCTCGGGCGAGCAACTCATCGATCGCGTCATCGCGCGCCATCTCGTCGATGTAGTGCAGCGCATCGACCATTTCCGGTGGCATCGAGCCATCTGAAGCAAGCAGGACTTTGGCCACTGCTTCATAATGTGGCTTCGTCGATGTCAGCGGCGTGAGATCGAAGTTCTTGGCGTCGAAAAAGCTCTGCCAATTGCTCAGGAATTGGAAAAGGATAGGTGGCGAGACTGTGCACAGTCGATCCGGGTTCAGAAAAGTACGAGGGTTGAAAGTCGACATGTAGGCTCCGGGGACTGGTCAGGTTGAACGCTGCACACTTTATCGCCCCAGCTTTCAGGCGAAAGAGGGTAAATTCACTTTTTGTTCTCCCGACAGTCCAAGATCGCCGCCGGTAAGTGACAGGACCATCTGGAGACCTGTCAAATGCGCCGATTTTACCATTTTATCAGCAAGCTGCGTGCCCGGTGCCGGGGTGCAATCTATCAACAGTCTATCCGCATAAATCGCTCCACAGACCCGACCATTCTGGTGGTCGGAGCCGTCGCGCCCGCGAATCACTTGCCCACCATGACGAGGGTGGTTCTGGCCGGAGTCGTCGGTCATGGATAATCCCGGCGAACGCGAACGTGCAGCCCTTATCGCCGCGATGAAAAGCATGGGCAGCGCCATGGAGGCGATCGGCTGGCATCGGCGCTTCAACGAACTCACCGATCAGCAAGCTGCGGCCCTTGCCGAGGCCGCCGTCGATGGTTTTCAGCGGTCGATGTCGGAGAGCGCACCGGAGGTGCCGTTCTGATGGACCCCATCGATTTCAACCACCGGGATAAACCTCCCCAGTTCGTCGATGTGGTGAACGCCCGGATCGATACGGCGCTCACGTTGGAAAACAGTACGCGCGAACCGCGGTCATACCTTGGTGGCAGCAGGCTCGGTGAAAGCTGCGCCCGGAAGCTGCAGTATGAATATCTGAAGGTGCCTCGCGATCCCGAACGGGAGTTCAACGGCAAGACCTTGCGGATTTTCGCGGTGGGCCATGTGTTTGAGGACCTCGCCGTCGACTGGCTGACTAAGGCTGGATACGACCTGCGCACACGCAATTCATCGGGTGATCAGTTCGGGTTTGCCGTCGCAAATGGCCGTGTTCGGGGCCACATCGACGGCGTCATCGTGGCGGGACCCGATGATCTGGCCGTACCCGCATTATGGGAGTGCAAGTCCGCCAACGCAAAGAACTGGCGGGACATCGTCAAACGCGGTGTCGCGGTATCCAAGCCGGTCTATGCGGCGCAGATCGCGCTCTACCAGGCCTATCTTGGGCTGACGGATCATCCCGCCGTGTTCACGGCGGTCAACAAGGATACCTGCGAGCTCTGGCATGAGCTGGTGCCGTTCAACGGCGCGCTGGCGCAGGCTTGCAGCGACAAGGCGGTGCGTATTCTCCAGGCTTGCGACGCCGAGGAATGGCTGCCGCGCGCTGCGTCCGATCCGGAACATTTCGAATGCATGTGGTGTGACTGGAAGCAGCGGTGCTGGGCATGATGGCGGCCGACACCGAAGCGGCGCCGCACCGCGTCAACCCAGACCCCGTAATGATCGCGACCTTCACCGACATGGTGTTTGGCTATTGCGAGCATTTCGTGCCCGTCCGCGCGCTTGCCGAAAAAGGCGGCGGTGATCAGATGCCGCACACCCCCTTCATGGAAAACGACGCCGAATTGGCCGGCAAGCTGGCGGTCCAGGCCGGTTGGGCGGCCGACAATGGCATGGCCCTGTTCGTGGTGCCGGGAACGGTGCTGGTGGCTGGCGAAGCCAAGGCCGAGCACATTGCCCAGACCCAGGTGGTGCTGGTCGATCTCGATCATGGCGACATCGGCGCCAAGCGGGATCACTTGGCGCTGCATCTGGGCGAACCCAGTCTCGAGGTGGCATCCGGCGGGGTTACGCCAGAGGGACAGCGCAAGCTCCACCTCTACTGGCGGTTGTCCGAACCGGCCGAAGGCGACGACATTACGACCGTCTGCCGTGCCCGGCACATGATCGCCATTAAGGTCGGCGGCGACCCGTCATTCCGCTCGCCGCACCAGCCGATCCGGGTAGCCGGATCCGTGCACGCGAAATCGGGCACACAGCGGCTAGTCGAAATCCTCCACTGCCGGACGCGGGATCATGATCTCGGCGATCTGGTCGAATCCGTGATGGCCATGCCCCCGCTCGAAGGTGAAGTTCCGTCTGATCTCGATTTCAATGATGCCGGTGGAACTTCCGGCGCGGTGACAGAGCTGTTCAGCCACGTTATCCGCGAGGGCGGCATTGACGGCATCACCCGTTTCACAGCCCTGTCCCGGATGATTGGCTTCTGGATCCGGCGATGCCGCGAAGGCCATGTTACGGCCCAGCAAGCGTGGGCAGAAATCGTCGATTACAACCGCGCCCGGATCGATCCACCATGGGAGGAATCGCGCCTTCGCTCCGAGGCCGAGAAGATCTGGAAACTCGACAGCGCCAACTATGGCGAGGACTATCTCGATGCCGATCCTGGCGGCGGACCACCTGCAGGCGGCGGCCAGAGCGGCGGGAGTTCGGCTCCGGTCCAGTTGACCGAAGATGCCCTGGCCGATGCGTTCACCCAGAGCCATGCTGATGATTGGCGCTATGTTGCCGCATGGGGCCAATGGCTGAACTGGACCGGCAATGTCTGGCGGAAGGAGGACACCCTTCAGGCCTATGACCTGTCACGCCAGATTTGCCGGGCAGCGGCCCGCAAGGCGGCGAGCGCCAAGCTGAAGGCCAAACTGTCGTCGGCGTCGACCATTGCTGCTGTGGAGCGGATCGCTCGTGCCGATCGTCGTCATGCCGAAACCACCGAGGTCTGGGATCGCAATCCCTGGGCGCTGAATACCCCCGCCGGCATCGTTGATCTCCAATCCGGCCTGCTCGGCTCGCATGATCGACCGGCCTACATGACCAAGATCACCAGCGCATCGCCCAAGGGTGATTGTCCGGTCTGGCTGGAGTTCCTCGACACCGTCACCGGCGGTGATGTCGAACTTCAGTGCTACCTCCAGCGCATGGCGGGCTATTGCCTGACCGGCGTCACGACCGAACACGCCCTGTTTTTCCTCTATGGCACCGGCGCCAACGGCAAATCGGTATTCGCCAACACCTTGACGGCGATCACCGGTGATTACGCAACGGTCGCAGCGATGGACATGTTCATGGCCAGCCATGGCGATCGTCACCCGACCGATATGGCAGGCCTGCGCGGTTCGCGGATCGTCACGGCCATCGAGACCGAACAGGGCAGCCGGTGGGCCGAGAGCAAGCTCAAGGCGCTGACCGGCGGCGACAAGATCACCGCCCGGTTCATGCGGCAGGACTTCTTCGAGTTCATGCCGCAGTTCAAGCTGCTGGTGGTCGGCAACCACAAGCCCTCGATCCGCAACGTCGATGAAGCGATGCGGCGGCGACTGCACATGATCCCGTTCACGGTGACCATTCCCTCGCACAAGCGCGACAAGCATCTGGCTGATCGCTTGCTGGCCGAACGGGACGGCATCCTCGCATGGGCGCTGCAAGGCTGCCTGGAATGGCAGCGGACAGACCTGAAACCGCCGGCGTCGGTCCTGGCCGCCACCGAGGAATACTTCGAGGCCGAGGATGCTCTGGGGCGGTGGCTCGAGGAGCGCTGCGACCTTGGGCCGAACCTCAAAGCAACATCGAACGCCCTCTACACGAGCTGGAAAAGTTGGGCCGATGCCAACGGGGAATACGCCGGGTCCAACAAACGCTTCTCGGAGACGCTGACTGCTCGGGGTTTCCATCGTGCCAACACCAGCACCGCACGGGGATTTCGGGGTCTGACGCTGCGCGACACCACCTCCACGTCGCCCGAAATGGAGTTTTAAAAAATGCCAATGAAATCAATGGCCATTACAGATGTGACGGGTCCCCCCCTTATAAGCGTTACACGCGCATACGCGCACGCCTCTGGAGGTGATAATAGGATACCTGTCTCATCCGTCACCATCGGTCACCCCGATGCTGCGGTGCTCGCGATCGACCTTGGCACCACGACTGGCTGGGCGCTGCAATCGCAGTCGCTGATCACCAGCGGCACGGTGTCGCTCAAGCACACCCGCTATGATGGCGGTGGCATGCGGTTCCTGCGCTTCCGTCGCTGGCTGGAACAGCTCGGCACCGATGCCGGTCCGATCGAGGCGGTCCATTATGAAGAAATCCGCCGGCACGTCGGCACCGATGCCGCCCATGTTTACGGCGGCCTGCTCGCTGTCCTGACTGCATGGTGCGAGGAGCATCTGGTTGCCTACCAGGGCGTACCGGTCGGGACGATCAAGCAGTTCATCACCGGCAAGGGCAACGCCGACAAGGCGGCAGTCATCGCGGCCGTCCAGGCCAAGGGTTTCTCGCCTGCCGACGATAACGAGGCCGATGCGATCGCCATCTTGCTCTGGGCCATCGAGACCCGTGGAGGTGTGCGATGACCAGCTGGTCCATTCTCGGCCACGCCGCCAAGGTGCTGGAAGAACGCCGCGATGATTACGGCGACCCCGCAGATCAGTTCAAAATGATCGCCGATCGCTGGTCGATCACGTTGGG
>Ga0105050_10009749_pt1 | contig 10687 bp, 11 predicted proteins | sample FRY01_FD_78088 | JGI IMG/M metagenome (GOLD analysis project Ga0105050, IMG submission 78088) | Freshwater microbial communities from Lake Fryxell liftoff mats and glacier meltwater in Antarctica - FRY-01 | ecosystem: Environmental > Aquatic > Freshwater > Ice > Glacier meltwater ... | reverse complement strand
ATGGTGAGTGAAGTGGGCGCGGTGTGCGTGATGACGATGGCGGGGTTTGGCATCCAGGGCTACGCGCTGGCGCTGCGCGGGCTGAGGGACCGCGCGTAGCGGAGGTCGGGAAGGCCAGGGCTCCGAGCCCCCTGCACCCTCGTTTGTTTCACCTTCGGTGAGAAAGTGTTGGAGTCCAGAGGCTCTGCCTCTGGTGGGGTCCAGGGGCGAAGCCCCTGGCCTTGCCTGTCTACGCCACAGCGACCACCTCGACCTCGATCTTGAACGCCGGGTTAACGAGGCCGCCGACAATCAGGGTGCTGGCGGGCTTGCGGTCGCCAAGGGCTTCGCTGCGGGTGACGCGGCTGGCGGCCAGATGATCGAGGCTGGTGACGATGGTGACCATCTTGACGATGTTGTCCACCGTCATACCAACCGCGCGCAGTTGGGCCTGGATGTTGTGCCAGATCAGGCGGCCCTGTGCGGTCGCGTCTTCCGGCACGGAGCCATCCATGGCGGTGCCGACCTGGCCGCTGATGTAGACGGTGCGGGTGGCGCCGGTCACCTCCACGGCATGGGTAAACTGGCCGGACGGGGCCGGAGCGTCGGGGGCGTTGACGTGGCGGATCTGCATGGTGGTTCTCCTCAGGGCAGGTTGGGGCGCCAAGCTTCGTGGAAACCGCGGACGCGGGGAAGGGCGAGCATGTCCCACGGGCTGGGCATCTCGCCAACGCGGGCGTGGATGAGGGCGGGTTCGCGGCGGGCGAGGGCGTCGCGCAGGGCGGGTTCCAGGGCCTCGGGGGTATCGGCGCGCCAGGTGTTCATGCCGAAGCTTTTCGCGAACGCGACGAAATCCGGGTTGGTGAGGTCGGCGGCGATCTGGCGGTTGCCGAAGCGTTCGGCCTGGATGCGCTTGACGTTGCCGAAGGCGCCGTCGTCGAACACCACAACCACCAGCGGCAGGCGATGGTGCATGGCGGTGGCGAGTTCCTGCGCCTGGTACATGAAGCCGCCATCGCCGCAGATGGCCACCACGGCGCGGTCCGGCAGGGCGGCCTGGACGCCGAGCGCGGTGCCGTAGGCCCAGCCGAGATTGTCCTGGTAGCCCGGCGAGATGTAGCGGCGGGGGGCGGCGACCTCGAAGGCGAGGCGGCCCATGAAGCCGACCTGGGTCACGTCCTCCATCACGATACCGTCCTCGGGCAGGGCGGCACGCAGGGCGCGGAGGAAGCCCATCTGCGGCTCCTGGCGGGCGATGCGCTCGGCGAACCAGGCCTGGTAGGCGGCGATCTCGCCGCGGGGAGGGCGGGGCGTGGTGGACAGCGCGGCGAGTAGGGCGCGGGCGCCGTCGGCAGCGTCGGCATGGATCGCGATGTCGGGGCGGCGGAAGCGGAAATGCTCCTCGGCGTCGATGTCCAGGCGGATGATCTTCATCGCCGCGTCGGTGCCCCAGACTGACTGGGCGAAATGCATGCGGGTGCCGATGCCTAGAACCACGTCGGCATCCTTCCACAGGCGGTGGGTGACCGGGAGCGAGGTGGCGAGGGGGTGGTTCGTCGGGATAACGCCGCGGCCGCGCCGGTAGGTGCCGACGGGCGCGCCGAGGCGTTCGGCCAGGGCGAGGAGTTCGGGCGCGGCATCCAGCGCCCCGCCGCCGGCGAGGATCAGCGGGCGTTCGGCGTTCGCGAGCAGGGCGGCGGCCTGGTCGATGGCGACGGGGTCAATCGCGGGGTGCTCGGGTGGCAGCGGGGCCATCGGCACCACCTCGCCGGCGCGTCCCCAGGTGTCGATGCCGCATTCCAAGGCGACGGGCCGGCGGCGGCCGGAGAGCGCGGCCTGCAGCGCGCGGGCAACATGGCCGGGCGCATCGGCCGGGCCGCCGATGCGCGCGGCGTGCTTGGTGATGTGGCGCAGCAGTCCGAGCTGGTCGGGGATTTCGTGCAGATGGCCCCAGCCGCGGTCGATCGCATCGGACGGGATCTGGCCGACCAGGGCCAGCACGGGCGCGCCGGTGCCGTAGGCGGTGAGCAGGGCAGCCCCTGCGTTCAGCAGGCCGGGGCCGGGAACGACGGCGAAGGCCTGAGGCCGGCCAGTGGCCAGCGCCGCGCCCAGGGCCATGTAGCCGGCGGCCTGTTCGTGGCGGGGATGGAGCAGGCGCATGCGGCCACCCGATGTGGCGATCGCGTCGAACAGGAAATCGTTGTTCACGCCCGGCAGGGCGTAGAGCGTGTCGATGCCGTGGGCGAGCAGGGCATCGACCGTGGCCTCGGCGGTGGTCTGGCGGGGCATTCGTTTCCTCGTGGCCGTCGGCCCATGGTGGCACAGCTGCGCGGGCGTGGCACGGGGCGGCACGAAAGGATACCATCGGGGCGGACGCGGGAGGCGATGGCGCGTATTCGCAGTCGCTCAGCACAAGGGACACGCGGCCGGGCCACGAAAACCTGGCGGCGCTGGCGCGCACCCAGGCGCGCATCGATGCCGAGGAGAAGATCGAGCCGAATGACGTGATGCCGGAGGCGTATCGCCGCACGCTGACGCGGCAGGTCAGCCAGCGGGGTGCGGGGCAGCGCCCCGCGCTGGCTTCGCAGCGGTCATTCATTTCGGCGACTGGTATAATTGGTGCGGATAGCGGTCGAGATGCGCGGGGGCCAAGCCCACCTCTTGCAGCAGCTGCGCCGCGCGGTCGCGCCGGTCGCCCGGGGGGCACAGCACGTGCACCGCCAGCGGCTGCGTGGCGCGCTCGCCTTCGGGCGCCCCACCGGGTCAGGATGGCGGCGACCGGAAGGCGTGGGTTCAGGCTGCCGGCCGCGTCCTGGAACACCATCTGCACGCGCCGCGCCGCGCCATCGCCTTGCTGCCGCCCGCCACCACCGGCCGGCGGCCAGCGCCAGCGTGATCGAGGCCGAACACGCGCAGGCTGCCGGCATCCGGCCGAACCAGCCCGACGGCCGCGCGCGCCAGCGTACTCTTGCCCGAGCCGCTCTCGCCCACCAGCCCTAGTGCCGCACCCGGCGCCAGGGTGAGCGAGACGCCGCCCACCGCGCGCACGCCCAGGCCGCCGCGGCGGTGCGGGGAGAACGTCACGGCCAGGTCCCGCACATCCAGCGCCGCTGGGCCGGTCGTCGGGCCAGGGGTGGCTGGGCGGGCCTGCGGCCTGCTGGCCAATAGTGCTGCGGTATAGGGATGGGCCGGGGCGACGAACACCCGCGCGGTCGGCCCCGCTTCAACGATACGGCCGGCGCGCATCACCGCAACCTCATGGGCGGTACCGGCCACCGCCGCGAGGTCGTGGGACCGGCGCCTCCGGCGCCCTGCGACGATCAGCATCGCCAGCCCGCGCCGCGCCTGAAGTTCGGCCAGCAGCGCCAGGATCTGCGCCTGCACGGTGGTGTCCAGCGCCGTGGTGGGCTCGTCGGCGATCAGCAGGTCGGGGTCGGCAGCCAGCGCCATGGCGATCATCGCGCGCTGCTGCTGGCCGCCCGAAAGCTGGTGCGGAAAGGCGGCGGCCTTGCCTGGCGGATCGGGGAACCCCACCTCCTCCAGCGCCGCAAGCACCCGTGCTGCCACCGCCACGCGGCCGAGTGCACGATGCGCGCGGATCGTCTTGCCGATCTGGTCGCCGATGCGCATCGCGGGGTTCAGGCTGCCCAGCGCCTCCTGGAACACCACGCCGATGCGCCCGCCGCGCAGCGGCAGCTGCCGGAGGAGGTGGGCCCGCCAGTCCCGCTCCGGCGCGCCCAGCAATTCCCGCCCGCCAATGCGCAGGCTGCCCGACAGCCGCGCCGCCGCTGGCGACAACCCGGCGATGCCAAGCGCGGTCAGCGATTTGCCCGAACCGCTCTTGCCCACCAGCGCCAGCGTCCGGCCCGGATGCAGCGCCAGCGACACGCCATCCACCGCCACGGCCGCGCCGAAGCGCACCGTGAATCCCCGCAGTTCCACCAGCGCCGTCATCGCCGCAACCGCGGGTCGAGCGCTCGCTGCAGCTGGTCGGCCAACAGGTTCACCGCCACGACCCCCGCCGCGAACACCATCACCACCGCCTGGATCACCGGATAGTCGCGGCTCGACACCGCCTGGTAGGACAGCGTGCCCAGGCCCGGCAGGCCGAACAGTACCTCCATGGTCAGCGCCCCGGCGATCAGCCCGGCGAGCATCATCCCGCCCAGCGCCACCACCGTGGTCATCGCGTTCGGCAGCAGGTGGCGCAACACGATGCGCGCCGGTGATAGGCCCTTGGCCCGCGCCGTGCGGATATGCGCCGCGGTTGCCGCCTCCTTCAGGTCCTCATGCAGCGGCTTGGCGATCTGCCCGGCATTGTCGATGCCCAGGATCAGCACCGGCAGCAGCATCTGGCCGATGACCGGCAGCCAGCCGAGCCAGACCAAGAACACCAGGATGCCGGCGAGCCCGACACAGAAGGTGGGCAGCGCGATCGACCACAGGTTGACCGCCTCCACCAGCACCGGGAACGGCGAGCGCGGCCACAGCACCGCCGCCGCGGGCAGCGCGATCCCCAGCGTCAGCCCCACCGCCAGGGCGAGCGTGCCGAGCGCCAACGTGGTCGGCAACGCCGCCAGGATCAGTTCCGCCACCGGCCGGTCGAAGCGCAGCGACAAGCCCAGGTCGCCGCCGAGCGCGCGCACCACCCAGATGCGCAACTGCGCCAGCACGCCGGCATCGAGGCCGAGATCGGCGCGCAGTGCAGCGACCGCCTCCTCGTCCAGGCTGCCTTCCATCGCCATCGCATCCACCACGTCGCCCGGCACCACGCGCATCAGGGCGAACACCGCGACGGTGATCGCCGCGAGCAGCAGCGCCAGCCCGACATCGGCGAGTCGCGCGCTCATCGGCCGTGCTCCCGCAACGGGTCCAGTGCCAGTCGCAGCCGGTCGCCCACCAGGGCGAAGCCCAGTGTCACCACGCAAAGTGCTGCCACCGGCGCCAGGACCGCATGCGGCGCCGCCTCGGCGAAGCGCGCGGCCCCCGCGATCATCCGCCCCCAGCTCGGCGTGTCCGGCGCCACGCCCAGGCCGAAGAACGACAGCACGCTTTCGGTGGTGATCGCCCGCGGCACCACGATCGCCGCCTGCGTCACCAGCGCGCCGGCGATGTTGGGCAGGATGTGGCGCCCCAGCGTGGCCAGGGGCGCGGCGCCCATCACCCGCGCCGCCGCCACGTAGCCGGACGCGGTCTCGCGCCGCCAGGCCGCGCGCGCCACCATCGCAATGTGCGGCGCAAAAGCGATGCCGAGCGCCAGCACCAACGGCGCCGTCCCCACGCCCAGCGCGACCATCAGCGTCAGGGCCAGCAGGATCGAGGGCAGGGCGCGCACCATGTCGAAGGCGCCGAACACAACGAACGAGGCCCAACGGCCGTTCGCCTCCGCCACCAGCCCCAGCCCGCCCCCAGAATCACCGACAGCAGCGTGGCGCCGAGTGCCACCAGCAGGGAGATGCGCGTGCCCGCCGCCAGCCGCGCGGCGATGTCGCGGCCGAGATGGTCGCGGCCGAGCCAGTGCGCCGCGTCGGGCGGGGCGTTGCCCGCGGCCAGCGCCTGCGCCAGCGGGTCATGCGGCACCAGCGACGGGCCGAGCACCGCTACCAGCACCGCCACCGCCAGGATTGTCACCCCGGCCGCGAAGCCTGCAGAACTCCGCCCGGCGGCGAGGCTGCCGGCGGCACTCGCCGACATGCAGCCGGCCTAGCTGCGCGCGCCGAGCGCGGCGTGGTCCAGGCCGCCAGGTGAAGCCGGGCGAGTAGCCGGACACCGCGCGCCGGTTGGCGATCGGCTCCGGCGCATGGCCGATCACCACGGTATAGTAGCGGGCCGGGTCCATCCCGGCTTCGGCCAGCAGGGCGCGGGCGCGGGCCTCGTTGGGCCGGGCATGCGCATCGGCATCGTGCATCGCCTTGTCCCAGAAGAACTGGCCGGGGGCGGCCATCTGGTTGGTCACCACACCCGCATCGCCGGCGACGAAGCCCATGAAGGCGGGCTTGTCCAGCATGTGGCAAACCGCGCGGCGCACCCGCAGGTCGTCGAACGGCTTGCGCGGTGAGCGGTTGTTGAAGGACCAGAACCACCACGTGGTGTCCTTCATGAACTGCCCCTCGAGGTTCGGGTCGGCCTGCACCGAGGCCAGCTTGTCGTGCGAACGGGAGCAGCGGGCACTGGACGGGGTGCGGGAGACGCAGGTGGACAGCGGCATCATCCACCACGACGAGGCCAGCGACGCACGACCTCAGCGTGGTGGCCGAAATGGCCGACGAGGTGGCGGTGATGTATGCCGGGCGAGTGGTGGAGCAGGGCGATGCGCTCGCGCTGTTCGCCGCCCCCGCCCATCCCTATACCGCCGGCCTGCTCGCCTGCCTGCCGCGCATTTCCGAACGCGCGGCGCTGCAAGCGATCGAGGGCACCGTGCCCGGGCTTGCCGACCTGCCGCCCGGCTGCGCCTTCGCGCCGCGCTGCCAGGCCGCCACCGCGCGCTGCACCGGGTCTCGCCCGGTGGCGCATGCCACCGCCGACGGGCGCCGCGTCGCCTGCCACCACCCGCTATCGGCATGACCCTCCCTGCGCCTCTGCTCGAGGTCGAGGCGCTCGGCCGCAGCTTCCCCCTCCGCCGCCATCTCCCGTGGCAGACGCGCCGCCACCTGCTTGCCGTCACCGGCATCGACCTTGCGCTGGCTGCGGGGGAGACGCTGGGCCTGGTCGGCGAGTCCGGCTCCGGCAAGTCGACGCTGGGACGCACGGTCGCCGGCATCCTGCCGCCCAGCGAGGGGCAGGTGCGCTTCGCCGGCCAGCCTCTGGCCGACCCGCGCGACACGCAGGCGCGCCGGCTGCAGCTTGTTTTCCAGGACGCGCTGGGCGCGCTCAACTACCGCCTCACCATCGGGCGCCAGGTGGCCGAGGTGCTGGACATCCACGCCATCGCCGCGCCGGCAGAACGCCCGGGCCACGCCGTCGCCGCGCTGGCCCAGGTCGGGCTGGCGGCGGAGCTGATCACCTACGTGGACGCGACCGACGAGGAGCATGTCGCCTATGGCATGGGAGACCTGCATCTACCGATCGGCTGGGGCAGCGTGCCGTACGACATCCTGCTGGAGGATCTGCCGATCCGTCCCCGCTGTGCGGCCATCCTCGAACTGGCCGGCCGACACGAGATCGAGCTCGAACCCACCCTTGCCCACGTCGCCGGCCTCATGGCCCGGCTGAACGCCACCGCCCCCCGGGGCTGAAGGAGCAACGCCATGCGCCGCGCCGTCCTCGTCGTGCTCGACGGTCTCCGCCGCGACTTCGTCACCGCCGGGCGCACGCCCAGGCTGCATGACTTCGCCGCACGGGCGGAGCGGTTCGACGCGCACCGCTCGGTCTTTCCCTCGGCCACTCGCGTCGTGTCCTCCTCGCTCGCCACCGGCTGCTACCCGAACCGCCACGGCATGCAGGGCAACTCGTTCGCGCTGATGGAAGGTGGGCAGCTGGTCGCGCACGATGCCGGGCTGCCGGACTTCCTGCAGCACAAGCGCGCCGTCACCGGTGCCTCCCTGGCCATGCCCACCCTCGCCCAGCGCCTGGCGCCGCATGGCGGGGTGTGGGTGTTCAGCAACGTCTCGCCCGGTGCCGCCTATGCCCACGACCCCGATGGATGGGGCCACGTATACCATCGCGCCGGCTCCTTCGGGCCCGGCCGCGTGCCCGTGCCAGACCCACTTTCGGTCTCGCTCGACGCCGCCGGCGACCGGGCGATGACCGAGCGCTTCGTCGCCGAGGTGCTGCCCCGCAAGGCCGCGCTGGCGGTGCTGTGGCTGGGCGAGCCCGACCACATCCAGCACGAGGCCGGGGTGGGGCATCCCGACATGCTGCGCGTTCTGGCCGAGGCCGACCGCAACGCGGGGATGGTGATCGATGCCATCGGCGATGATCCGGAGGTGCTGCTGCTGCTCGCCTCCGACCATGGCCACCAGACCGTGACCGAGGTGGTCGACGTTGATGCCGCCCTGGTCGCGGCAGGGTTGAAGGAGGGGGACGATAGCGGCGACGTCGTCACCGTCTCCAACGGCACCGCCGTCCTCGTCTATCTCCACCCCGCCGAAGCCGCGCGCCGCGCCGCGCTGGGCGCGTTCCTGCGTGCCCAGCTTTGGGCCGGGCAGGTGCTGGAGGGCGACAGCCTGGCCGCCGTCGGGCAGTCCCACGCCAACGCGCTCGCCTATGCCGTGGCCATGCGCTGCAGCGACGAACCGAACGCGCACGGCATTCCCGGCAGCGCGTTTGCCGCCCTGCCGCGCGCCGGCAAGCCGGACCGGCTCGGCTGCGGCCAGCATGGCGGCCTCGGCACCTACGAGCAGATGCCCTTCCTGCTCGCCGCCGGACCCGGCTTCGTCCCGGGTGCCAACCGCACCGCGCCGAGCAGTGCGGTCGACATCGCGCCCACCGTGCTGGCCCATCTGGGAATGCCCGGCCATGGCATGGACGGTCGCAGCCTCCAGTCCTGACCAGGCCATCGGGCGCGACAGAACATAGCCGTGCCGCTGTCGATGAAGCGGCTCTCCACGGCCCAGCGCCTGCCGCTGGTCGGCCGGTTCTGGCCAGGCGCGCAGGAAGCCCATCGCGGCATCGCGGCCGACGTGGCCAAGGTGGCGGAGTCGCTCGGCCTCGGCGCGCTGCTCGACCGCAGGCCGGGCCAGCCCTCGGGCGGCCAGCGCCAGCGTGTGGCGCTCGCACGCGCCATCGTGCGCCACCCCGCCGCCTTCCTGATGGATGAGCCGCTCTCCAACCTGGATGCCGCGCTGCGGGTGCAGACACGGCGAGAGATCGTGGACATCCACCACCGCAGCGGCGCGGCGACGCTGTATGTCACGCACGATCAGGCGGAGGCGCTGACCATTGCGGACCATGCGGCCGAAGCCGGCCGCGTGGTCGCGGTGATGCAGGCCGGCCGCATCCTGCAGGTCGGCACGCCGGAGGAGATCTACGCGGACCCGGTCGACCTGCGCGTCGCCACCTTCATCGGCAGCCCACGCATCAACACCCTGCCGGCGGAGGCGGGCGCGGATGGGCTCGTGCGGATTGGCGATATGCCGACCGGCCTGCGCGCGCCACCCGGTGGGCTGACCTTCCCCCAAGATGGCGGGCGCAGTGCGGCCGGAGGATTGCCGTATCACGGCCACCGGCATCGAAGTGCAGGCGCAGGGCGCGGAATTCCTCGGCGAGAGCCTGCTGCTGCACGGCCACCACATGCCGAGCGGCAATGCGGTGATCCTGCGGCTGGCCCCCGACGCGCCGCGCCCGCGGCCAGGGGAGGTGCTGCATATCGGCTTCGATCCCGCGCGCGCGATGCTGTTCGACGCGGCCGGGCGGCGCGTGGCCCGCGGCGCCGTTGCCCCGGTGGCGGAGCGCGCCCTTGTCTGAGGTGCTCGCCTTCACCGACTACGAGCTCGGCGCGCCGTTTTCCGCGTCGCTGAAGCCGCTCGACGAGATCTTCCGTGCCTCGCTGGCCCTCGTTCCCGAAGGCGGCGGCACGATCTCGAACTATGTCCGGGTGCTGTCGGAAGTGCCGGTCGGCCGATACCTGTGGAACGGCGTCGTGGTGTGCGGCGGCATCCTGTTCTTCCAGCTGCTGTTCGCCGTGCCGGCCGGCTACGCGATCGCCAAGTTGAACTTCCCGGGGCGGGACTGGGTGTTCGGCGCCGTGATGCTCGGCCTGCTGGTGCCCTATCACGTGCCGGCGCTGCCGCTCTATGTCGGCTTCAGCGCGCTCGGCATGCTGAACACCCATGCGGCGCTCATCCTGCCGTTCGTCATTTCGGTGTTCGCCATCTTCCTGTTCCGCCAGTTCTTCAAGGCGCTGCCGGACGAGCTGATCCACGCCGCCCGGCTCGACGGGATGGGCGAGGTGTCGGTGGTCTGGCGAGTCATCCTGCCGAACGCGCTGCCGGCAGCCACCGCGTTTGCCATCTTCTCCGTCGTCGCGCACTGGAACGACCTGTTCTGGCCCCTGATCGTGGTGAGTGGGCCGGACCGCGCGACGCCCGCACTCGGTGTCCTCACCTTCCGCACCACGTCGCGCGAAGGTGCGCGCCGGGAGGAGGCAGGCGACGATTTCGGCGCCCTGATGGCCGCCTCGGTGGTGATGGCAATCAGCTTCATCAACGCCGATCTGGTCCCGCGCGCCGGCTTCGACCCGGACCGCCTGCTGCAGGACTGGGACGGACATCTGCGCCTGGCTGCCGCGGTGAAGGCGCGCAGCGGCGGGCCAGACGGCATGTGGTTCGCCTGGAGCGAATGGATGTTCCAAACGCTGGTGCTCGGCCATGGCGGCGCGATGATGAAGCCCGACGAAAGCGACATCGCCTTCGACGGACCGGAGGGCCTGGCCACGCTGAAGCTGCACGAGCGGATGGTGGCGGAAACCGCGATGCCCGCGCTGAACGCCAACACCACCTCGCAGGCCTTCGCGGCCGGGCGGCTCAGCGCCTTCTACCGCGACAACCCGCTGTTTCTGGCGGCGGTGCGGCAATTGGCGATTTCGGTGCCATGGTACGCCTTCCCCGGGCCGAACAGCGTGCGCGTCACCCAAACCATGGTGAACAACCTCGCGCGCATCGCCGAACAGCGCGCGACGCCGGACGAGGTATTGGCCGACATGGCCGGCGAGGTGCGGCGCCTGCTGCCGCGGAGGAGCTGAACGACATGCCGACGATCCTGCAACTTT
>Ga0105050_10009748_pt1 | contig 10687 bp, 12 predicted proteins | sample FRY01_FD_78088 | JGI IMG/M metagenome (GOLD analysis project Ga0105050, IMG submission 78088) | Freshwater microbial communities from Lake Fryxell liftoff mats and glacier meltwater in Antarctica - FRY-01 | ecosystem: Environmental > Aquatic > Freshwater > Ice > Glacier meltwater ... | reverse complement strand
TCATCGCAGGGCTCGGCGACGCCAGAGTACGTTCATCGGCTGCCTGAACAGGATGGCAAGGAAGAGGTTCGCGAGCAACACCGCCAGCACTCCAACTATGAACGAGAGAAGAAGCCGGCTCAGGGTGGACACATCGCCGCCTAGGGCAATTGCTCCGTAGATGCCGATCGCAAGCACGGCATTGCTGTAGAAGTCGAAAGTGCGGCTACGACAAGCTTCGGCTCGCGACCACTCGTTATCAACGTCTGGTGGAAGTACCGTCAACAGAAGTTCTGCATACAAAGTCGCAGAGACAGTAATCGCCACGATTGTGGGCCAGGCAGTACCTGTGAGTATCAGGACATAGGCGGAGATGACGATGCCCAACGGCACGGCCCAGGTACAGAACCCGATGGCGAATCGGTGCCAAGTCGAACCTTTTGATTTTATGGCATCTCCTTCCGGTCGCTGGCGATCTTCTGCCACGACAACCTCACGCTCTTCGATTCGCGTCAAGCGCTCCCGCTCGGCGGGCGCTTTGACTCAGACCCTGACGGGGACTCCGTTGCCGGCCATGTACTGCTTTGCTTCCTCGACCGTGTGCTGTCCGTAGTGGAAGATCGAGGCGCAGAGCACGGCGTCAGCCCTGCCTTCCTGGATCGCCTCGACCAGGTGATGGAGCTCCCCGGCGCCCCCTGAGGCGATCACCGGCACCGCGGTCGCATCGGCCACCGCTGCGGTCAATTCGAGTTCGTAGCCGATGTTGGTGCCGTCACGGTCCATGCTGGTCAGCAGCACCTCACCGGCGCCGAGGCCGGTCGCTTCGATCGCCCACTCGACGGCGTCGCGACCGGTCGGCTTGCGACCACCGTTGAGGAACACCTCGTACCGGTCTGCCTCTTTTCTGGCGTCTATCGCTATCACCACGCATTGCGAGCCGAACACTTCTGCCATCTCCCTCAGCAGCTCCGGCCGGTTCAGCGCTGCCGAGTTGACGGCGACCTTGTCGGCACCGGCGTCGAGCACAGCCTGTGCGTCCTCGACCGAACGGATGCCGCCACCGATCGTGAACGGAATGAAGACGTTGTCAGCGGTCCGCCGGGCCAGGTCCACGATCGTGTCGCGGCCTTCGTGGGAGGCAGTGATGTCGAGGAATACCAGTTCGTCTGCACCGCCTTCGTCGTAACGGACCGCCAGCTCCACCGGATCCCCGGCGTCGCGGATGTCAACGAAGTTCGTTCCCTTTACCACCCGCCCGTCATTAACATCCAGGCAGGGGATGACCCGCTTGAGATCGCTCACCGCGGGGCCCCCAGCGCTTCGATCGCCTCGTCGACAGTGAACTTCTTCTCGTAGAGCGCCTTGCCGACGATCACGCCTTCGACATTTGCCGGCGCGGCAGCTGCGAGCTCACGAAGGTGATCGAGGGTGCCCACGCCGCCCGAGGCGATCACGGCCGCCTCAGTGGCCGCAGCGACGCGGTCCAGCTCGGTGAGGTTCGGACCTTCCATCGTGCCGTCGACTTCAATCGGCGTGAACAGGAAGCGCCCTACTCCGCGTCCGGAAAGATCGGCGACAGCGTCGGCCACATCCACGCCGCTGGTCTCGGTCCAGCCGGCCAGTGAGACCTTGCCGCCGCGGGCGTCGACAGAGACCACGACCTTGCCGGAACCGTAGACCTCGATCAGCTCGGCCAGGAATACGGGATCGCGCAGCGCCGCGGTTCCGACCACGACCCGGTCGGCTCCCGCTTCGAGTACCGCTTCGACCGAAGCCAGGTCGCGAAGTCCGCCTCCGACCTCGACCGCGCAGTCGACTGCGGCGACAATCGACTCGATCGCGTCGAGGTTGGCCGGCTCCCCTGCCCTGGCGCCATCGAGGTCGACCACATGAATCCAGTCGGCCCCGCCGGCTGCCCAGCGCCGCGCCGCCTCGGCCGGCTCGTCGTCGTAGACGGTCTCACGCTCGTACTGGCCCTGGTACAGGCGGACTGCCTTGCCACCGAGCACGTCTATGGCCGGAAGCAGAATCACTCACAGACCTCAACGAAGTTCTGCAGAAGCCGGAGTCCGGCCGAGCTCGACTTCTCGGGATGAAACTGAACACCGTAGATCCGGTCGCGACCGGCGACGCATGCGAACTCTCCACCGTAGGCCGCGGTCCCGATCAGCTCTTCTCCGCTCGGCTCGACAACAAAAGAGTGCACAAAATAGAACGGTTCGCCGGGACGCAAGCCGTTGCTGAGGCGCGACGGCCGGTGCCAGGTGACTGCCGCCCAGCCGATGTGCGGGATCTTGCGGCCGCCTGCCGGGATCTCGACGACCTTGCCCTCGAGCAGCCCGAGGCCTTCGGCGCCCCCGAGTTCGGTGCTCGACTCGAACAGAAGCTGCAGCCCGAGACAGATTCCAAGAATCGGCTGATCCCGCCCGGCCGCGGAGTTCAGGGCATGGTCGAGTCCGAGCTCACGGATCCGCTCCATCGCCTTCGGGAAGGCGCCGACCCCCGGCAGCACGACTCCGTCAGCGGCTTCGATCCGGTCGTGGTCGGAGGTGACCTCGCAGATTGCGCCGACCCGTTCGAAAGCCTTCTCGACCGAGCGCAGGTTGCCCATCCCGTAATCCAGGACGGCCAGCGAAACGGCCCGGCTCAACTGCTCAGCGTGCCCTTGGTGCTGGGCACGCCCTTCTCGTCCGGGTCGATCGAGACCGCAACCCTGAGCGCCCGGGCGAAGGCCTTGAAGGCGGCTTCGATCAGGTGGTGCACGTTCGAGCCGTACATGACCTCGATGTGAATCGTCATCTTCGCGCCGTTGGCGACCGCCCGGAAGAACTCTTCCGTCAGTTCGGTTTCGTAGTTGGCGATCCTGGTGTTCGGAATTTCCCCTCGGAAGACGAGCAGCGGCCGGCCCGAGATGTCGAGCGCGCAGCTGGCCGCAGCCTCATCCATCGGCACGACCGCCGAGCCGTAGCGCCGGATACCGGAGCGATCACCCAGTGAACGGTCGAGCGCCTGCCCGATCACGATGCCGACGTCCTCGACCGTGTGGTGGGAGCCGGTTTCGAGGTCCCCTTCCGCCTTGACGGCAAGTCCGATGTTGGCATGGCGGGAGAGCAGGTCGAGCATGTGGTCGAAGAAGCCGACTCCGGTGGTGACCAGGGAATCGCCTCCGTCGAGGTCAACGGTTACTTCGATCCGGGTCTCGCCCGTACTTCTTTCAACTGTCGCTGTTCTGTCCATCTTCTTTTCTCGCTATCGCCGAAAGTCCGTGAACTGGCAGCCCCTCTGCCCTTGCCAGAGCATTAAGGGGCTCCGCAAGCGCTGAGGCCGATTCGGTTGTCAAGCTTACCCGCGCCGTGCTGCGCCGGAAGGTTGCCGGGCAAACCGGGCCGAAACTTTTCCCGGTGCCCTCCGTCGGCAGGATGTGGTTCGAGCCGGCGATGTAGTCGCCGAAGGCGGTGGCCGACTCGGGTCCGAGGAATACGCAGCCCGCGGTGCTCACCTGCGACTCGAGAGCCGCGCTGGCCGGGTCCATCAACTGAAGGTGCTCGGGTGCCATCTCGTTGACCAGTTCGATCGCCTCCCCGGGCGACGGGGCTTCTATCAGGGCCAGCCGACAGTCCTTGACCGAAGGCTGGTCCGCTGCCATGGATTCGACTTCAGCCGCCAGAACGTCCAGTTCCCCTCCGTTCACCGAGACCGCGACCAGTGGACTCTCGGCGCCGTGCTCGGCCTGAGCGCAAAGGTCGAGTGCCGCGAGGTGCAGGTCGGTGTCCCTGTCGAACACAACGGTCAGGTCCGATGGTCCGGCCGGCGAGTCGATAGCGACCTCGCCGAATACCGCCTTTTTCGCCGCCTGGACCCAGGCATTGCCCGGTCCTGCGATCACGTCTACCGGGCGGATCGTCTCAGTTCCGCGAGCCAGGGCAAAGATCGCCTGGGCGCCGCCGACCGCGTAGATCTCGTCCACCCCGCAAAGCGTCGCGGCAGCGAGGGTCGCCGCGTCCACCCGGCCGTTGGCACCGGGAGGAGATACCAGCACCAGCCTGGCGACTCCGGCCACACGTGCGGTCACGCAGCCCATGACCACTGATGACGGGTAGCTGGCGCGACCGCCGGGGGCGTAAATCCCGGCAGCCGCGACAGGCGCCTCGCCGACAGTGACGCGCTGGCCCTGGGGCAGCTCGACCGTGCGCTCTTCTCTGAGCTGGGCCTCGGCAACAAGCCTCACATTCATGATCGCGGTCTCCAGCGCATCGCGGACCGCGGGATCGAGAGCATCGAGCGCCGCCCGGGCCTCATCGTCTGAAACGACCAGATGCAGCCTGCCGCCATCAGGCGCGTCGTACTTCGAGGTCAGCTCGAGCAGCGCGGCGTCTCCTCGCTCGGCTACCGCCCGCTCGATCGGTCCGAGGTCGATCGATTCGGCTCCGGAATCGAACCACGCGCGGACCTCGGCCGCAACCTCCTGCGGCGCCGTCCATTGGAGACGGCGGCACTTCACCCCGCAGCCTCCCGGAGCCGGGAGGTCAGCGAGTCGACCTCTTGGGACCGGAGGCGGTAAGCGACCCCATTGGCCACCAGCCGGGCGGTGCAGGTGACGATCTGCTCACGCTCTTCAAGGTTGTTTTCGACGAGGGTGCGGCCGGTTGCGACCAGGTCGACGATGCCGTCGGCCAGCCCCACCAGAGGAGCCAGCTCGATCGAACCCTTGACCTCGACCACCTCCACCTGCCGGCCCTGGCCTTCGAAGTAACGCTCGGCGATGCGCGGATACTTGGTCGCGATCCTCATCATTCCCAGCCGCCTCTGGTGCTCGCTGGGTCCGGTGTCGCCCTTGCGGGTGGCCAGGACCATGCGGCAGAGCCCGACGTCGAGGTCGAGAAGCTCGTAGATACGACGGTCGTCCTGCTCCAGCAGCACGTCCTTGCCGGTGATCCCGAGGTCGGCCGCGCCGGCTTCGACATAGGTGGGCACGTCGTAAGGCCGCATCGTCACCAGAGTCACTTCACCGCCATCGAAAACAAGCGAGCGGGAATCGCTGCGCACGCCTGAGGTGTCTATCCCGACCCGGTCCAGCAGCGCCAGCACCTCGTCCATGAGTGCACCGCGCGGAACGGCCAGCTTCAGCGGTCCGCCCGGGCCGGTCAGCGAATCAAGCATTGTTGCCTCCACCCCGGGTCCGGTCCTGCTCGAGCTGTGCTTTGTGGATCGGCTCCAGGTAGAGGCTGAAACCGGCCGCCGGCTGCTCCACGCCGAAGCGCTTCATGAGGCCGTCGTACCGCCCGCCACCGCCGATCGCCTCGCCGACCGAAGGGTCGTAGACCTCAAGAATGGAGCCGGTGTAATAACCGAGCTCACGAAGCATGCCGAGGTCGATCTGAATACGCCCACCGACCGAACGGGCCGAGATCGCCGCGCAGGTCGACTCCATCCGGTCGAGGACCTCATCGAAAAGAGCGCCGCCGCGACCGCGAGCAGAGGAGATCAGGTCCGGCCCCCCGCGCATCTGAATGATCTCAAGCAGGGTCTCGACCTGCCCGACATCGAACTCGCCGCACTGCCGCAGCTCGACCCCGAGACCGACCATGTCGTGTTCTGCGAGCCGGCGGGAAGAGCTCTCGACGATCCCGTCAGATCCGCCCAGGTCGCGGACCAGCGCGGCCCACAGGCCGGCGTCACCGAGACCGATCACGGCATCCTCGAGGCCGGCCGCATCGAGCGAGCCGGCCAGGATCTCCACCACTTCGGCGATGCAGTCGGCTCCGTCTACACCGATCAGCTCGATCCCGGCCTGGCCGAACTCCCGCAACCTTGCCCGCTGCGGAGTCACGGCGCGATAAGCATTGGCGACATAGCTGAGCCGCCACGGTGGCGGGACCTCGCCGAAACGGGTCGCGACCAGCCGGGCGATCGGGATCGTCATGTCTGTCCTCAGCGCCAGCAGCTCGCCACGGTCATCGAAGAATCGGTAGGCATCGCCGACCGAAGCTTCGTCGCCCCGGCCGACCACGTCCGCGTACTCGATCGTCGGGGTGCGGACTTCGCCATAGCCAAAACTCTCGAATACTCCCAGCAGCGACTCCTCGAGCTTTCTCAGCTCGCGCATCTCGTCTGGCAGCACATCCCTGGTTCCGGGTGGTATCGGGTGGATCATTTGCGCTCCGATCAATCGTCGACGCGCTCGATGTGGGCACCGAGGGACTTCAGACGGGAGTCGATGTCTTCGTAACCCCGGTCGATCTGGCGGATGTTGCCGATGTGGGAGGTTCCTTCGGCGGCCAGAGCGGCGATCAGCATCGCCATACCGGCACGGATGTCCGGGCTGTCGACCCTTTCTCCATGCAGCCGGCTCGGCCCGCTGACGATTGCCCGGTGCGGGTCGCAGAGGGTGATCCGCGCACCCATGGCGACCAGCTTGTCGACGAAGAAAAGCCGGTTCTCGAACATCTTCTCGAAGATCAGGATCTCCCCTTCGGCCTGGGTCGCGAGCGCCAGGGCGATCGAGGTCAGGTCGGCCGGGAAAGCCGGCCACGGCCCGTCCTCGATCTTCGGGATCGCCCCTCCGACGTCGGCCTGAACACGCAGGTTCTGGGCCGGCGGCACGATCACGTCGCGGCCCTCGATCACGGACTGGAACCCGAGCCGCCTGAACTGACGGCGGATCATCAGCAGGTCGAGCGGTTCGACGTCGTGGATCCGCAGATCCCCGCCGGTCGCGGCGGCCAGAGCCATGAAGCTGGCGATCTCGATGTGGTCCGGGGTGACCGTGTGTTCGGCACCGCCGAGCTTGTCCTGGCCCGTCACGACCATCACGTTCGATCCGATGCCGGAGATCGGCGCTCCCATCTTGACCAGCAGCCGGGCGAGGTCCTGCACATGCGGCTCGGATGCGGCATTCGAGATGATCGTCTCTCCGGGCGTCAGCGCGGCGGCCATCAGGGCGTTCTCGGTACCCATCACTGAAGGCTCGTCCATGAAAATCTCACAGGCACGAAGACCTCCCGGCGGGGCGGTCAGCTCGATCCAGCGCTGTCCTCCGACACGGGCGCCGAGCTCGCGGAAGGCGTCGAGGTGGGCGTCAAGGCGGCGGCGTCCGATGAAATCACCGCCTGGAGGTGGCATGTGGACTTCGCCGAAGCGGGCGAGCAGCGGACCCGCCATAAGGAAGGACGCGCGGATCGCCGCGGAGAGATCCTCGTCCAGGCTGGTGTCGGTGACGTTCCTGGCGCAGAGCCGGATCGTGTTCGCCTCAACCCATTCGACCTCGACCCCGAGCTTCTCCAGCAATGCGATCTGAGCCTCCGTGTCACGGATTCGCGGCACGTTGGCAATGACCAGCTCTTCTTCTGTGAGCAGGCAGGCGGCGAGGATCGGCAGCGCGGCGTTCTTGTTGCCCGCAGCGGTGATTTGTCCAGAGAGCGGTACACCGCCCTGTATGACGAACTTCTCCATGTAGTTATTCCCGCTCTTGGTCGGATTTTCTGGAACGGACCGGAGACGAAGCTGACCCGACCGAAAGTCGGACTAGGGTAACAGCGCAGATGGCCAGAACTTCATCACGCTCGAATCGGGGCGCAGGCTCCCGCAGCCGCCGTGGGATCAAGCTGCTGCTCGTTGCCGTGCTGGCGGTGGTGGTGCTGCTCGCGCTGAATACCTTCGCCCTCAACAACGAGACGGAGTCGGCTGCCATAAACATCGCCGGTGGCCAGTTGATCAATACGACTTCAGGCCAGATCCAGGTGCTGGACACGCCGCCCGAACCCGGTGTCGGCGGCGGAGCAGGTGGCCTGACATCCCAGGACCGGCCCGGCGTGCCGGCCGCAGCGGTTCCGCTCGCGCCTCCCGTGGTGCTGATCCACGGCTCCGGCGGGGCGATCGACTGGTGGCAGGATCTGACCCCGCTGCTTGCCGAACAGGGTCGCCGGGTCATTTCGATCGACATGCTCGGCTACGGAGGCTCGGAGAAGCCGTCTTCCGGTCACTCGATCGAGTCTCAGGCGAGCCTGATCGCCCAGGTGCTCTCGAAGCTCGGTATCGACAGCGCAACGGTGGTCGGTCATTCGCTGGGCGGCAAGATCGCGACTGCCCTGGCCGAGGGCTCACCGGACCTGGTCGCCGGCCTGGTGATCCTCGACATATCGCCGGACTCCTCTTACGGTGGCCTCAGCGGCAGCGCCAAGGTCGCCAGGCTTCCGGTGATCGGCCAGGCGCTTTGGAGGATCGCACCCGACTTCATGCTGCGCCGAAACCTCGAGCAGGCCTTCGCCCCCGGCTTCGAAGTGCCGGACAGGTTCATCGACGACGTCCGGGCGATGACCTATCCGGCCTACCGCGATTCCGCGAAAGAGTCAGAGGCCTACACCGATGAAGAGCCGCTCGACCAGCGGCTGCAGGACCTCGGGCTGCCGCTGCTGGTGATCTTCGGTGAGCAGGATCAGATCTACCCGGCCAGGGAGTCGCTCAGCGCCTACGCGGCAGTTCCGGGAGTCGAGACGGTGCTGATCGCGGAAGCCGGCCATTCGCCGAACGTGGAGACGCCGGAAAAGACTGCCGCGATAATCGGCCGCTTCGTGAACTCCCTCGCCCCCGAGCCCGTCGCCAAGCCGGTCCCCCGCGCGAGACGGACCCCCGGCAACGGCGGTACAGGCCGCGGTAAGGCCGGCCAGAACAGGCCCGGCCGCGACAGTTCTGGCCAGAGCAATCGGCCCCAACTCAACAGGCCAGGACAGGGGCAGAACTCCGGCGGTGGCAATCAGCCCGGGGCGTAACGGCCACCGGCCTTGGCCCAGGCCAGCACCGCCTCGGACCCGATGAAGCCGTCGGTGACCTCCACATCGCCCCGGCGCCTGGTCAGGTACCAGGCGTCTTCGTCAAGTTCCTCGCCAGTCTGAGCGCAGACGGGACCGGTCTCTTCAGGCACCTCCACCCCGGGCCAGATATGCCAGTCGTTCTTCTGCATCAGCCACGGGACGACGTGCTCGAGACGACAGAAGGAGGCACCGAGGTTGCGATGTGGCTGAATCAGGCGCAGCCCCTCGTCCTCATCGAGCCCCACGCCGCACCAGTCGCACTTCAGCTTTCTGCCCATGAGTCCATTCTGCCCGACCTGTGCCCGCGGCATCGTCGTGGGCCGGCTGTGGATCCTGGCCCATCCCGGTCAGCCGCCTCGGGCCGGCTGTGAACCATGTCCGTCCGGGCAGTCAGGGCGCCGGTCCGCAGCTCGGGGTTGAAGCTTCCGTGACAGTATGCGAACATGTGTTCGTATATGGTCGTTTGTGTAATTCTGCCCCTTCTGCCCCTGCGGGCGTCCATCGGTGAAAGCCAGGCCCGGCTTCAGGAACCGGTGGCGCTGGCGCCTCAGCACGACACTGCCCAGGTAATCGGGCAGGTATCCCCCGCCGCCCACCAACTTGGCGTAAGGCCCGGAATGGGCCTCGGAGAAGCGGTTGATATCTGCCCCCGGCTCTCGCTGATCACCCCCGACCCCACCCGCACCGAAGCCGTGTGGGAAGAGTTCCTGGGCCGGATCGAGTCGATCGGGGCCGAAGTCGAGTCCGAGCGCCACGGCGAGGCGTTCTTTCTCGCCGACGGCATCGAGCGTCTGCATGGTGGACTCGACGGCGTAGTCCGACTGACCTCCCGGCGGCTCGGCCCGGCCGTCAGGGTCGCTGCCGCGCCGACCAGGCTGGCAGCCTTCGCCGCGGCGCACCATTCCGGTGACAGCACCCCGGTCATCCCGCCCGAACGGCTCCAGGAGAACCTCGACTCGCTGCCGGTAAGAATCCTGAACGGGCGTCTCGGCGGGCCGGAAGCAGCCTGCCGACGGATGACCACCTCCCTTGTGCGCCTGGGCATCCACCGCCTCGGCTCTCTGAGGGAGATTTCCCGGGATGCGGTCGCCGACCGCTTCGGCGACCTTGGTGTAGAGGCGCTGGAGGTCGCTCTCGGGGTCGAAGCAAAGATCCGCCCCCGGACCCCGCATGAAGAGCTGCGTGAGTCGCTCGAGTTGCCGGATGCCGGCTCCGGGATCCACCTTCAGAGCGCATTGACCATACTCTGCGACCGTATCGCCACCCGGCTGGCCGCGGCCGGCATGAGCGCCCGCACCGTCGCGATGGAGGCCCGGCTGAGCGGCGGCGGAAGCTGGGCCCGGGAAACCGCGCCACGCGAGCCGACCGGCCGAGCCGACCTGCTGCGAATGATCCTCCTGCCCGGCCTCGAGCAGCTGCCCCGACCGGCCGAGCACCTCGGACTGCGGATCACCGGGATGACCGCGGCCGCACCAAAGCAGGCTGAGCTCACCCGCCGGCCGGAAGAAACCCGCCTGCTCCGGCTCAACGAAGCCGCACTCCAGGTCCGGGCGGTGGTCGGTGAAAGCGGCCTGATGCGCGTTCTGGACGCCGAAATCGGATCCCATCTGCCCGAGCGCCGCATGCTCCTGACCCCCTACCTCTCATGATCAGCGGGGACCTTCACGGCTCCGGCAGGCCCTCCCGGCTCTACGAGCCGCGGCCGGTCGAGGTCGCCAGCGATTCGCGGCGCACCCCGACCCAGGTCAATGACGTCGACGTGGTCGCGGTCCGCGAAGAGTGGATCGTCGAAGACGGCTGGTGGACTGCCGCCCCGATCCGGCGGTGGTATTTCGAGCTGGTCCTGATCGACGGACGCGACCTGACCGTCTTCCAGGCGTTTCCTTCGGGTCAGTGGT
>Ga0105050_10009746_pt1 | contig 10691 bp, 11 predicted proteins | sample FRY01_FD_78088 | JGI IMG/M metagenome (GOLD analysis project Ga0105050, IMG submission 78088) | Freshwater microbial communities from Lake Fryxell liftoff mats and glacier meltwater in Antarctica - FRY-01 | ecosystem: Environmental > Aquatic > Freshwater > Ice > Glacier meltwater ... | reverse complement strand
GTTGCCGCGGCTCGCGGTGAGGCCCCGAAACAGGCCATTTCCTGGTGGCATTAGCGGACGGTAAATATTCGAGCTGTGGTTTTGGGCCGGCGGAAAAATTCTCTGCGTGGGCCCCATGCCGGCTGTGCAACCCCAAGGTACCAAGGATCAGAGGCCCCCTACCCCTGACAGGAGCGACTATAGTGTAAAGCACGTGGTAACCGCAACCAAAGCTTTGTCTGAAAGCTCAGTATTCTTCGTCAGCATTGACGAGTTAGTCGAAAAGCATCTTCTGTCGCAGCGGCTTGCGCTCTGGCCTATTTCGTGGCGATCAATGCTTTGTTCTCGCTCTGCTGAAGTTGGCGCGGCTTCATCGCCTAAGCGGACTCGAGGTCTATTGCCGCTAATGCCCGCCCAAGTACTGGTGATATGTTTGTCGGCTTCCAGACGGCTGACACCTCGGCCACCGGCGGCTTGCCCTGCAGCTTGAGGAACGTCACCCCGGGAAAGCGTGACGCGGCCAGCGTGCCGTGGACGACCGAGACGCCGGCGCCGGCAGAGACCAGGCTGAGCACGGTCAGCAAGTTGCGCGGCTGGTGTGGCGGGATGGTTGGTGTGATGCCGGCAGCCCGGCAGGCTACGATGATGCTGTCGTAGAAGATCGGCGACATGTGGCGCAGTGGCAGGATGAAATCGTCGGCCGCGAAGCTCTTTAGGCTGACGCGTTTCTTCTTCGCCTGCGGGTGGACGTTGGACACCGCCATCACCATCGGGTCGCGCACGATCAGCCGGGCCGCCAGGCCGGGCAGGGGATGCGGCGTGTGCAGGAAGCCGATGTCGATCTTGTCCTCCTGCAGCGCCTCGACCTGCTCAGACGAGCTCATCTCCTGCCACATCACCCGAACGCCCTGCACCGCTGCCGACATCCGCGCATAGAGCTGGCGTGCCTCGGTGAACACCGAGGAGGGGATGAAGCCTGCGCGCAGGATGCCGCTGTGACCGCCTTCGGCGCGCTGCACCACCGCGCGCAGCCCGTCGGCCTGGCCCAGCAGGCGGCGCGCCTCGTCGAGCAGCGCGCTGCCTGCCTCGGTGATGCGCACCGACCGCTTGGTGCGATGGAACAGCAGTGCGCCCAGCTCGGCCTCCAGTGCCTTGATGTGCTGGGTCAGCGGCGGCTGCGAAATCGCCAGCCGCTCGGCCGCGCGGCCGAAATGAAGCTCCTCGGCCACCGCCACGAAGCAGCGCAGCGCCCTCAGGTTCATTGATAGTCTCCGGCAATTAGTCTCATATTTAAAATATACTTCAAAAATGAACGGGCGGCGCGGATGCTTCGTACAACGGAGGAAACGAAACTATGCTCACCAGACGAAAGACGCTGGGCGCTTCGGCGGCGATCCTGTCGCTATCGCTCGCGCCGGGGGCAAGCCGCGGCCAGGCTACCGACTTCCCGACCAAGCCGATCAAGCTGGTCGTGCCGTTCACGCCCGGCGGCGTCACTGACAATATTGGCCGCCTGATGGCCGAGCGCATGGGCCGCGAGCTTGGCCGGCCGCTGGTGGTCGACAACCGCGCCGGTGCCAACGGCCGCATCGGCACCGACGCCGTCGCGAAGGCAGCCCCCGATGGTTACACGCTGCTTGTGGGCAGTGTCGGCGCCTTCACCATCCACCCGCACATGATCAAGGTGCCGTACGACCCGGTCGCCGACTTCATCCCGATCAGCCTGATCGCCACCAACGACGTGGTGATCGTGATGAACCCGGAGCGAGCGCCGAAGACCGCCACGGAATTCATCGCCTGGTGCAAGGCCAACTCGGGCAAGCTGCAGTACGGCTCGTCCGGCATCGGCAGCCCGACCCACATGGCGACCGAGCTGTTCCGCAGCCGCGTCGGCTTCGACATCGTGCACGTGCCCTACAAGGGCGACAGCGCCGCCATCGCCGATGTCGTGGCCGGCGTCGTGGACTTCAGCTTCTCGACCATCTCGGCCACCATCGGCCTGATCAACGCCGGCAAGCTGCGGGCAATCGCGGTCACCGGGCTCAACCGCTCGGCCATCCTGCCTAATGTGCCGACACTGGACGAATCGGGCCTCAAGGGCTTCAACGCCGAGTCATGGGTCGGCCTGTTCGCGCCGGCGAAGACGCCCGACCCGGTGATCCAGCGCATCTATGGCGCGGTGAAGGTGGCGCTGGCCGATCCCGAGGTGCGCCAGAAGCTGGTCGCCGGCGGCAACACCGTCGTCGGCAACGACACCGCGCAGTATCGCGCCTTCCTAGCCGCCGAGTGGGAGAAGTGGGGCGAGGTGGTTCGCAAGGGCAACATCAAGCTCGACGAATGACCGGGGCCGCCTCCCCGGGGCCGCTCGACGGCGTCAAGGTCCTCGACCTCAGTCGCGTGCTGGCCGGCCCGTCGGCCGCCCAGACGCTGGCCGACCTCGGCGCCGATGTAATCAAGATCGAGCGGCCGGGCGGCGGCGACGACACGCGCATGATGGGTCCGCACCTGCCGGGCCCGGACGTGGAGTTGGTCAATCGCTCGGCCTATTTCTGGTCCGTAAACCGCGGCAAGCGCTCGGTCGTGATCAACTTGGCCGACCCCGACGGGGCCGACTTGGTGCGCGGACTGGCCTGTCACGTCGACGTGCTGATCGAGAACTTCAAGGTCGGCACGCTGGCGCGCTACCGCCTGGGCTACGCCGACCTCGCCGCGCTGAACCCGCGGCTGGTCTATGTCTCGATCACCGGCTTCGGCCAGACCGGGCCGTACCGCGGCCGCGCCGGCTACGATTCAATCGTCCAGGCGGTCGGCGGGCTGATGAGCCTGACCGGCGACGCCGGCGCCGGGCCGATGCGGGCGGGCGTGCCGATGATCGACATCATGACCGGGCTGTACGCCTCAACCGCGATCCTGGCCACGCTGCGCCTCCGGGACATTACCGGGCAAGCTGGAAGTGGCCGGGGGCAGCACATCGACCTGTCGCTGCTCGACACCATGGTGTCGTCGCTGGGCTTCATCGGCGTCGACCACCTCGCCACCGGCAAGGTCCCGCCGCGCACAGGCACGCGCAACGGCGTCACCCATCCCAGCGGCCTCTACGACTGCGCCGACGGCCAGGCCATGATCATCGCCGGCAACGAGGACCAGTTCCGCCGCCTGTGCGGCGCGCTGGGGCTGGACGCGCTGGCGACCGAGCCGCGCTTCGCGACCTCGCCACAGCGGGTGGCCAACGCCGCCGCGCTGGACGCCGTGCTGCGGCCGGCGATGAAGGCGCTGCCGCTGCAGCACTGCCTCGACGCGTTCGAGAAGGCAGGCGTGCCGGCCGGGCCTGTCAACGACCTCGCCAGCCTGTTCGCCGACCCGCACGTGCGTGCGCGCGGCGCCGTGGTCGAGATCGAGCACCCGCAGCTGGGGCCGGTGAAGAGCCTGGCCTCGCCGATGCGGCTCAGCGAGACCCCGGTGCGCTACGACCGCCGGCCTGCGCTGCTGGGCGAGCACACGCGCGAGGCGCTGGCCGAGCTGCTGGGACTGGACGAGGCGCGGCTCGACGCGCTGGCGGCGAAGGGGACGATCCAATGAGCGGGCCAGCGAGCAGCGACGTCGTGCTCTACGAGGAACGCGGCGGCGTGCGCATCATCACGCTCAACCGGCCGGACAAGTGCAACGTCATCAACACCGCGGTGCGCGACGCCGTGCTGGCGGCGTGGCGGCGCTTCGAGGCCGACCCGGCGGCGCGCGTCGCCATCCTTACCGGGGCCGGCGACAAGGCGTTCTGTGCCGGCCGCGACCTGTCCGAGGCGGCCGACGGCAAGGGCCACGGCTTCATCCCGATCCTGCGCGACGAGGTCGAGGTGTCCAAGCCGGTGATCGCCGCGGTCAATGGCGCGGCGATCGGCGGCGGCTGCTTCCTCGCGCTGTCGGCCGACCTTTGCGTGGCGGCCGACACCGCCAGCTTCTCGCTGACCGAGACGCGGGTCGGCCGCGCGCCGATCTACGCCTTCTGGATGAACGGCGTGCTGCCGCGCAAGGTGGCGCTGGAGATGGCGATGACCGGCAACCCGCTGTCGGCGGCGCGCGCCCACGCGCTGGGCCTGGTCAACCACGTCGTGCCCGGCGCCGAGCTGATGGGTCGGGCGCTGGCGCTGGCCGACGACCTGTGCGCCGCCGCGCCGCTGGCGGTCAACGCGACCAAGGCGATGATGTACGAGACCGCGGGCCTGGACGCCAAGGCCGCGATGGCCGCGTCGCTCGCACGCTTCGCCCCGGTGTTCGACAGCGAGGACGCGGTCGAGGGTATCCGGGCGTTCAGGGAGAAGCGCAAGCCGGTGTGGAAGGGGAAGTGAGCGAGAAGTGAGCGAAAGGTCCCTCACTTCGCGCGGGATGACAATCAAGGGAGACAGAAAATGCCGTTGCTGACCGAGATCAAGGGCCACGTGGCCATCCTGACGCTGTCGCGGCCGGACGCGCGCAACGCGTGGGACGAGGACTTCAACGAGGGCCTGCAGCGCGAGCTCGAGGCGCTGGAGCATAACCACGAGGTCCGCGCCGTGATCCTGACCGGCGACGAGAACGGCCGCGCCTTCTCGGCCGGCGCCAACCTGTCGCTGACCGTCACCCACACCGTCGAATCGCCGGCCGCCTTCGTGAAGGGCATCCCGCACTGGCGCAAGTTCGTCGCTAACCTGCTGGCCGACTTCCCCAAGCCGGTGATCGCCGCGGTCAACGGTTACGCCATCGGCATCGGCTGCATCGCCACCTATTGCTGCGACCTGGTCGTGGCGTCCGAGCGCGCCGAGTGGCGCCTGCCGCAGGTCCGGCTGGGCATCATGCCGGCCTACGGCGGCGCGGTGCGGCTGTCGCGCTGGGTCGGCAAGGGCAACGCGATGAAGGCGGCGCTGGGCTGGCCGATCGACGCCAAGGAAGCCTACCGCATCGGCCTGGCGCAGTGGCTGGTGCCGCACGAGGAGCTGATGGCTCAGGCCATGAAGGTCGCCGAGGAGATCGCCGAGCTGCCGCCGCTGGCCGCGCGGCTGGCCAAGGAGTCGCTGACCAAGGGGCTGGACATCCCAAACATCCAGGACGCCTCGGAAGTCGACATCTACCGCTTCATGGCACTCGGCCAGACCGAGGATTCCAAGGAGGCGCACAACGCGTGGCGCGAGCGGCGCAAGGCGGTGGTGAAGGGCAGCTGACGTGGCCGCGGGAGCGGGGACGGGGCCGTTCGCCGGCCTCAAGGTGCTCGACCTCAGCCGCGTGCTGGCCGGGCCGTCGTGCGGCCAGCTGTTGGCCGACTTCGGCGCCGACGTCATCAAGGTCGAGGACGTGGGCGGCGACGAGAACCGCAAGTGGGCGCCGGTGATCGGCGGCGAGAGCGCCAACTTCATGAGCGTGAACCGCGGGAAGTGCGGCATGACGCTGAACCTGAAGAGCCCGGCGGGGCAGGAGATCCTGGCCGGGCTGGTGCGCGCCTCGGACGTAGTGATCGACAGCTTCCTGCCGGCGGTCGCGAAGCGGCTGGGCGTCGACGACGCCAGCCTGCGCAAGCACCGGCCGGACCTGGTGCACGTCACGATCAGCGGCTACGGGCACGAGGGGCCGCTGGCGGCACGGCCGGGCTATGACCTGATGCTGCAGGCCTTCTCCGGCATGATGGCGATGACCGGCGAGCCGGGCGGCGGGCCGATCCGCGCCGGCACGTCGTTCATCGACATGGCGACCGGCATGCTGGCGTTCTCGGGCGTCGCGACCGCGCTGTACGCGCGGCTGGCTGGCCGGGCCACCGGCACCGCGCAGGGCCAGCACATCCAGGTGTCGCTGCTCGAGACCGCGATCGCGCTCCTAGGCTACCACGTGCCCGCCTACACGGTGGCGGGCAAGGTGCCGTCGCGCGCCGGCTCGGGGGTCTGGCACATCGTGCCCTACCAGGCCTTCGCCACGACCGACGGCCACATCCTGGCCGGCGCGACCAACGACGCGGCGTGGCAACGGCTGTGCAAGGCGATCGGCGCCAACGACCTCGCCGCCAACCCGGCCTACGCGACCTCGACCCAGCGCATCGAGCAGCGCGAGCCGGTGATCGCCGGCCTGTCGAAGATCTTCGCCACCAAGCCGACCGACCACTGGGTGGCGGTGCTGGACGCGGCCAACGTGCCGTGCTCGCCGGTCAACGACATCACCCACGCGCTCGCCCACCCGCAGGTCGCGGCGATGAAGATGGTGATCGACGTCGCGGGCCGCGACGCGCCCGGCGGTGGGCCGCTCAGGCTGGTCGGCGTGCCGCTCAACCTGTCGGCGACCCCGGCCGCGCCGGGCCGCGCGCCGCCCTCGCTGGGCGAACACACGGACACGATTTTGGCCGAAACCCTGGGCTACAGTGCCGACAGGATCGCGGCGCTGCGACGGGAGGGAACGATATGAGCGGGGACACCCGGGGAAAGATCAGGCTGGAGCGCTCCGACAACGGCGTCGTGACGCTGTGGATCGACAACCCCGCGCATCGCAACGCGCTGAACAACGACCTGATCGAGGCGCTGACCGGCCACTTCCGCGACCTGCCGCGCGATCCGAAGGCGCGCGTGATCGTGGTGCGAGGCACCGGCGGCATCTTCTGCGCCGGCCGCGAGCTGCGCGACCTGCGCGCGCTGCAGGACGCCGACAACGCCACCGTGGTCGATACCTACCAGAAGCTGAAGGCGCTGAACGAGGCGGTGTGGTTCTGCCCGCTGCCGACCGTGGCGGTGATCGAGAAGTACGCCTTCGGCGCCGGCGCCACGCTGTCGAGCTGGTGCGACATCTCGATCGCCGAGGAGAGCGCGCTGTTCGCCTACCCGGAGGTCCACCACGGCTTCCCGCCGTCGCCGGCGCTGATGGCGCTGTTCCTCGCGGTCGGGCGCAAGAAGGCGATGGAGCTGATCCTGACCGGCCGCCGGATCGACGCCGTCGAAGCCGACCGTATCGGCCTGATCACGCGCTGCGTGAAGCCCGCCGGGCTGGCTGCCGATCTCGACGGCCTGCTGGCCGGCCTGCTGCGCTCGGGCCCGGAGGCGGTGAAGCGGACTAAGGCGTTCGTATGGCACGCCGACGAGGCTGGCCACCGCGCGGCGATGGAGAGCGCCGTCGACAGCATCAGCCTGGGGCTCGCCAGCCCGCAGGCCCGCGAGGGCATCGCCGCCTTCTTCGAGAAGCGCACGCCGCGCTGGTAACCAGCATAACAGGGAGGAAGCCATGAAGAGACGTGACCTGCTAGTCGGTACGAGTGCCATCGCCGCCACCACCGTAGCGGCGCCCTTCGTCGCCACGGCCCAGGACAAGTACCCGTCCCGGCCGCTGAAGCTCGTGATCCCGTTTCCGCCGGGCGGGCCGACCGACGTGCTTGGCCGGCGCTACGGCGAGCGGCTGCAGGCGCTGCTCGGCCAGACCGTGGTGATCGACAACAAGGCCGGCGCCGGCGGCACCGTCGGCACTGACCAGGTCGCCAAGGCGAAGCCCGACGGCTACACGTTGCTGCTCGGCTCGTCCTCGACCCAGGTCACCAGCCCGCTGCTGATGCCCAACCCGCCCTACGACCCGGTCAAGGACTTCACGCTGTACATCATTGGCTTCGTGCCGATGGTGATCGCCTGCAACCCGAACATGCCGTGCAAGACGCTGGCCGAGCTGGCGGCGGTGTTGAAGGCCAACCCCGACAAGTACCGCTACTCTTCGTCCGGCATGGGCAGCATCAACCATCTCGGCGCCGAGCTGTTCAAGATGGAGGCGGGCAACGTCTCCTCGTTGCACGTGCCGTACAAGGGCAACAGCCCGGCGCTGCAGGCCGCGCTGTCGGGCGAGGTCGACTGGCTGCTCGACACGTTCGGCACCTCGTTCGGCCAGTACAAGTCGGGCAAGCTGCGCTACCTCGCGATCTGCGGCGAGACCCGCTCGGCGGTGGCGCCCGAGATCCCGACGGTCGCCGAGGCCGGCTTCCCCAAGGTCCAAGTGGCGACCGTGAACCCGGTCGGCCTGCCGGTCGGCACGCCGCCCGAAGTCCTGAAGACCATCGCCGACGCCACGCGCACCATCATGTCGGACCCCAAGTTCCAGGCCGACCTGCGCGCCATGAACATCGAGCCGGTCGACACTGCCGACCCGGTGAAGTCGGCCGCTTACTTCACGTCCGAGCTCCAGCGTTGGGCGCCGATCATCAAGGCCACCGGCGCAAAAATGGAATAGTCGCACGTAATCAATTCCAGTTGTCCGGGACTCTTCAGCTGTTGGCGGAGGGCGAGGCTCCTGCTTGACGCGATCCACAACGGCTCTTCGAGCAATGGCGCAATGGTACACTTACTGGTAGCGCCCTGGGAGCCGCGCGCCGACCTCAAGCTCCATCAGCCGCTCGGCGGCGAAGGCGATCATATCGAGCAGGAGATCTGCGTCGGGGGTCTTCTCGACAGGCGAGCGCCGGTTCATCATCTCTTCGGTCATCGGTGGTTCCTCGGTTGCAGGTTGGACCTCACAACCCGACCCTAACCCGAAGATCGCCGGTGACCGCCGCAAGGCCGCGCTCTCGGTACGGCACTATCGAAGAGCGCGCTCGCTCACGGCCTCGCTCCGACCAGCTACACCGCCACCAGGGACACGACCAGCGTGCCGGTGCGCTGAACACGTCGCGTGAATTCCTCGAAGTACATGAGAGTCCCGTAGGGTAAAAAAACTGGAACGGCTGAGAAAGTGGTCCTTTATGCAAGGGCGGCATATCGGTACCGGAGGGTGTCGGGTAGAGTTTTGGAGGTGATCAACGACGTCCATTGCCGTGGGGCGGAGTAGGGCTCGGTATGGATTGGGCACGCCTGCTAGCTTACGTGACAGGAACGGTCGACCAGGAGCTGCTGGCTCGGAACGAATACTTGGCCGCCGAGAACCGCATCATCAAGGCACAGCTGATGGGCCGGCTCAAGCTTTCGGACGCCGAGCGCGGGGTGCTCGGCGAGATCGGTCATCGCCTGGGTCGCACGGCTCTGGTTGACGTGGCGACCGTAGCCCGGCCGGAGACGATCCTGGGCTCCAACTCGCATGCGGCCTCGATCCTGATCACTGCGCTGGAGATGATCGAGCGCAGCCCGTTTCTCAAGATCGACGCGCCCGCAGCCGTGCCGCTCCTGGTCCCCATCAACGCGATGGACCCGCAAAAGGTCGGCGCCGAGGTCGGAGCCCATATCGGCGAGGGCTTCGGCACGCTGAAGGTGAAGGTGGGTTTCGACGTCGATGCCGACCTGGTGCGCGTCGCCGCCATCCAGCGCGCACTGAACGGCAAGGCAACGATCCGTCTCGACGCCAACCAGGCCTTCTCCGTCGAGCAGGGAAAACGTTTTGCAGCCGCACTCGACCCGACAGGGATCGAGCTATTCGAACAACCCTGTGACAAGGGTGACTGGGCAGCCAATGCGGCCGTGGCCGCCGTCTCGACTGTGCCGGTAATGCTGGACGAATCGATCTACGGCATCCCGGAGATCGAGCGCGCCGCGCAGGTCCCAGGCGTCGGCTTCGTGAAGGTGAAACTGAAGAAACTCGGGAGTCTGGTGCGTCTCGAGGCGGCGCTGAAGCGCATCGCCGAACTCGGGCTGACGCCGGTCCTCGGTGACGGCACGGCAACCGATATCTCCTGCTGGATGGAGGCTGCGGTTGCGCGCACGACCATTCGCAACGCCGGCGAGAACAACGGCTTCCTGAAGCTCACCGCTCCGGTGTTCAAGAACCCGCTGCCGTTCTCGCGCGGCGCCATTCAACTGCCGGCCGGCTGGTGGCCGGAAATCGACGAACCTTATCTGCGCAAGGTCTCCACCGGGACCGCGCTCTACCGATGAAGCGAAAGCCCATGAAGCGCCAACTGCATATCAACCTTTTCATCCAGAGCCGCGGCCATCACGAGGCGTCGTGGCGGCATCCCGATGCATCGCCCCGCTCATTGAGCGACATCGCCTACTATCGCGAGGTCGCGCAGCGCGCCGAAGCCGGGCTGTTCGACTCGATCTTCCTTGCCGACACGCTCGCGCTGATGGACACGGTTGGCCATTCTGCGAGCAACTGGTTGGAGCCGATCACCGCGCTTGCGGCGATCGCGGGCTCGACCGCCAGGATCGGCCTGATCGCCACCGCTTCGACCACCTATACCGAACCTTACAACCTCGCGCGCCAGTTCGCCTCGCTCGACCACATCAGCGGCGGGCGCGTCGGCTGGAACATCGTCACGTCGTGGCTTGCCGCCGCAGCGGGCAATTTCGGCGATTCAGGACTGGTGAGCCACGCCGACCGTTATGCCCGCGGCGAGGAGTTCATGCAGGTCGTGAAGGGTCTGTGGGACAGCTGGGCCGACGACGCGGTGATCGACGACCGCGCCAGCGGCCGTTACGCCAACCCCGCGCGCATCCGGCCTATCGACCACAAGGGCACCTTCTATCGCGTTGCCGGGCCGCTGAACATGCCGCGCGGACCGCAGGGCCGGCCGGTATTGGTGCAGGCCGGCTCATCCGAGACGGGCCGGCGCTTCGCCGCGCGTCACGCCGATGCGGTGTTCACCGCCCAGATGGAAAAGGCGACAGCACAGGATTTCTACAGTACCCCTCCGGCGTGGGCCGCCTGTACGCTGAAGATCTGATCGTGAAGATTGAGGGTGCCGCGGGCACGATGATCGTGTCCGGGTAGCCCAGATGGACACGATCATAAATGTCAGCTTC
>Ga0105050_10009744_pt1 | contig 10694 bp, 9 predicted proteins | sample FRY01_FD_78088 | JGI IMG/M metagenome (GOLD analysis project Ga0105050, IMG submission 78088) | Freshwater microbial communities from Lake Fryxell liftoff mats and glacier meltwater in Antarctica - FRY-01 | ecosystem: Environmental > Aquatic > Freshwater > Ice > Glacier meltwater ... | reverse complement strand
CTGTGACCACGCCAAATGAGTTTGAGAGGTCTGTAGTAGTAAATAAGCCAAGCGTTGAATCAAACTGGAGCATAGTGTTAAAATGATCACCTCCAACAACAATACGGTTTTTCCAAATATAAATATCCTTAATATCGCTAGTTTGCTGTAAATCAACAATATCATTAATGTTGTACCACAATGGTTGTGATATTTCGCTAGGATATACGATACCGCCTATAGCAGTAAATACTCGATTTCAATATGAAACCATCTTTTTTGGACCCTTAACACCGAACTCTAAAAATTGGGAGAGATGCGTTTTTACTGTTCACTCAAATGCAGTAACAAAGGATGTGCCATTATAGTATTTATCGTTATCAAATCCGTTCGTCATTTGGATGTAGCGTCATTTTGATTCATAAATATCATATGTAGTCCCTACAACAATAGGATCAGCATTTCATAAACCAACAGTTAAAAAGATGCTATTCGCACTATCGAATGATATAATGTAGGCATATTTATTTTTGTACGCTCCAGATGTAATCATCAAAAACATTCCTACATAATTTGCAGGAGTATCGACGGTAGTGTGGACTCTCTCGGCAGCTCATACCGCGATAGAGGTCGCAAGTGGAATTGGATTCTGTTTTCCTGCGGGGAGAGAAACTACATTAAAAAATATCTGAGCATCAGTCGCAAAGTTTGCCCCAATGGCAGTAGTAGTTGTGGTGTTGTCCAAGGCTGTCCATACGTAACCATTTGCTGATGTAGCTACAAAGATAAGATTTGTATCTTCTACAAGTGCAAATGAGCTTACTGTGGGTGTAGTATGCGAGATATATAAATCTCGCTGATTGTCATAGCAGCCAACAAATATGTGGCCATATTGTGTGAGGGTGTCGCCAATTGTGACAAAGTATAAAAGCCCTCCTACTATAGCATAATCGCCCACCGAAATGGAGTTATCGGGTGAGTCAACCACTATTTGGAATTCCACCAGCGTGTTAAAAAATCACACATATACATTCAAGGCATTTAGCTCTACCTTATACACTTCTGTACCCTTTGCTATGTACCCCCGACGCAAATTGTCGTCGTCAGAAAACCACATGATATCACCAACGGTTCATGATCCTGGTATAGTAGCAACAAGCTCTGTCCCCGAGCGAGGCTTGATCATCATCTTGGCTCCGTCTCGAAATCATGGATCGGAAAAACTATTTTCTATATCGCAATTTAATATTTTATCAAATTGATTATTGAGTTGTTTTTCGGCAAAAAATGGAAGTCAAAGATTAGGCATTACCAATTATGTTTAGAGGACATGCGACGGACCTTAGATTCGAGAACATTGCTCAGCATATCGCGTAATCTCGCCAATTCTGACTTATACGCATTTGCATATTCGCCAGCATTTTCTTTCTGGTTGATGCTATAGTAAGCGTACATAATGGAGGCGAGCTCGATAGCCTTGCTACAATAATCTGGTATATCGATCAGAGTTTGTTCGGCAGTAACTTTGGCAGGAAACCCTCGATAAATAATTCTGTATGCCTCAGTGCTTACAGCCGGGATATAAAGTTTACTCGAGAAAACTCAAATTTTGTCCAGATTAAGATAATAATCTTTTCCGTATACCCAGTCCTGATTCTCATGTAAAAGTTTTCCGCCTCGTAGAATACCGTAAATAGTGATAAACTCATTGATGTCGACACTCGTAGCAATTCAGTCGCCGACTGTATCAAAAATACGATTATTAAACTCCCATAAACCGTCGAGAGATAAACGACGAATGCCATCGTTAAGATGGCGTAAAAGGCTTGCAGGGTTCTGAGCAGTTGAAGAAAATAATTGCCCAGTATCGCTTTTGATGTTTGCGAGCGTCTCTAGTGAATTAATCATGAAAAAGAGAGATAGGAAATACCTATCTCTATTCTATCACTCCTACAATATTTGCAACTATTTTGCGTGACCAGCGTTTGCAAGTTCTTCAATCGCCTCTTCTTTGGTAGGAGAAGTAATGGTATACCCAAATTCGTCCATGGCCAATTCAATAATAGATTGGAGGTCCAGACGGGAAAGTGCAGAAGAAGGAATGTATTTTACTTCGACAGTTTCTACATTGCCAACCTTTTGGACTTTAGTTCCTGTTGGATACAGTACCTCTGTGCTAATAAGAACAGCAGCAGCAATATTAGATTTGCGCTGTTTCTCATTGTAGTTACTCAGCTCTGCAATCTCTTTTGGATCGTTTGTTCGGTAGGCTCATTGTATAAATTCGACAGTACGTCTACCGAAGGGGTCTACAACGAGTTGATTATTCTCTGGGTTACGAATGTATTCAGATTTAGGAACAGGCATCTCATATGTAAATTTCTCACATGGTGTTTGATCAAATATGTTATAACAGTAAAAAACAATCTCTGGGAGAACTGCTGATTTTCAAGCGGGGTTAGCCATAAGTTAAATTAAGAAGTATAAAGTAGAGGAATTATATAGAGGACGGCACGGATTGCAAATTAAAAAATACCCCCTCATTTCTGAAGGGGTATTTTGAAAAGGACCAATTAGACAACACGGATGAGAGCTGCAGTACCAGCGTTTGCACCCTGGAGACCGTAGTATGATACGATGTCCCATCTCTGAGAAGAGTGGTGACTCACGTCAGAACGATAATGGTTCTGTGTTTTACCGTTGACTTCTTCACCACTTGGAAGTGTACCTTTTGGGTAAACCATCTTAAGTTGTGTAGGGTCAAAGAGTACAACGTAACCAGCATAGCCAGAACGATCGTCCATCAGAGCATGAGTCATGAAACGAACAGTTTCGCCTGTTGAAATCTCCAATTCAGAGAATCGAAGAGAGACAAAGTCGACACTAGTCATCTGACGAATACGAGTCGTGAAAAGATTACCGATAGTTGCGCGAGCGCGGCTACCTGCAAACGCATAACGTCTAGAAGTATCACCCTTGCGGAAAACATCACGAATAGCATTTTCAAAACCGATAGCTGTAACAGCTCCTGAGAGATCTGCTACGTTACCAGAACGTCGAGCGTATTCGATAAGTCCTTCAGTTGTACCAGTTTGTCCATTAGAAGAAAGTTTCTTCTGTCCAAACATGAACGCGAGTTCGATATCCTTTCGGTGATCACGAACTTTGTTCAAGAACCAATGACGATGATTTTCCTTAAGATTTGGATTGTCCGCGATAAAGTTTGTACAGTCAGTCGAAGTGATAGGAGTGATAAACTTTTGGATATAGTTTGACTTCGGTGTCATTTCGATGTTGTAATCTTCTGTACCAGCTTCTCCGCAAGCGAATGCAGATGAAGTACGCATGAGTGTTGCATTATCTGCAATATCCGCTGCTGCAGTAGTACCGAAATTACGAACAACAACGATATCAGTTCCATTTGCATTCACAGATGTAATCTGAAGCTGTTCTCCTGTAGAAGGAACGATAAGTATCATCTTAGCGGTGAGTCCAACATTTGTATCGAGTACTACAGTAGTGTCAGAAGTGTTGAGTCCTGAGGCATCATTAACAGTGAAGAATCGAACGAAATCGTCCTCTTCATCCCATGTAAATGTAATACCACCTGACCAACTTTTCTCTTGAAGACCGAAGTCTTTCTTGTAAGTTCCGTTTTCCTGCATGTCACGCCCAGGGAGTGTGAGTACAGAAAGCAATGGAGAACCATTGTCTTTGATAGAGATAACATCGAAATCACCAGTAGGAATATACTGTGAAAACGATTCCTTGGTCTCTTTTAGTGTCGGCATAGCAAAATAGCTAAAAAATAGAGATAATTACCAAGTGGTAATGTATCAAGTTTGATAGAGCTAATTGCCGTAGTTTATTTTGCCTTGTGATTGTATCCTTGTGTTTGCGAATCTCAGAGCCACTCATCTATTGTTTGAGCTTTTCCAGATGAACGATTATCACCAGAACCTCTCGCTTTATCTGGGTTTGCAGTAGATTTGCTTCGTGCCTCCACATAGTCCGTAAACGATTTAGAGAGATTGGTTATTTCACCAGATGCCATCTTTTCAACTACTTTTTTGAGAAACTCATCTTTGTTAACGGTTTCTTGGAACTTAGTGAGTTCACTGAGTTTTGCAGAATCGGTAGCGCCAGATTTGATTGTCTCTTGTAGTCCTTTGATGTACGTCTCATAAATTGCCGGGTCCTTATCAGGATTCGCGAATTCATCTTTGCTCGCCGCAGGTGCCTTGTCTGTATCGTCTGCTTTTTTTGGATCGTCGACAGATTTTGGGATTCAGAGAACATCTGAAAAGAAATCGTCGAAGATATTTGAATCAGGATTAGATTCATTAAGTGTTGATTTATCATCCGTATCACTGCCATTATCTAAGGGGATAAGGTCTTTGTCAACAGTTGTGTCTGCGGCCATAGTGTAAAATTAGAGAAATAGAATTATTTTTTCACTCACAAATCACTTGGTAATTTACCTGATTCATGAGCATTTAGAAAGAAGGAACGGCACTGTCAAATAGCTTTAATCCCCCCTAAAAGACTAGGGATTTGAGATGTATTATCTGACATATAAAGAGTATTGACTAACGAGACTATTGCGTTCTCAAGATACAAGCTGAACACTTTGGACTCCCTAATTAGGGTAGCATTCTCCCCTTTGGAGAATTTGTGTATTTTTAATTCAAGGAGATGTGCGTTATGAGCTTTTTGCAGAGAAAGATTTTCTTTTTGGTATTCCTCAACAAGAATTCGACATAGCACTAAATCGCTCGCGTCCTTTGTCAGTTGTGCTTTGACGGCATCGAGCCTTAGGCGAAGATCATCTGTCTCTTGGGAAGAAAATAATTTTTTAAGAAAAGAGAACATAAGAATAATTAAGTAAGCTCATTATATAAATGAGCTACACTTATGCAAGCATTTTATTTATGGCTGACCTTCGCCTCCGTTTCACGCATTAGGAACAGGATTCATAGAGGCAGCATAGATGTCTTGGCCAGCGCCGAGACCAGTCATAGCCGTAGCGTCTGTAGCGCCTCCGCCGAGCATATCTGTAAAGGCGGTATCAGCAGGTGGTACTGCCGCAGGGTCGGCAGCCTTAGGATCAACGACATTTGCATCATCAGGCATGAACTGCGCTGTCGGAAGATTCGCACTACGATAGATATCCTTGATGAGTTCTTTCTTTTCAGCAGGCTCCAGATGCGGTGAGATGATATTAAACATATCGAGCTTCTTGGTGAGCTGCATTTCTTTGTTGATAGCCAGAAGACCTTGTGAGTCGAGCGTGATAGAGTATTGTCCTTCGAGCATACTGTTGTCTACCTCAAAGCCAGTTTGAGCACCATCTATGTCGGTTGAGTAACCCCATGTCTTTTCTACCCAATGGATACGAGCCAAGCGAAGCCAATCGCTCGCGACGCCTCCCATAACAGTAGCAAAGCGTTTCAAAAAGCTCCCTATCTGACGATTGGTAGCTCCGACAAGTGCACCTGCTTCTGCAGCAGTACGAACTTTAGAGGCGATGCCTTGATTGATTTCGCTCATACCCCCACGCTTCTGTCATAGCTCTTCCATTCGGTCTATAAGCCCAAAGTCTGTTAGTACTGGATTTTCGATTGGCTGGAGTACATCAGTGAGATTTCCATCGGCCCATATGATAACACCAGGTTCAGCATTCTCGAGATCATCAGGATTTACAATGAGTCCGCGGCGAGCTTTATATTTTGGAACAGCAAGATGTTTCGCCCCGTCGATAAAGTTATTCATGTAAGAGTCCTGTGTATGTGCCGGACCATGGAGAACATACGGCAGCCCTTCGGAAAATCTCTCACGGGTAAGGAAGAGTGTGCCGGTTTTATAAAAGAGTCATCCTTCATAATTGTCTCCTATATATACAGGGTATGTATTGAGACTCAGTACAATTCGGTCTTCATACTTCGTGAGCATTACTTCGACTTTGTTTTCTTTAGGGAATTCAAATCGTGATGTAGGCTTAATAATTTTAGATGAGATAGCGTGTCCTGAAGAGCGTAGGGTATCGTTGGCCCCCATTTCCTCATTGACTGATCTAAAAACCTCTCTACGGACAGAGCCATAGTTGGTAAAGTCAGCTCTATCGGTTGAAGTTAAGACATCTTTAAGGTCATCAAGCATACTGGCGATGTTCTCTTCTTCAGTTTTCCTGATGTCGCCAGCGAATTGTTTTATTCGATTATCAGAACGAGCGATCATCGCTCCAAATGTTTTCACGACATCATCGATGCTCGCGACAAAACGCTCTGTATGAAATTGCAGAGGTCAAATGCTTGTATCAGGAAATGATGTATACGGGTCGAGGGCTTTTGAATATGGAGTATTAAAACACTGAGAGAAAAATTCCTTATCCACGGGGAGTCAATTTACCAACCCAACAGAAGACAATTTACCAACATGTTCTTTTAGGAAGCCAGTACGAATAGCAAAATACCCCATCAATAATGCGTCCATCATGACAAAACGAATCTCGTTGGAGAAGTCAGTAACATCGGCGATATAGTTCGTTGTCTGTCGGACCATATCAATGTTGGTCATCTTTGTCACAGGGTCAACAACATCGAAAGCGTCTTTGCTTCGCGCAGAAGGAGAGAATGATAATTGGCTTTCTTCGATGTAGGAATTATACCCCTGGATAGTGTCGCGGATCATACCCATCGCTATATTGCTCTGCCAGTCTTTGAGCTTCGCTGCTCGGTCTCCCATATAAAGGAGATAGTCTTTCCATGCCGTATCCCATAAATGGATAAAGTATGTATGTATATATGTGCGGGATTCTTCAAAGTCGGTTAAGGCTTGCTGATACAGTCCAAAATCACTATCGGAAATAATGATTTTTTTTCGTGCTTTGGTCTTTCTGTCGGCATATTCGAGAAAGCTCTTACCAAATTTTGCTGAAGCAGGCATATAAAAATATTATAAGATATTCCGAGCTGCCTCGGCGATTTTAATTTCATCAGCCTTACGACTTACTGCCGCGTTGAAGACATCCTCTTCTACAGTGGTAGTTGGAATGTGTGGAGCGCCTGGTAGTTGTTGGGTAGATTTATTCATGACCGCGTCAGCATCTGCGTCTCGACCTATGGAAAAATAGGTAAATGCTTCACGGCCTACGCGAATTGAGTACAATAAGTACTCTGCTTTACTCTCCTTTTCTATAGGGATGTTTGGGTATTCTTTTTGGATAGCCAAAAAATCATCCTTATCAACGCGGAATTGATCATTAGTTAATGGCTTTGCTGAGTGGGGTCTAAACATAGAGAAAGTATAATAAAAAAAAACGCACAAGCAAAAGAAACTTTCGCCTATGCGTCCAAAAAAAGTAGAGAAGAAGACGTAGCAGGCAAAAACCACGTAATTAACTTTACCAAAAGTAATTCTAATGGAAAAAATTAAACTTGCAAAGTAATTATAAATGCTTATTATTACTTAAAGTATATCTTTAATATTTATTATATGGCTATCAAGGCAGCAAAACAATCAGTCACTTTTCTCTGTGAAAAGGGGGACCTCGCAGACATCGATGTCTACGCTGGGCAGAAACAAAGAACGCGATCAAATGTTATCGCGTGTATTCTGAAGGAGTGGTGTATCTCACAAAAAGCTAGACAGGGCGGCAACAACGCATAATATGTTTTCATGATTTCTCCGTACAGAAAAAGCCATGAGGTTTTCTGCTATAAAAAACAAGAAAAACTTTATCAAATAGCAAAGGGTGTGACAGATACTCACCCGGATATTAAAGTGCACCCTGTCGATAGAGACAAGGTACTCAAGAAACAAGATCAGCAATATAAGAAGATAGTGTATTACAGGCCTCTAGCAGAGGTCTTTCATGCGTATGATAGAGCAGATGTTCTCTCGTTAATACGTGAACAGAAAAACCACGCGTCGAAATATTATAAGGAAATGGAGAAGATGGGGATGATAGATAAGTGGCTCAAAGAAGAGTTCTTATATGTACTTGATAATTATGTAGTACTCGATGATTTTCTTTATCCAACTTCGGCACTCTCGGATTTTTACAAGTTCGATATCGTGGAAAAACTGACAGAATGATGGAGTGAAATACAGAACCAGATAGACCTCGATAAGGCGATGCCAGAGGGAGATGTCGATGTAATGGAGGGGTCAATTAATGAAGATATTCCGATCGGAATAATTGATGTAAATGTCATACGAGAATTTACTTGATACACCTATAAGCCACTTATAAGATGAGTAGAAACAGAGATTCCCTGGCAAAAGAAACTCATGGAAGACAGAAGTCGATTTGTCGTCGTTCTGGGTTCGAGACAAATAGGAAAGACTCTGGTGATCGCCGAGAAGGCTTTGGAAGAATCTTTCAACTGAATGGGACGCATTATATTATGTTGTGCGTTTATGGTCGACACGACAGGGCATGTGAAGAGATACTTGCGAGCGTTCATACGGAAGTTCCCTGCGGGGTGGTTCGTATCAAATATGAATGAGAACTATATCGAGAATACTACCACGGGCACGCGTATATATTTTAGGTCACTTTCTGAGTGAGGTGATCGAGTGCGAGGATTTACTGCTCATGTCGTCATCATGGATGAGTGTATGCTTATCGCGAATGAAATCTTTGAGAGGGTTATACTTCCGACGACAACAACTACTGGGGGTCAGGTATTTATGATATCAACGCCTGGTCCAAAAAACTGGTTTTGGAAAGAATGTATGAGGGCGAAAAGCGGTGCAGCACATTATTCATATTATGAAATACCGGTCACGAAAAATCCATTCATGGATCCGATATTGTTGGAGAGGATTATGGAGTTCAAGGACCGACCCTCAAATCAGCAAGAATTTTTCTGTAAGTTTTCGGAAAGCGACAACGATGTATTTAGGCCAACAGTCGTCGGCGTCATCCCAGAAAATGTTATGAGCGCACCGGATTGGATTGTCCGAGCAAATGATCCAGCGAGAAAAGGAAAAGATGAATCAGCATACTCAGAATTCAGAATCAAAGATGGTATCGTATGGCATATACTATCAGGCTACATTCCCGAGATACCAAAAAGAGAGTGGGAAACGCAGGCGACTTGGCTATGGAATAATCTCATGAGCGAACAGAAATGATTTTTCGCCATGGATTGTACTGGTAGTGGAGATGGAGCTGCTACACTTTTTCAGAAAAAATTTACTGTAGATATGGTTATCAATTACACGAATGGAACAGGAGAAAATCTCGATACGAATTACCCCTACGGAGCGACCGAGTGTTGGAAGGTAGGAAAGCCGATATTAATTAACCTCGCGCAAGACCTCCTCGACGGGGGACTCGTGAAGACATTTAAATATGGGTGTAAAGTATTCCTTGATGAGATCGAGGGAATCATGGAGAAAAAGTCTCGAGGTGGAGTGATGGGGTTTGAGGCTGTAGGGCTAGATGATGCAACAAACTCATTTATGATTGGCATCTATTATATCATCCAAAAAGACCTCATAAACAGAAAACCAATTGGGCTAGCAGGAAGCGTATTTCATCCCCTTCTTGGCGAGACATCGATTGCTACAATCCAGAAGTGGCAGGGGTCTAAACAGAAAGAGAGAAGTCGCCACGATTGGTAGGAGGTGTCTCATTTCGTAGGTCCACGAAAGCCCCAGTATTCCTTTCTATAATATACTCAGGCATAGACACCTTATTGCCCCTAGTTTTGAGGTCTGCAGAGCCAATAATGATAATCTCAAAATAGTAATGGCCTGCGCAGTCATCGGGCCTTAAAATGGGCATATATTTAAAGTTGGGGGTGCCTCTTTCTTTGATAAAACGATCAATTTCGGTCATATTTCAGCCGATAATTCAGACTTTTGGGAGCATAAAAGGGGGGTAAAAGAGTATAAGTAAATATAAGTATATTGATATTTTTGGAAAAGCTACCAAAAAAACTTGTAAAAGTTGCAATAAAATAGAGATAAATAAGTAGATTTCAACCTTTTACAGTTTTTTTTTCAACCTTTTACGGGTTTTTTTCAACTTTTTACCGGTTTATGAGAGATGGATTGAGAAGTCAAGCGATGTTATTTGTCAAGGGACTTCTGGCTGTTATTGGTTGTGCATAAACATGTACAAAATAAGGTTTTATCGTAAACTACTCTGGGAGGGGGTGTTTTCAGAAAAATCGGTGTCAAGTTGGAAGTGGAAAAATTTGAGAGCTGAGGGGAGTGGTTGTACTTATGGCGTAATATTATATTTTGGTAAAAAATGGGGTATATACTGATTCGTTAGAGCGAAGCCTCTACTGAGGGGGTATTTTGGGGGTAGAGAGGGGGGTTATAGTGGAAAGGGGGAAAATGAGGTATAGTGTCAAGGGGTCGTGACCTGTGAAAGAGGTGTCTCTTTTTTGGTAAAAAAAAGTTGAGTAGATCGGAGATTTAGGGGGGTAGTGACCTGTGAAGTTGATAGCGCTCTTTTGGTAAAAAAAATTAGTATAGTGTAGGCGTGTCGTGACCTAGTTATAGTGCAGGAGTGTAGTGGGGGTAGTATAGTGCAGGCGTGTCGTGACCTGGTTATAGTGCAGGAGTGTAGTGGGGGTAGTATAGTGTAGGCGTGTCGTGACCTGGTTATAGTGCAGGAGTGTAGTGGGGGTAGTATAGTGTAGGCGTGTCGTGACCTGGTTATAGTGCAGGAGTGTAGTGGGGGTAGTATAGTG
>Ga0105050_10009743_pt1 | contig 10695 bp, 13 predicted proteins | sample FRY01_FD_78088 | JGI IMG/M metagenome (GOLD analysis project Ga0105050, IMG submission 78088) | Freshwater microbial communities from Lake Fryxell liftoff mats and glacier meltwater in Antarctica - FRY-01 | ecosystem: Environmental > Aquatic > Freshwater > Ice > Glacier meltwater ... | reverse complement strand
TCGGGTGCCTGGCACAAGCTGCGCACCGACCCTATCCTGCGTTTTCTGATCGTGTCGCTGTCTTTCTACGGCATGGCGACCTTCGAGGGGCCGATGATGTCGATCAAGACGGTCAACGCGCTGAGCCATTACACCGACTGGACTGTGGGCCACGTGCATGCCGGCGCGCTGGGCTGGGTCGGGCTCATCACCATGGGCTCGCTGTATTACCTGATCCCGCGCATGTATGGCCGCACCGAGATGTACAGCGTCAAGGCGATTGAACTGCACTTCTGGGTGTCCACCATTGGTATCGTGTTGTATATCGCGGCCATGTGGATTGCCGGTGTCATGCAGGGCCTGATGTGGCGCGCGGTCAACGCCGACGGAACGTTGACCTACACCTTCGTCCAGGGTGTCAAGGCCACCTACCCCTACTACGTGGTGCGCCTGGTTGGCGGCCTGCTTTACCTGGGCGGCATGCTGGTCATGGCCTGGAATGTCTGGATGACGGTACTCTCTGGCCGGACAGCCGACGCGCCTATTCCGCTGCCTGCCGCTGCCCACGCTTGATATGTACCACCCCCCCCGAAGCGCCTTCGGCGCCTCCCCCTCATGGGGCGCCACCAGCAGCCCGGCAAAGCCGGCTCTGCGGTGGCCCGCCGCAAGTGCAACTGATAGGAAAACCCATGTCTGAGCCACATACAAAAACAAAAGGCTTCTCGCACGAGAAGATAGAAACCAACAACTTCCTGATGATCGTGCTGATTCTGATCGTCCTCGCCATCGGTGGCCTGGTGGAAATCGTGCCGCTGTTCTTCCAGAAGTCCACCACGCAGCCTATTACTGGTATGTTGCCGCCCACCCCCATGCAGGTACTGGGCCGCGACATTTACGTGCGTGAAGGCTGCTACAACTGCCACTCGCAGATGATCCGTCCTTTCCGTGCCGAAACACTGCGTTATGGGCACTATTCGGTGGCCGGTGAGTTTGTGTATGACCACCCTTTCCAGTGGGGCAGCAAACGCACCGGGCCGGACCTGCACCGCGTGGGCGGCAAGTACAGCGACGAGTGGCAGCGTATTCACCTGATCAATCCGCGCGACCTGGTACCCGAGTCCAACATGCCGGCCTACCCCTGGCTGGAGAAAGCGCCATTAAGTGGGGCCGAGGCCGCGACCCACATGCGTGCACTGCGCAAGGTGGGCGTGCCCTTCACCGACGAACAGATCGCCGCCGCCCCGGCCGAGGTCACCGGAAAAACCGAGATGGATGCACTGGTGGCTTACCTGCAGTCCCTCGGACTCGCACTGAAATAAGGAGATCACGCATGGACGTCACCACATTGCGCATCGCGGCCACGCTGGCCTCATTTTTTACCTTTATCGGCATTTTGGTCTGGGCCTGGTCGCGAAAAAACGCGAAAAGCTTTGACGAGGCGGCCCGCCTACCGTTTGAGCAGGACTGAGCAAGCACCATGAGCGACTTTATCAACGGCTTCTGGTCGTACTACGTTCTGGTGTTGACCCTGGCCAGCATTCTCGGCTGCATTCTGCTGCTCTGGTTGACGGCGCGCGGGCAAACGCCGGCGGGTACCGACAACACCACCGGCCATGTATGGGACGAGGACTTGCGCGAGGCGAACAACCCCATGCCCCGCTGGTGGGTGGGCCTGTTTGTGCTGACTATTATTTTCAGCCTGGGCTATCTGGTGGCTTATCCGGGACTCGGCAGCTTCAAGGGTGCGCTTGGGTGGAGCACGCAGCAGGAGTATGCCAAAGACATCGCCAGCGCGAACCGCGAGCTGGAGCCGGTCTACGCCGCGTACGCCGCCATGCCCGCCGAAAAGCTGGCGGGCGATCCAAAGGCCATGGCCATTGGTGAGCGGCTTTTTCTGAACAATTGTGCGCAATGTCACGGTTCGGATGCGCGTGGCAGCAAAGGCTTTCCGAATCTGACCGACCAGGACTGGTTGTACGGCGGCTCACCGGAAAAAATCAGCGAGACCATTCACAAGGGCCGCATTGGTGTCATGCCGCCCATGGCTGCAGCGGTCGGTACGCCAGACGACGTGAAAAACGTGGCCAACTATGTACTTAGCCTGTCGGGTAGTCCGCATGACTCACTGCGCGCGGGCCTTGGCAAAGGCAAATTCGGCGCCTGCGCAGCTTGCCACGGTGTGGGTGGCGTTGGCAACCCGGCGCTGGGGGCGCCCAACCTCAGTGACAAGGTGTGGCTGCATGGGTACGGGCAGGAAGCCATCATCTCCATCATCAATACTGGCAAGACCAACCAGATGCCGCCGCAGCAGGGCCGGTTGACCGATGCGCAGATTCATGTGCTGGTGTCTTATGTGTGGGGTTTGTCCAGCAAGCCGGCCAGGCCCTGACCTCCGCGATTGACCTGTCCCCATGCCCGAGGCACCGCTTCCCGTTCGCAAAGTCATTCCCATCGCAGTGGTGGAAGAGCCGGGGGACGGTGCGCTTTATGCCGCGCACAAAAAAATCTATCCGCGCAGTGTGCGGGGAATTTTTGCGCGCTGGCGCTGGGCCATGGTGTTTCTGACCCAGCTGGTGTTTTATGGCCTGCCATGGGTTGAGTGGGGGCAGCGCCAGTCGGTGCTGTTTGATATTGGCGCGCGCCGCTTCTATATCTTTGGTCTGGTGCTGTACCCGCAGGACCTGATTTACCTGACCGGCCTGCTGGTGGTTTCGGCGCTGGCGCTGTTTCTGTTCACGGCCGTGGCCGGTCGCCTGTGGTGCGGCTACACCTGTCCGCAGACGGTTTACACCGAAATTTTCATGTGGGTGGAGCACAAGATAGAAGGCAACCGGATTGCCCGCATGCGGCTTGACCAGGGCGCCTTTTCTGCCGAAAAGCTGTTCAAGAAATGGTTCAAGCACGTCGTCTGGATCGGCATTGCCATGTGGACCGGCTTCACCTTTGTGGGCTACTTTTCGCCGATCCGCGAACTGGGCATTGATTTTTTGCAGATGCGCGTGGGTTCATGGGAAGTGTTCTGGGTATTTTTCTACGGCTTCGCAACGTATGGCAACGCGGGTTTCATGCGTGAGCAAGTCTGCAAGTACATGTGCCCGTACGCACGTTTTCAGGGTGCGATGTTTGACCGCGACACGCTGATTGTGAGTTATGACACGTTGCGCGGCGAACCGCGTGGTTTGCATGCCAAAGGCAGCGACGCGCGGGCACAGGGGCTGGGCGACTGTATCGACTGCTCACTGTGTGTACAGGTGTGCCCGACCGGTATCGACATCCGGGACGGCCTGCAGTACGAATGTATTGGTTGTGGATTGTGCATTGATGCCTGCAACACCGTCATGGACCGCATGGACACGCCGCGCGGGCTGATCCGGTATGCCACACAAAACAGCATGGCGGGCCGCTGGTCGCCGCGTCAGGTGTTGCGCCGCGTACTGCGGCCCCGGGTGCTGCTTTATACCGCTGTGCTGACCGCGCTGTGTATCGGCCTGCTGGCCAGCCTGGTGGTGCGTACACCGCTGAAGGTGGACGTCGTGCGTGACCGCACCTCGTTGGCCCGCATCGCCGAGGGTGGGCAACTCGAAAACGTTTACCGGCTGCAGATCATGAACGCCACCGAGCAGTTGCAGCGCTACCGCATTGAAGCCAGCGGCTTGCCAGGTTTGAGTATTTTCCCGCTGGAGCCGGTAGAGGTGGAAGCGGCCCAATCGCGCTGGGTCGCGGTGCGCCTGCAGCTCCCCTACGGCAGCGCGTCGGCTGGTTCACATGCCGTGCAGATTGATGTTTCTTCCACCAGCGGCAGTGCGCGGGTGTCGGAAAAAGCTGCTTTCCTCGTACCCCGTTGATCTAACTGGCATGCCGACACGCCAACCCAAATGGTGAAATTAATGCGCCATGCCAGTACCCTCACCCCGGCCCTCTCCCATAAGTCGGCGAGGGTGAGAAGCGCCGCTTCGCGAATTTCGCGTTAATAGGAGACAAGATGCAAACTGACAAATCCCTGGAGCCGGGCGCACCGTGGTGGACCTTTCCGCTGGTATGGATGGTCATCGCCGGACCAGCCATCGTGGTGGTGGCGGGCTTTGTCACACTTTGGCTGGCTATGCGGGCGCCCGACCCGCTGGTGGCCGAGGACTACTACCGGCGCGGGCTGGAGATCAACAAGACGCTGGCCACCCAGGACAAGGCGTTGATGCCGGCTGTACAGGGCCGCAACCATGCGGCCACGCCGACGGCTGAGCAAGCCGGTCGTTGAAGGGAGTCACCATGCGCAAGCAAAAATTGATGTGGGTTGCATGGCCAGCTTTTCTGACGGCCTGCGGGCTCGAGCTGCTGGTTTTCGCGCTGATTGACCCGCAGGACCTGCATTGGTCAGGGCAGCCGCTCGGTTGGTCGCGGCAGGCTGTTTATACCGCTGCCTTTTTCGCCTTCTGGGGTATTTGTATGGTTTCAAGCATGCTGACCGTCATGCTGTCCAGCTCGTCCGCAGAGCTTAACCAGAGCGGCCTGTCGCGCGATAGCCGAGGCGACGTCTCACCGCCTTAGTCTTACTCAGCCGCAATGGCACAGCTTGCTACACTGTGCCATGCTTTTTTCTCCCCCGGGCAGTCTGGACGCTACCTCTCTGCAAAGCCGCCCCGGTGATGCTGCAGCGCTACTGGGCGGGCTGCTCGATTCGGCCATGGACGGCATCATCACGGTGGACCATGCGCAACGCATTGTGCTTTACAACCGCGCTGCGGAAAAGCTTTTTGGCTGGCCCAGGGACCAGGTGCTGGGCCAATCGCTGGACCGGTTGATGCCGGTACGGTTTCAGCGCGGGCATGCCGAACACATTCGCCGCTTTGCCACCACCGGGGTGACCTCCAGGCGCATGGGCGACGGCACTGTGATTCACGGTTTGCGCGCCAGCGGGGAAGAATTTCCCATGGATGCCTCCATTTCCCAGCTGAATACGGCCGACGGCAAGCTTTACACGGTGATTCTGCGCGACGTGACCGAGCGGGTACGGGCGCAGGAAGAGCGCAGTGCTTTTGCCGCCGCCGTCAACGCTGTGCGCGAGGAAGAAAAAACCCGCGTGGCACGCGAGCTGCACGATGAGCTGGCGCAGTCGCTGACGGCGTTGAAAATGGACACCATGTGGCTGCGTGACCAAGCTGCCGGTGCCCCTGCCCACAGCAAACTGACCGAGATGCTGGCGATGCTGGACCACACCATTGCAGCGACCCGGCGCATTGCCTCCGACCTTCGCCCGCTGCTGCTGGATGACCTGGGTCTGGTGCCCGCCATGGAATGGCTGGTTCACAGTTTCGTACAACGAACCGCAGTGGCATGTGAGCTTTCAGCCGATGAAGCCCTGGAGCTGCATGAACCGTATGCCACGGCGGTGTTTCGTATCGTTCAGGAAGCGCTGGCCAATGTGGCCAAGCATGCTGGAGCCTCCGAAGTCAACATCACGATTGAACGTTTGCCGGGGCGAGTTTCGCTGGCTGTGCGCGACAACGGGCGTGGGTTCGCCACCGGCGCGCCTCGCCAGCCGCACTCGCTGGGCCTTATGGGACTGCGCGAGCGGGCCGTGCTCCTGAAGGGGCATGTGGTGATCGACAGCGAACCGGGTTGCGGCACCTGCGTCAAGGTTGACATTCCCTTGCCCGACGGGGGTACCGGGTCGTGATCAGAATCGTCATTGCCGACGACCACGCGATCGTGCGTGAGGGGCTCAAACGCATCGTCTCGTCGGTGGAGGACATGCAGGTGACGGGGGAGGCCGCTGACGGTACCGAGGTCATGCAGCGCGTGCGTGATCTCAGCTTCGACGTGTTGATGCTGGACCTGTCGATGCCGGGACGCAGCGGCATGGAGCTGATCAAGCTGGTACACGCCGAGAAACCCAAGCTGCGTATTCTGGTGCTCAGCATGCACCAGGAGCTGCAGTACGCGGTGCGAGCCATCAAGTCGGGCGCCAGTGGTTACCTGACCAAGGAGAGCGCGCCTTCGCTGCTGGAGCAGGCGATCCGAAAACTGGCAGACGGTGGTGCCTTTATCAGTGCCGAGGTTGCAGAGCAGCTGGCCCTCGGCGCCATGCCCGGTGGCGAAGGCTTGCCGCACGATCGCCTGTCCAGCCGGGAGTTTGAGGTGTTTCGCCTGCTGGTGGCCGGCACCTCCGTGACCGGCATCGCCGACCGTCTCAAGCTGTCCGTCAAGACCATCAGTACCCACAAGGCCAATCTGATGCAGAAGATGGCGCTTCACAACCAGAGCGAGCTGCTGCGCTATGCGCTCAAGCACGGCTTGACCGATCCGTTGTAGCGCCGGGTTTGCGTCGCGGAGGTCTTTCGCCTCAGACAATTCTCAGGCGCGTTCGGTTGGGCAACAAGGGCCGATTCGGATTTGTCCTACGCCCAGGTTCGGACGACGCCTATGGCAAGTCGCTCTTTCCCCGGTCACAGTCATGACATGCTTGGTCGCAAACCTACCGTCAAAGTTTTTCTCGCCGACGATTCGGCCTTGATCCGCGACCGCGTCGCGCAGATACTGAGCGCCGACGCGATGACCGTCGTCGGTCAGGCCGAAACGCCCCAGGACTCGATCGACGGCATTTTGGCGGTCCGCCCCGATGTGGTGGTGCTCGATGTGCAGCTCGAAGGGGGGACTGGCCTGCAGGTGCTGCGCGCCGTGCGCCACGTCGATCCGGGTATTGCCTTTGTCGTCTTCAGCAACAACGTCGGCCCGGCCTACCGCAAACGCTACCTGAGCGCGGGTGCCGAGCGCTTTCTCGACAAGAGTTCCGAATCCGATCAACTCGCGCAGGCTGTTGCAACCGCATCGCTGCATGCCCTGCATTGAAGACCACCGATCCAACAAGGAGAAAAACCATGCCCTTCGCTGCCCCAAGCGCTTGTGCCGCCCCCATTAGCATCGTGCCGCGTCAGGCGCAGGTCCACGCAGTGCCTGTCGCGCCGCTGCAAACCCATTGTTCAAGCTGCCATTTGCGTGACCTTTGTCTGCCCTGCGGGATGACAGGCGGCGATGTCGAGCGTCTGGACAGCCTGATGTTCGGCCGGCGCAAGGTCGCGGCTGGTCAGACACTCTACCGGGAAGGTGAGCGCTTTCAGTCTATTTACGCGGTGCGCAGCGGGACCTTCAAGTCGGGCCTCACGCTGGCCGACGGACGCGAGCAGGTCAGTGGCTTTTACATGGCGGGCGAACTGCTGGGCCTGGACGGTGTGGCCCATGGCGCGCATGCCAGCAGCACCACGGCGATTGAAGACGCCGAGGTCTGCTCCATTCCCTACTCCCGCTTTACCGAGATGGCGGCAGCCAATTCAGGCATGCAGCATGTAGTCAGTCGCCTGATGAGCCGCGAGATCGTGCGTGAGCACAGCCTGATGGTGTTGCTGGGAAGCATGAACGCCGAGGAGCGACTGGCGGCCTTTTTGCTCAATTTATCCCAGCGGCTGAAGGCGCGCGGTTACTCGTCCACCGAATTCCACCTGAGAATGACGCGCGCCGAGATCGGAAGTTATCTCGGCATGACGCTGGAGACCGTGAGCCGGACGTTTTCGGCCTTTCAACAGCAACGCCTGCTGGAAGTCGACAAGCGGCATATCCGCATCATTGACCTTGACGGCCTGAACCGCTCTTTCACGTCGCGTGTGCACTGAACGCCTTGTTGGCGGGATCATGGAGGGCGTGATGATCGCCCAAGGAGATTCGTGATGACCTCACCGCGTGAATGGGAATGCCTGGACCTCCGTAAAACTGTCAGCTTGAACGAGCTGTCACTGGCCAGCGGCATGAGCACGGCGGAACTGGATGAACTGGTGGACTATGGTGCGCTGATGCCGCTGGAGTCTGCACAGCCCGGGCCTGTTTTCAGTGCCGAATACGCGAAACCCCTGAGCAAGGCCTGCAGGCTGCGCACGGATTTCCACCTGGACATTTTCACGGTGGGCCTGTTGCTGGGTTACCTCACCCGCATTGAAGTGCTTGAGCGGCAGGCGCGCGCCCGGCTTCCGGTGTAACAGCAGGGAGGGCGCAAAGGGTCGCCGCGCTACTGTGCTGCCCCTCTGCAGGGCACGCTCAGTCCGGGTTCTCCTGGCCGAAAGCTGCATGCGTACTCAGAAACACCTTGCCCTTCAGGCGCCGACCGAGTTCGGTTGAGCTTAGCCTGTCCCAGACCGGGCCCTTGACCTCGGCCAGGCAGAGCGCGATACCGCGGGCAGCCAGACTGCGTTCAAGCTGGGTCAGCACACCCAGCGCGGTACTGTCGATCTGGTTCACGGCCGAGCAGATCAGCAGCAGGCGCCGCACCGATGCATCCTGGGCCAGAAGCGCCTCAATTCTGTCTTCCAGTACGGTCGCGTTGGCAAAAATCAGGCTTTCATCAACGCGCAAGGCGAGCAGGCCAGGGACGGTTTGCACCTGGTGCCGTGCGATGTTGCGAAAGTGTTCGGTGCCAGGCACCCGCCCGACCACGGCCATGTGCGGGTGGCTGCTGCGCCACACCAGCACCGCCAGCGATAGCGACACGCCTGTCAGGACGCCCACTTCGACACCCATGCTCACCACGCCCAACGCGGTGGCCACCAGCGACAAGGCATCGGCGCGGTCGTAGTGCCATGCCTCTTTCAGTGTGTGCAGATCAATCAGCGAGGTCACCGCCACGATGATGGTGGCAGCCAGCACGGCGTGTGGCAGGTAATAAAACAGGCCTGTCATGACCGAGATCACCAGCGCCATCAGGGCTGCCGATATCACACCTGCGAGCGGGGTATGCGCGCCGGCGGCGAAATTTACCACCGAGCGCGCGAAACCGCCGGTCACCGGGTAGCCGCCTGACAGTGCACTGGCCAGGTTGGCCGCGCCCAGGCCGAGCAACTCGCGATTGGGCTGGATACGTTGTTGGCGCTTGAGCGCCAGAGACTGCGCTACTGACACACTTTCGACAAACCCGATCAGTGTGATCAGCAGGGCCGGCAACCACAGCTGCCCCAGCGCGGACAGGCCGGGCAGTTGCAGGTTCAAGTGCGGCAGACCTTGTGGAACCGCGCCCACTATACGCACACCAGCGGATTCATGCAGTCCGAAAAAGGCCACGATGGCGGTAGATGCGATGACGGCCACCATGGGTGCAAGTTTGGCCATCAGTTCTGCTGTCTTGGTCGCTATGCCCAGCCGAGTCAGTACCGGCGCCAGATAGCGCCGGGACGCCAGCAAAAAAATCAGACTGGCCGCGCCGAGAGCCAACGTGGCCGGCTGGGTCTGCGGCAAGGCTTTGGCCAGTCCCCTGAGGGTTTCGAGCACGTCAGAACCTGCCACCTGGACGCCAAGAATGTGCTTGAGCTGGCCCACCGCAATCAATACGGCTGAGCCGGTGATGAAGCCGCTGATGACAGGATGACTAAGAAAATGGGCGAGGAAGCCCAGGCGCAAGGCGCCAAAAGCCAGCAGCATGACGCCCGAGATCAGCGCCAACTGGGCAGCCAATGTGACGTATTCGGCTGACCCGGCGGCAGCCAGAGGTTGCAAGGCGCTGGCGGTCATCAAAGACGCCACTGCGACCGGGCCCACCGCCAGCGTCATGCTGGACCCCAGAAAAGCGTAAGCCACGATCGGCAGGATGCTGGCATACAGCCCCACTTCGGGCGGCAAGCCGGCCAGCATGGCATAGGCCAGGCTCTGGGGAATGAGCATGACCGTGACAATCAGGCCGGCGGTCAGGTCACCTGCCAGCCAGGCAGGGCGGTAGGCACGAAGCCAGGCAGGCAGGTAGTTCATGAATGACCTTGGTAACGGCTGGCTCAGACTGTTCTGGCGCGCTTTGTCAGGCGGGGCCCTGAGACAGGGTGTAAAGCTGGGCGGATCGTGCGCCCGACCGGCAGAAGGCCAGCACGGGAGCGGGCGCGGTGTTCAGCGCTTCACGCATGGCGTGCACCTGCTCCGGCGTGATGGCACCCGAGATCACCGGCAAATACACATAGTGCATACCCGCCGCCTGAGCAGCCTGCCCGATGTCGCGGCTCAGCGCCTGAGCGCTGCCACCTTCGCCGTCCGGCCGGTTGTTGATCACGCATGCGAAGCCTCGCTCAGCCATGTCGGCCATGTCGCCGGGTTGAAGTTGTCCTGCGACCGAGAAGGACGCATTGAGAGAACGGGTAGCTGGCATTTTGTGGGCTGAATGCAGTTTTTTAGGGTCACTCACACGGCGATCCCTCCACTCAAAAATCGCCATGCCGGCCAGCATGGCCAGCACAAAAACGGCCGCCTTGGGCTCGCCCCCGCCCAGCGACACAAGGGCCGGGCCGGGACAAAAGCCGGCCAGCCCCCAGCCTGCGCCGAACAGCAGGCTGCCCGCCAGCAAGCGCTTGTCGATGTCACGCGAGCTGGGCAGTTGCAGGGCACCACCCAGAAATGTGGTGGTCCGCTTTTTGGCCAGCGCAAACGCGAACACGCCAACAAGAATGGCACCGCCCATGACCAGCGCCAGGGAGGGATCCCATGCGCCAGCCAGGTCCAGAAAGCCGATGACCTTGCCAGGGTTTGTCATGCCGGAAAGGATGAGGCCGATGCCGAAGAGCAGCCCGACCGCGAATTCAGAGATACGATGTTTCATGGATTTTCCTTGCAGCCAGGGATTAGCCGGCCAGCGCGTGGCGCGCCAGATAGACGGTGATAAATCCTGCGCCCATGAAGGCCAGCGTGGCCACCAGGGAG
>Ga0105050_10009738_pt1 | contig 10699 bp, 6 predicted proteins | sample FRY01_FD_78088 | JGI IMG/M metagenome (GOLD analysis project Ga0105050, IMG submission 78088) | Freshwater microbial communities from Lake Fryxell liftoff mats and glacier meltwater in Antarctica - FRY-01 | ecosystem: Environmental > Aquatic > Freshwater > Ice > Glacier meltwater ... | reverse complement strand
TAGAACCCATTACATTTGTAGAACCCATTACATTTGTAGAACCCATTACATTTGTAGAACCCATTACATTTGTAGAACCCATTACATTTGTAGAACCCATATTATTCTCTTTATTATGATCGTCCGTTTTAGATGTTTTTAAATCTTGTAAAAAAATTCTTAATTCTGAATTCATATTATCTTGAATTTGATTATTACTATTATTATTATTAATATTATTATTTTTCATCGATGGTTTTTTTTGCATTGTATCAAAAATTTCATTATATATTTCAGATGGACTATTCACTAAATCTTTTATTTTTGGAACAGTAAGCATATTTTTAAAAAAAATAAATAAATAATGAATTAAAGCAATAAATAATAATGAAAATAAAGATGTCTTTATTGTTGAAAAAACCATGATTGATATATAATATATATTATTTACATAAGTTTAGTTGTGATAAAAACGAGAGAATATCTTCTTTAATAGTTATATTATTATTAATGTTTGTTTCATTATTTTTTAATAAAAAATAAAAATCACTTATTTTATTATTTTTTTTTTCAATGACGAACTCAACGAATGACCCTTTTCGTAACTGATGCGTAAGAAATTCTATATGTTCTTCAATAGCATTTGGATATAGTTGAAACCATTCTTCTTCTTTTATCCATTTATTCCTATCAATGATAATTTCGAAATTATCAAATTTTTCATGTATTAATGAAAATTCAGATGTATATATTCTATACATTTTCTCTCTTTGAACCTGTATGAACCCTTCACAAGAGAGTAAAAAATATTTTTTATCTTCTTTAATTAAATATTTTTTAATATATTCTTTATTGATTTTAGATATGGGAATACCAGGGAAATATATTTTCATTTGATTATTTAGCTAAATAATCGCGATTAGTTATATATATAATCTATAAACTATTTAAACTGATTCGTATTAATTTTATAAAATGATTACCTTCCTTTTAATTGAAGTAAATGGAGTAATTAAACAAACAAAAGCACAAGAAACTTCTTTTGATTTTTTATATAAAAAATGTGGATTTCGTTCTGAAAATAACTTTGCCCAACGTACAACGTGGAAAGATAATATTAATGGAGAGAAATATATTATTGAATTATGGGCAAAAGATAATGGTAAAGCAAATAATGAAAATAAATATGATTTTCCTCCACCAGTAGATAAAGAATTATATTTCGGAACCTGTTTACTTATTCGCAGAAATGAAGATGGAAATATTATTAATTTAGAATCTTCATTGTGGATGAAAATATATGAAAAATTATTTGGAGGGTTTGAAAATATTGGTGACGAGGATGAAGAATATAGTGAAGATGAATTAGAAAATATAGATAAAAAATTAAAAACAAAGCATGGTTATTTAAAGGATGGATTTATAGTAGATTTTGCTGCAGTAAGTGATGAAGATAATGGTGGCAATGAAGATAACAATAATGATAATGAAGACGATGAAGATAATGAAGACGATGAAGATGAAGATGATGATGAAGATGATGAAGATGAAGATAATGACGACGATCATGATTGTTCGCGTGATAATGATAGTAATGAATTAGAAGAATCTGATTATGAATATTCGGATGATGATTAAATATATAATATATAATAAAAAATAAATAATAAATAATAAAATTGAAATCATATAAACATTTTATGATTGACTATATTAATTCCTTTATTAAAAATGTATGTTATTGATAATTCTAAACAATTCCGAGAAAATGTTTCTAATAAATTATCTTTATTATTAGATAATCAAGAAAAAATGGCAAGTAATCTTGAAAAAGGGATATACAATTATTGTATTAAACAGGCAGAAGAAAAAAATATAGTTAAAAAATGGGATAATATATATTTTACACAATTATATATTGATAGATTACGCACAATTTATTTTAATTTAAAAAATAAAGAAATGAAAACCCGTATTTTATCCAAAAATATCAAACCGCATGAATTTGCGTTTATGACTCATCAAGAAATGCTTCCTGAAAAATGGAGTAAATTAATTGAATCTAAAAAAATTATTGACGAAAATAGGTATGCGCCAAAATTAGAAGCATCCACTGATAATTTTACTTGCCGTAAATGTAAATCAAAAGAATGTAGTTATTATCAACTTCAGACACGTTCGGCAGATGAACCAATGACAACATTTGTTACTTGTATTCCGTGTGGTTCACGTTGGAAGTGTTAAATACACTTAAATATAATTATATAAAAATTATTACTACATGAATACTATATTATCTCATATTTTCAGTGAAATAAATAATACTCATTTGTCAGAACCTGTTTTCATATATACAGGAGTTGGCGCGTCTGCGTATGTAAATAATAATATTTTGCTATTAGAAAATTATCACCAGTTTCCACCTTTTTTACAGTATTTAAAAAATAGTATACCACACCTCCATTTATTTATAATTATAATTGACTCATTTCAAGAATCACCGCCTTATATGGTGAATGATTTTGGTTTAAATAGAATAGAAAATCAATTATTTAATCCAGAAATTACGCAACATTATTCAAATAATAATTTACATATTAATTTATATACTTATAAAAAAACCGTTTTTTGTAAACCGTATTATACTATTAGTTATGGCATTGACATAACACACGAGTTACGTATTTTAAATAATTATGCGATACAAAATAACGTTACTACTCTTTATCATGATTTCACTGGACGTGACAATTCATTATTAGCAGAATATTTTGATAAAGAAATTAGTAATCATCTAACCCATATTATTTATGGGTTGTCTGCACGCGAAAATCATGGATGTCAAATTGATTTAACACAGACTTCATGTTTTTTCCCTTATAAATTATGTTTTAATGGTAATAATCAGCGTGTTTTAATAGAATTATTTAATATTTTTTACTACATAATAAACAATAATATAGATGATTTAGAAAATCATTATCATGATTATTCTCCGGTATTAACTCGCGAAATGATTAACATTCAAAAACAACAAGTAATAAAGACGATTAAAAATAATTTAAACCAAAATACATTAGGTTTATTGCGAATTATTTCACGATTAAATACAGGTGATGAAATTCGTGAAAATATTAAAACTGAATTTTTTTTAGTAGATTTACCCGATTTGGTAAGAAAGGAAGCAATCGCGTTATATAATGATTTAAATTATAATAAATTGTTTGATTATTTACTTGATTTTTATAGTAAATCTCTTGATAATATTGTAAAAATTAAACGATTGGATTTAACAAGTGGAGAGATATTGAGATTTATTACAAATGATCAAAATATTTATAATTGGTATAAAAATATTGATTATTTTTTTTAAAAAATACAAGAGAAAAGCGATTTACATGTTTTTTTAATATTAGGTTGAAACATAATAAGTCTTACCGATATATCAAATAAACGTTTAAAAGATTCTTTTTGAGCAGCATCATCGGGAAAAAGTTTATAATGTTCCATAATATATGCATACAGCATATTAATACTTTCTTCTAGTTCAGAAGATGTAATTTTGGTTTGTTCACTGTTAGATACCAACTCAGTAATAAGTAGAAGAATATCAGGAATATCAAAATGATCAATTTTTCCGTCTTTCATTATATTTTTTACAGTGGTATCAATCTTTGTTAAAAAAGTCACATTTTTACTCATTTCCATATTATTCTATTTATAATATAACTATATTTTTATATTTATATTATTTATTTTTATATTATTTATTTTTATTTTTATATTTATATTATTTATTTTTATAAATTCAAGAATACATATTCGCCCAAGCACCTGTTTCAGTGTTATTTTTAATAAGTTTATCAACCATCTCATTTGTAACTGTTAATGGAAATGTAACTTTCATTGCCATGTCTTTTTCAAATAGATTAGTGTCTGGTCTCATTAAACGATACAAATTCAGTTTGGTATGAATTATTTCTAAACATCGTTTCAAGTTTCGCACACCATCTTCTTTATCTGTATGATTTGTTATAATATAATGGATTGTATCGTCCGGAATAACAATATCACTTTCATTAAATTTTACTTGCTTGCGAATAGTTGGCAATAAATAATTGCTTGAAATAATTGTTTTTTGTGATTGGTCATACCCTTTGGTATGAATGCGGTACATTCGGTCACGAAGAATTGGATTCACTTTTGATTCATCGTTATAACTGAAAATGAAAAGACACCGACTTAAATCAAAATCGATTTCAGCAAAATATTTATCATGAAATTTACTATTCTGGGTTGTGTCTGTTAAATGAGTTAGAATACCAATAATTTCCTCACCGCGCGGAGTGTCACTCACTTTATCTAATTCATCAAAATAAATAACAGGGTTCATAGATTTACTCTGAATAATAATATCTACAATTTTACCCCACGAAGAACCTTCATATGTATACGAATGCCCCTCTAAGAAACTACTATCAGTCGCACCACCAAGCGCAATAAAGGCAAATTCACGACCAAGTATTTTACTAATACCATCTTTGATTAAGGTAGTTTTACCAGTGCCCATAGGACCTTTAATCGCAATAGCAGTTCCGACGGATGAAGGATTAACCAGTAATTGACCAATCATTTGCATAATCTGTAATTTTGCGTCATTCAGACCATAAACCGCATCATCTAATATTTTTTTAGCATTCTCCATAAAATCATGACATTTATCTACACCATCATCGATTGTTAAAGGCAGGTTTTTATATTTGCCAAATGGTATTCCCATGAATGTATCTACCCAATTTTTAATTTTATAATATTCACCCGCGCCTGGTTCCATATATTTTAAAGTATTAATTTTTTTATAGGCACACGCTTTAAATGAAATGGGAATATCAGATTCTAAAAGAGTAAGACGATATGGTTTTTCAACATCAGAGAACTTTTTAATATTTTCAATTTCTTTAATCACATTTTGTTGTTGTTCATAAGTCATATTTTCTTTAAAGAATTTCACGTCATTCATCACATTTTTTTCTTTAAGTAATCCACGAAATTTTTTAGTGTTTTTAATTTTGTTTTTTTTATGTTTTCGTTCTTCTTCCTTTTTAAATGTTTGTTCTTTTTCTTTAATATCTAAAATCATCTGTTTTACAACTGAATTCTTTTTTTCAGTCGCGGATAATCCATCGATCATCAAATTGAATTTATCAAATGCTTCTTGATTTGTAAATTCGTTATCGTCATTGCATTCATCTTTATTATCTTTATCATCTTCTACTCTTTCATCATCAGATACAAGTAGTTTATTTTTTGTATTATTTTTAAATTTACTACCTCTAGTATTATGTTGATACTTATCTTCATCATAATCATCATTGTCAGTATTAGAGTCATCGTCATAGTCTGAATCATCATCCTCGTCAACATCATAATCATCATCATCTTCTTCATCATAATATTCATCTTCTTCATCTTCATCCTCACGACCAATTGTAAATATAATATTAAATTTTGTTGGATTTTTATTTTTATTTAATAGATTCATTGTTACTACATTTTCTTTTTCATCCTCATCTTCGTCCGATTGAGAGTCTGTGTCTGAATATGTTTCATAATCATCTGAATCTTCTGAAATTATATCATTGCTTTCAATTTTATTTTTTTTCTCAATGGCATATATCTTATCATTTGATGATAATTTTTCTTTATTTGATTTATCACCTTTTAATTCTGTATTGAGTTGCTTATTTTTTTTGGATGATAAAGTTGGGTTTTCTTTTACTTTTTGGTTTATATATTTAGAAGGAAACAAATCAGAAAGGAGTTTTCTATATTCGTTCATATTTATAGCATTTTCTTCATAATCATCTTCGTCTGACATAATAGATGAATCATCATCATCAGAAGACACATGATTTTTATATTTTTCTTTGGTTGATGCTTTTGATTTTTGATTATCAAACTTTTTATTTTTCTTTTGAGAATCTTGTCCTTTCGCATTTATCGTTGAGGATTTAGAATTCGTTTTAGTAATCATTTTAGAATCATTTGACGACATTTTAACTCTTGTTTAGTGTATAATTAATAATATATGGTTAATATTGTTTAACCTTATTATTCTAAATCAATTTTTTAATTAATTTATTTTTAAAATTTAATTTTTTTTCATAATTAAATTTTAATTAATTAAAAAATTGAGTTAAAACAATCTAAATATTATTTAGTTATTATAAGAATGACACAACGAACAAAAGGAACGATTTCTAAGAAAAATGCTTCTCAAATTATTGGGATTCAGTTTAGTATATTATCACCAGAAGAAATTAGGAAAGGTTCTGTTGCTGAAATCACGAGTCGGGATACATATATAAATAATAAACCTGTTATTAATGGTATGTTTGACCCACGCATGGGCGTGCTTGAACCCGGATTGGTTTGTCCAACAGATGGTCTTGATTATATGCAAACACCTGGATACTTTGGTCATTTAGAATTAGCGCGTCCGTTGTTTTATATTCAGTATTTAACAACTGTTATTAAAATCACTAAATGTATATGCATTAAATGTAGTAAATTATTAATCAGTAAAAATAAATATAAACATGCTTTGGAAATGTCTTCAGAAGATAGATGGATTTTTGTAAATGATCTTTGTAAAAAGATTAAAAGATGTGGCGAAGATACAGATGATGGTTGCGGGTGCAAACAACCAAATAAAATTAAAAAAGAGGGTATTGCTACTTTAATCGCAGAATGGGACAATATTGACGGTTTAACAAAAGATGAATCAGATAAATTAACAATGAATTTGACGCCAGAAGTTATTGTTAAATGTTTTCGGCGCATATCTGACGAAGACGTATCATTTATGGGGTTTAGTCCTATTTGGTCTCGACCTGATTGGATGATTTGTCAAGTTTTAGCAATTCCACCGCCTGCGGTTCGTCCATCCGTAAAACACGATTCACAGCAACGCAGTGAAGATGATATTACTCATATTATTGTTAATATTATTAAAGCAAATAAAACCCTTCAAGAAAAGATTCAAACAAACGCAAGCACCAATGTTATTAATGATTGGTCAGCAGTATTACAATATTATGTGGCAACTATGGTTGACAATACTATTCCGGGTGCAGCGCCAATGGCACAACGCTCAGGTCGTCCATTAAAATCAATTAAAGAACGATTAAATGGAAAACACGGTCGTGTTCGTGGAAATTTGATGGGGAAACGTGTTGATTATAGTGCTCGTTCTGTCATTACGCCCGACCCTAATATAGGAGCGCAAGAATTAGGTATTCCTATGAAAATTGCTAAAAATATCACCAAACCTGTGACTGTAAATAAAATGAATAAAAAGTTTTTAGAAAAATTAATTCAAAATGGTCCTGATACTCATCCGGGTGCTAAAATTCTTGAAAAAAAAAATGGCGACAATATTTCATTAAGGTATGTTGATAGAGAATCAATTAAATTAGAATTAGGTGATATTGTTCACAGGCATATGATGGACGGTGATATTATATTGTTTAACCGTCAACCAACACTACACAGAATGTCTATGATGGGACATTTAGCAAAAATTATGCCGGTCGGTGATACTTTTCGCATGAATGTTGCAGATACTAAACCATATAATGCGGATTTTGACGGTGATGAGATGAATTTACATATGCCGCAAGATGTAGAAAGTGAATCTGAATTGAAAAATTTAGCAGCAGTTCCTTGGCAAATTGTTAGTCCAGCAAATAATAGTTCAATTGTTGGAATTTTTCAAGATTCACTTTTAGGTTCATACCGGTTTACTCGTGAAAATATTAATTTTACGCCACGAGAAGCGATGAATCTGCTAATGTCATTCAATAAAGTAAATGTAAATAATTTATCAAAAAAAAGTGTGAGTAATTTTGAAATTTTATCACAAATTCTACCGCCCATGACCTTGAAATATAAAAGCAAAGGGTTTAAAGAAGAACATGATTACAAAACCGCAAATTCTGTTTTAGAAATTATAAACGGAAAATATGTTCGTGGACAATTAGATAAAGGTATTCTTGGTGGTGGTTCAAATGGAATGTTGTTGCGTATATGTAATGATTTTGGAAATCACGAATCCATTGATTTCATTAATAATTTACAAAATATTGTGACCGAATACATGAAATCCGCCGCATATAGTGTGGGTATCAGTGATTTAAATTCAGACGAAAAAACAAATGCTTCTATCGCTAATATTATTTCAAAAAAAAAAATGGAAGTAAAAAATTTAATTGACCAAACACATTTAGGTATTTTTGTAAATAAAACTGGAAGAACTGATGAACAAGAGTTTGAAACACAAGTAAACAATATTTTGAGTCGTGCTGTAAATGATGCTGGTAAAATTGGTCGAGAAAGTTTAAGTAAAGATAATAGATTTGTTATTATGGTAAATGCGGGTTCAAAAGGGAGTGATTTAAATATTTCACAAATGATTTCGTGTGTTGGGCAACAGAATGTTGATAATAAACGCATTCCATATGGGTTTGAAAACAGAACTTTGCCGCATTATACTAAATACGACGATTCACCTGCAGCACGTGGATTTGTTGAAAACTCATTTATTTCAGGGTTAACTCCTGAGGAATTGTTCTTTCACGCAATGGGTGGTCGTATTGGTATTATTGATACAGCAGTTAAAACTTCTCAAACCGGATACATTCAACGACGATTAATTAAAGGTTTAGAAGATTTGAAAGTTGAATACGATATGACTGTGCGAAATAATCAAAATAAAATCATTCAGTACTCATACGGTGAAGATGGATTTGATCCTGTAAAAGTTGAATCACAATATTTACCATTAGTGAAAATGACATTAGAAGAAATTTACGGACATTTTCATTCATCAATTACAACTACAATTTCAAATGCGAAACAATCATCATCTGTTTATTCAGTGTATTTTGAAAAATCAGTTATTCCTCGCATAAAAAAACAAAATAATGAACTTACTCAAAAAATTAATGAAATTATTAATGAATTTATTCAAGAAAGAGATGCTATCGCAAAATATGTTTTTGGCGATAAAGAAAATGATAAAGTAAATATTCCTGTTGGATTCACACATATTATTAATAATATCCAAGGACAATTGTATATGAATGGAAATTCATTAGTTAACATGACACCACTTGAAGCGATTGAAATAATTGATAATGGTTATAAACAAATAGATTCAATCTATTTTATTCGCCCAAATAGATTATTCAAAGCAATGTATTATTATTACCTGAATCTTAAAGACATTTTGATGGTTAAACGGTTTAATCGTGTAAATTTAGAATTATTAATTCAGACAATCTTTACTAGTTATAAAAAAGCAATTATTGCACCAGGCGAAATGGTTGGTATGATTGCTGCTCAATCTATTGGCGAACCCACAACGCAAATGACTCTGAATACATTTCATTTTGCTGGTGTAGCGAGTAAATCGAATGTAACAAGAGGGTTGCCGCGGATCGAAGAAATATTATCATTATCTGAAAATCCAAAACAACCAGCATGTACAGTATACCTCCATAAAAACGAAGAACAAGATCAAGAAAACGCAAAAAAAATCTTAAATAAGATTGAACATACGAAATTAAAAGTAGTTGTCAGTTCCATTCACATATGGTTTGACCCAGATGATATGAATACTTTGATTGAAGAAGATAATGCTACTATGGAACAATATAAAGAATTTGAATCGCTATTAACTGAATGTAACGGCAGTGAGTTTTCAAATAATGAAAATACTACAAAATCTAAATGGGTAATTCGTATGGAGATCGATACTGAAGAAATGTTAGATCGTGGGTTATCAATGGACGATATTCATTTCGCTATTAAAAACACTTATCGGGACCAAGTATCATGCGTATTTACAGATTATAACAATGATAAGTTGGTATTTCGTTTGCGTCTGAATCATGTTATTTCATCAAAGAAAAAAACAGCACAAATACAAAATTCATTAGATCAATCTGATGAGATTTATTTATTAAAAAGTTTTCAAGAACAATTGTTGAATAATTTGGTTTTAAGAGGAATTAAAAATATCAATAAAGTTATTCCTCGCAAAATTATGGACAGCATTGTTTTAGAAGATGGTGTTTACAATAAAAAAGAAACTTGGGTTATTGATACAGTTGGTTCAAATTTAATGGATTTGTTAAGTCTCGATTATATTGATGCAACACGGACTTATACAAATGATATTCAAGAGATTTATCGTGTCTTTGGAATTGAAGCAGCACGGCAATCAATTATGAATGAGATATCAGAAGTGATTGAATTTGATGGTGCTTATATTAATTATCATCATCTAAGTGTTCTATGTGACCGCATGACGTGTAATGATAAGAGCGGCATGGTATCTATATTTCGCCACGGAATTAATAAAGATAATATCGGTCCTATCGCAAAAGCGTCTTTTGAAGAAACACCTGAAATGTTTTTGAAAGCGGCGAGACACGCTGAATTAGATAATATGCGCGGTGTATCTGCAAATATCATGTGTGGGCAGGAAGGGTATTTTGGAACAAGCGCGTTTCAAGTTGTTTTGGATATCGATAAAATCACTCAAATGAATGCGGAAGAATGGAAAGAAGATAATGACGCTGAAAAAATTCAAACTAGTTTTGAAGAAACACAATCAACGGAAGGTGTTTGCAGTATTAGTAACATCACTATACAG
>Ga0105050_10009737_pt1 | contig 10699 bp, 4 predicted proteins | sample FRY01_FD_78088 | JGI IMG/M metagenome (GOLD analysis project Ga0105050, IMG submission 78088) | Freshwater microbial communities from Lake Fryxell liftoff mats and glacier meltwater in Antarctica - FRY-01 | ecosystem: Environmental > Aquatic > Freshwater > Ice > Glacier meltwater ... | reverse complement strand
GAGGCGCAACCACAATATCCCATAGATGCACGAACACCGCCCACCAGTTGGAAAATAATCGCGAGCACACTGCCTTTGTAAGGCACACGACCCTCAATACCTTCGGGGACGAGTTTGTCGGCGTTGTTGGCCGGATCCTGAAAATAGCGATCAGCCGAGCCGTCGGTCATGGCACCCAAACTACCCATACCGCGGTAGGACTTATACGAACGTCCCTGGAACAACACAACCTCACCAGGTGCCTCTTCGGTACCGGCAAACATACCGCCCATCATGACCGTTGATGCGCCCGCGACAATCGCCTTAGCAACATCACCCGAGTAACGGACGCCACCGTCGGCAATCAGAGGGACGCCGGTGCCTTCGAGCGCCTTAGAGACATCCGAAATAGCCGTGATTTGAGGGACACCGACACCGGCGACGACACGCGTGGTACAGATCGAGCCTGGGCCGATACCCACCTTGACAGCATCCGCACCCGCGTTGAGCAAGGCCCGGGCCGCATCAGCGGTTGCGATGTTGCCACCGATAACTTCGACTTTTGGGTAATTTGTTTTGACCCAGCGCACGCGTTCGATCACGCCTGCGGAGTGACCATGCGCGGTATCGACAACAATGACATCCACACCGGCAGCTGCGAGTTTTTCAACACGCTCTTCTGTGCCCTCGCCTACGCCGACTGCAGCACCGACACGCAACTGACCATGGATGTCTTTACTCGCAGCAGGATGCTCAGTATTTTTAACAATATCTTTGACCGTCGCCAGGCCACGCAACTGGAACTCTTTGTTGACGATCAACACGCGCTCAAGACGATGCTTGTGCATCAGCGTCTGAGCTTCGGAGAGCGTGGTGCCCTCAATCATTGTGACCAGTCGTTCTTTGGGAGTCATCACTGTCGAAATTAGCGCATCGAGTCGCTCCTCAAAACGCAAATCGCGGTTTGTGACGATACCGACCACCTTGCCACCCTGCACCACTGGCAAACCAGAAATACCATGCTGACGCTGTAAGGCAATGGCGTCGCGCACTTTCATGTCCGGGGTCACAGTAATGGGGTCAATCACAATGCCGAATTCGTGACGCTTAACCCGTGCAACCTCATGCGCTTGCTGATCAGCAGTCAGATTTTTGTGAATAATGCCGATCCCACCTTCTTGGGCCATCGCAATCGCTAAGCGAGACTCGGTGACGGTATCCATCGCGGCGGATACCAGCGGGATATTGAGCGATATATTTCGGGTGAGGCGTGTGACCAGCGACGTGTCGCGGGGAAGCACCTGCGAGAAGGCAGGAACCAGCAGAACATCGTCGAAGGTGAGCGCAGTTTGGATAAGACGCATGAAAAGCTCCGGGCGCAAAGCGTGATTATACGATGGCAAAACCTCTACATTTGACGAACATCTAATGCTAAAACACACCACTGCAACAAATATTTCACTGGATAAATTCCCCAAATGACCACAAAAGATACCTTGGACCGCTGGCTGGCGGAGGAAAAAGCCTTGCTTGAAAGCATGAAAGACGGTCGATTAACCGGTTTTTTAAAGCCTGAGCATGTTTTAAACATGTCGGGGCTCGACATTATGCAAGCAGTAAGACGTGGGGAGCTACCAACAGGACCCATGGCGATCACCATGAACTACATGTTGATGGAGATCGAGCCAGGTCGTGCTGTGCTGCAAGGCAATCCGACCGAGTCGGTTCTCAATGTCCAGGGAACCGTGCACGGTGGCTGGTTTGCCAGCATCCTTGACGGTGCGGTAGGCAATGCGATTCATTCGATGCTCCCGCCCGGAAAAGGCTATACCACCTTGGACTTGAGCGTAAAAATGACCCGCGCCTTAACCCCGAAGGTGGGTCGGGTACGCGCAATAGGCACCGTCATCCAAGTCGGCAGGAAAGTGGCCACCGCTGAAGGCAAAATCCTGGGACCCGACGGAAAACTTCATGCCTTTGCCACTACAACGTGCATGATCCTAGACTCAGCCTAACGACGCGCGTGCATTCTGAAAGAACCGCATCCAGGGTGTGTAGGCGCCCTTGGTGTCCTTCGGACCCCATGACTCTGGCGACCATGACATCATCACGTTGCGAGTCACACGCTCTGGATGGGGCATCATCACGGTAAAGCGTCCATCTGCAGTCGTCACTGAGGTCAACCCTCCCGGACTGCCGTTTGGGTTAAGCGGGTATGTTTCTGTCGCTTGTCCACGGTGATCAACATAACGTAGGGCGCTGAGCACCTTATCTACATTTCCTTGGCGGGAAAAGTTTGCAAAGCCTTCGCCATGGGCGACTGCGACAGGAATATGGGCTCCCACCATTCCTTTGAAAAACAGCGAGGGCGACTCGAGCACCTCGACCATGGAGAATCGGGCCTCATACTTCTCGGATACGTTGCGAGTAAATCGAGGCCAGTCCTGCGCTCCGGGAATCATGGGTGCCAAGGCAGCCATCATCTGACACCCATTGCAGACACCGAGCGCAAACGTATCTGAGCGCCCAAAATATTGGGAAAACTGATCAGACAATTGCGCATTGAACAAAATACTTCTCGCCCAACCTTCACCTGCCCCCAGCACATCACCATAACTAAAACCGCCAACGGCAACCAAGCCTTGGAACCCTGACAAATCAGCCACGCCAGATTGAAGATCTGTCATGTGAACGTCCCACGCCTCAAAGCCGGAGCGGTCAAACGCCCAAGCCATTTCTACCTGGCTATTGCAGCCCTGCTCACGCAAGATCGCGACGCGGGGTCGCGCACCCTTGTTAATAAATGGAGCCGAGACATTTTCCTGAGGATCAAAATCAACAACAGGGGTCATCCCAGGATCCGTCGCATCCGACCACGCATCAAACTCTGCCTGCGCGCAAGTAGGATTGTCACGTAGAGACGAAATACGGTAGCTCACGTCACTCCAGATTTTGGCGAGTTCGGCGCGTGGTTTACCCCAAATCTTTTTACCGTCACGGAAAATTTCGACTTCATCAGCACCATTTAGAGAACCAATGACGTGAGAGTACGCAGACAGACCAGCCGCGCGAAGCACCTGCATCACTGCATCACGCTCGCCACTTGGCACTTGGAGCACAGCCCCCAGTTCTTCATTAAAGAGCGCTTTTAAAGTGAGCTCATCACGCTGCACCGCGACCTGTTCAGGACGAATTTTGTAATCACCCCAATCAGCGGCATAAGCATCAATCGTCAGCATATCGAGGTTCAAAGAAACCCCAGTATGGCCGGCAAAAGCCATTTCACACACTGACGCCAACAAACCACCGTCCGAGCGGTCGTGATAAGCAAGCAGCACACCTGATTCTGCGAGCGCGCGGATTGTTACAAAGAAGGTGCGTAGAGACTCTGCATCATCTGCATCCGGCGTCTGCTCACCCACTTGGTTGCAGACCTGCGCCAAAATAGAGCCCGCCATGCGTTGCTTACCGCGACCCAAATCAATCAAGATCAACGCAGTAGGACCCATATCCGTTCGCAGTTGGGGGGTCAAGGTCTGACGGACATCTTGCACTGGCGCAAACGCAGTCACGATTAACGACACTGGCGAAATCACCTGCCGCTTTTCGTTTTCCTCGGTCCAGCTCGTTTGCATGGACAAAGAATCCTTACCGACAGGAATTGACAAGCCAACACGTTGGCAAAGTGCGCTGACCGCAGCCACTGTGTCAAAAAGCGCAGCGTCCTGTCCAGGCGCTCCGCAAGCGGCCATCCAATTCGCGGACAATTTGATGTCTTCAATACGCGCCACGTCGGCTGCAGCGAGGTTAGTCAGTGCTTCGGCAACAGCCATTCGTCCCGACGCAGGTGCATCAATCGCAGCAATCGGTGTGCGTTCACCCATCGCCATCGCTTCGCCACGCGTACCGTTGTGATCGGAAAGCGTGACGGCACAATCGGCAACGGCAACCTGCCAAGGGCCGACGAGTTGGTCACGGCTCGATAAACCGCCCACAGTGCGATCACCAATCGTAATTAGAAAACTCTTATTCGCAACCGTGGGATGCTGAAGCACTCGAGTGACCGCATCATCCAGATCAATGACCGTCAGATCTAGCGGCGTTGTGTCAGGCGCCACACGCTTGACATCTCGCGTCATGCGCGGTGGTTTGCCAAGGATAACGTCAATCGGCACATCAACAGGACGTGTGCCCTGTTGGGGCTGTGTTTGATCCAGGCCAGGCAACCCCTCTCCAAGCAAAACGCGCAGTTGACGCTCCTCTGTTGCCACACCAATGACTGCAAACGGACAACGTTCACGCTCAGCAATTAGTTTAAAGCGTGGCAAATCCTCTGGGAGTACAGAGAGCACATAGCGTTCTTGAGATTCGTTACTCCAAATCTCGGCGGGTGACATGCCGGACTCTTCGAGCGGCACACGGCGTAATTCGAATACCGCACCACGACCCGCATCATTCACGAGCTCGGGGAATGCATTGGACAAGCCACCAGCACCTACATCGTGAATCGCGACGATCGGATTGTTTTCGCCCTGTTGCCAACAGCGATCAATGACTTCTTGGCAACGTCGTTCAATTTCTGGATTACCGCGCTGAACGGAATCGAAGTCGAGCGCAGCCGTATTGGTACCAACCGCCATACTTGAGGCTGCACTGCCACCCATGCCGATTCTCAACCCAGGTCCACCCAACTGAATCAGCAAAGACCCTGGTTGTATCTGGTCTTTTTTGGTTGAACCGCCATCGATGCTACCCAAACCGCCGGCGATCATGATGGGTTTGTGGTAACCCCAACGCGTCCGACCAACTGTTTGCTCATAAGACCGGAAATAACCCAATAAATTGGGACGACCGAATTCATTGTTAAACGCTGCAGCCCCAAGAGGACCCTCAATCATGATGGACAGAGGCGTTGCAATGCGGTCTGGCGCGCCATGATGGTCTGCTTCCCAAACGCGGCCGGCATCTTCAAATTTCAGATGAGAGACAGTAAACCCTGCCAAGCCCGCCTTGGGTTTAGAGCCCCGTCCGGTTGCACCTTCGTCTCTGATTTCGCCGCCTGCACCCGTTGAGGCGCCCTCAAAAGGAGCGATCGCAGTGGGATGATTATGCGTTTCGACCTTCATGACCGTGTGCACGGTCTTATTGTGTGTCGCGTAGACCGCTGGAATGCCCTGCGACGGGACAGCCGCCTGAAAGCGCTGGGCCAGCCCCCCTTCCATGATGGCCGCATTATCGGAATACGCTACGACCGTCCCTAGGGGTTGGGCGGCATGGGTCTCACGGATCATGCCAAAAAGAGTTTTACCCTCAGGCTGACCGTCAATCACCCACTGGGCATTGAAAATCTTGTGTCGACAGTGTTCGCTGTTAGCCTGAGCAAACATCATGAGCTCAACATCTGTTGGATCACGCCCCAGATCGGTGAACGCTTGCGTCAGGTAGTCGATCTCATCATCGGACAACGCCAAACCTAGTTTTGAATTCGCCTCCAACAAAGCGGCTTTACCGCGCGAGGTCACCGCCACTGTTTCCATAGGCTTACCTGGTAACGAGCGAAATAACACCTCGGGATTAAAACTCGCACCCACAACGGTTTCCGTCATACGGTCATGCAAACAGCTGGCAGCCGTGGCCAACATTTCTGCATCGAGCGTTTTGGTTTTCAGCCAACCACGCTCAGGAATCAAGGCGTACTCGATGCCTCGCTCAATGCGCCGCACCCCCGTGAGCCCACAGTTATGCGCAATATCAGTCGCTTTGCTCGCCCAAGAAGAAATGGTGCCTAGGCGAGGAATTACTCTCAAGAAAATAGCGGTCTCTGCCTCGGGATGAACACGATGCGGAACCCCATAATCCAGCAATTGACTCAAACGCGCCTCGGTTTGACCGTCAGGCGTTTGATCGCACCAAACAAAGTGCTCATAACGCGCGCTGATGCCAGAAATGGGCAAACCCAAAGCGCGGAGCTTTGAAACTAGGCGCTCTTGGCGAAAACTGGAGAGGACTGACGAGCCGGGGATATGCAGAATATGTGTCACTTTGGCGACCAGAAGGCAACGTAGGGGAAAACACGTATTTTAGCGCCCTGAGCCAAATTTAGGCGCGAAGACCCTCGGTTCGTTGCTATGATGCTTAGCAAAATGAATAACTAAGGAGATTCCACATGTCTGTTACTCGTCGCAAACTATTAACCGGTATGGGTGCCGGTGTCATCACCCTGGCTTCCCCATTAAATAGTGCATGGGCACAATCGAAGGCTGAGTTTTCCTACAAGTACGCAAACAACCTGCCCCTTACGCATCCGATGAACATTCGGGCAAAAGAGATGGCTGAAGCCATTTCGACAGAAACTCAAGGTCGCGTCGAGATTCGGATTTTCCCAAGCAGCCAACTCGGTTCAGATACCGACATGCTGAGTCAAGTCCGCAGTGGCGGCGTTGAGTTCTTTACACTCTCCGGCTTGATTTTAGCGACATTGGTCCCAGCCTCCTCGATTACAGGTATTGGTTTCGCCTTTAGTAACTACGCCGAAGTCTGGAAAGCGCTTGATGGCGATCTCGGTGCACACGTGCGCAGAGAAATTGCAAAGGCCAACCTAGTCGCGATGGACAAAATCTGGGATAACGGTTTCCGTCAAATCACCTCTTCGACTAAGCCAATCCAAACCGCGAACGATTTGAAGGGTTTCAAAATCCGAGTGCCCGTTTCACCTCTTTGGACATCCATGTTTAAAGCGTTTGATTCAGCACCTGCCTCAATCAACTTCAACGAAGTCTACAGTGCACTTCAAACAAAAATTGTTGACGGACAAGAGAATCCACTCGCGATTATCGACACTGCCAAACTCAACGAAGTGCAGAAATACTGCTCACTGACCAACCACATGTGGGATGGTTTCTGGTTCTTGGCAAACCGTCGCGCGTGGGAACGTCTGCCAGAAAATATGCGTGGCATTGTGGCCAAACACATCAATGCGGCGGGCATGAAAGAACGCGAAGACGTAGCCGGCATGAATGCGACCTTGCAAAAGGGCTTGACAGAAAAGGGCATGATTTTTAATCAGACCTCGCCTGATTCTTTCCGTGATCGCCTACGTGCTGGCGGCTTTTACTCGGAGTGGAAAACTAAACTCGGCAACGAGGCCTGGTCGATGCTCGAACGTTACAGCGGCAAACTCTCCTAAATCTTTTAGGTCCGCGATTCCAACTCGGGCGCCCACTTGCGGCGCCCGAATTTTTACTGAAGATCGGCAATATCCGGAGTTTTCATGACAACCCATGCAGCGCCCCAACCTATTACTTTGATTTCACGGTGTATTAAGCCCCTTGAATTCATCAGCGCTATGCTACTCGTTGTCATCATCAGCATGTTGTTTATTGGCGTGGTGGCGCGTTATGTTTTTTCAGTGCCAATTGTCTGGATCGACGAAGTCGTCTCGCTCTCCTTTCTTTGGCTCGCCATGCTGGGTACGGCAATCGCCATGCATCGAAACGAGCATTTACGCTTGAGTCTTTTTCTGGACATGATGCCAAAAAAGATCCAGGGCTTTGTCCATGCACTAGCCTTGGTCTCCATTGCGGCTTTCTTACTCGCACTGATTCACCCAGCCGTGATCTACGCCCAAGAAGAGTGGTTCGTTAAAACTCCCGCTCTGAATATTCCTAATACCTATCGCGTATCGGCGCTGGCCTTTGGCATTTTGGCCATGCTCGGCATTCTGGTGACTTATGCCACGAAAACTGTAAGCAAGCGCAACTTAATCGGAGCACTGATCGTGGTCAGTGCTGTTGTGACGGCCTGTTGGCTAGGCTCAGTAATCCTCATCGATTTGGGTTTCTACAATATCCTGTTGTTTCTGGTCATACTCGTTGCGCTCTGCCTCATCGCGGGTGTACCGATCGCCTTCTGTTTTGGGGTGGGTGCCCTCAGCTACCTTGCTTTTGGCACGACCGTGCCGCTGATGGTCGTGATCGGTCGCATGGATGAAGGCATGTCTAGCTTGATCCTAGTTTCAGTCCCCATCTTTGTCTTGCTTGGGTGTGTGCTGGACGCGACCGGTATGGGTAAGGCAATCGTTGACTTTCTTGCCTCGCTGTTGGGTCATATCAAGGCGGGCATGTCTTACGTGTTGCTAGGCTCTCTTTTTATTGTTTCAGGTATTTCTGGGTCGAAAGTTTCGGATATGGCGACGATTGCACCTGCGCTATTTCCTGAAATGAAGCGACGCGGTCACAAACCCAAGGAGATGATTGCCTTACTCGCAACAGGGGCAGCGATGGCCGATACTGTGCCGCCAAGCATCGTATTGATCGTACTAGGATCAGTGGCAGGGGTCTCAATCGCTGGCCTGTTTCAAAGCGGTGTCGTGATCGCAATGGTGTTACTGATTGCACTCGCTATATTGGCGCGCTGGAAGGCACGCCATGAAATCATGGATCAAGTTAAACGCGCAAGTTGGTCAATCATTGGACGTGCACTATTGATTGCCGCGCCCGCTCTGGTGTTGCCCTTTTTGATTCGAAGTGCCGTAGGTGGCGGTGTCGCAACAGCGACCGAGGTCTCAACCATTGCCGTACTCTATGCGATGATCATCGGGCAAGTCTTATATGGCGGCCTGGGCTGGCGCAAGGTTTACGAGATGCTGGTGGAAACGGCGGCCTTGAGCGGTGCCATTTTGCTGATTTTAGGGACTGCTTCAGCCATGGCGTGGGCCATCACACAAAGTGGTATCGTCCAAAACCTTTCACACTTTCTGACGACGTTGCCGGGCGGTGTGGTGGGCTTCATGATCGTGACGATCCTGATTTTTTTAATTCTTGGCTGTTTGCTCGAAGGTCTACCCGCTCTCTTGATTCTCGCGCCCATCATGTTTCCGATCGCCCGCAAGCTTGGCATTCACGACATTCACTACTCAATGGTCGTCGTGGTTGCAATGAATATCGGTCTGATGATGCCACCCATCGGCATTGGCTTCTTTGTGGCCTGCCGGATAGGCAATGTCTCGCCTGATGAAGTCATGGGCGCGATCTGGCCATATATCTTGGCGCTCATCGCTGGGCTTGTCATCATCGCTGCGGTGCCTTGGCTCTCAACAGTCGCGCTGTAGTCAAAAAAAAACTGCCTCGACTCACGTCGGGGCAGCTTTTTTTCAGACAACCATTACTTTTTACGAACAGGCGGAAGATCGGTGCAATGTCCCTCTGCCGCTTCGGCAGCCAAGCCAATCGACTCGCCGAGTGTTGGATGCGGATGAATGGTCTTACCGATATCGACTGCATCAGCACCCATTTCAATCGCAAGCACGACTTCACCAATCAGATCTCCAGCGTGCGTACCCACGATGCCTCCACCCAAAATTTTGTGGGTCTGTGCATCGAACAGGAGTTTGGTAAAGCCCTCATCACGACCATTGGCGATCGCCCGACCGGATGCCGCCCAAGGAAACACGCCCTTAGTGATGGCAATCCCCTCAAGCTTGGCTTGGTCTTCTGTTAAACCGACCCAGGCGATCTCAGGGTCTGTATAGGCAACCGAAGGAATCACACGCGCATCGAAGAAACTCTTTTGACCTGCCGCAGCCTCTGCCGCCACATGCCCTTCGTGGACGGCTTTATGCGCCAACATTGGCTGTCCAACAACGTCGCCAATCGCAAAGATATTGGGCACATTGGTACGCATTTGACGATCGACTTCGATGAAGCCACGATCGGTCACCGTCACTCCAGCATGCTCAGCACCGATCTTTTTACCGTTGGGTGTGCGTCCAACCGCCTGCAGCACGAGGTCGTAGCATTGTGGCGCTTTGGGAGCATTCTCGCCCTCAAAAGTCACATAAATACCGTCTTTCTTGGCCTCGGCACCGACTGTTTTAGTGTTGAGCATCAAATGGTCAAAGCGATGGCTATTCATTTTTTGCCAAACTTTAACTAAATCGCGATCAGCACCTTGCATCAGACCGTCTTGCATTTCGACCACGTCCAAGCGTGCGCCCAGCGCAGAATAGACCGTCCCCATTTCTAGACCAATTATGCCGCCCCCGACAATCAACATCCGCTTGGGAATGTTTTTCAGGAGCAACGCACCTGTTGAATCCACAACGCGCTCATCCTCAGGCATGAAAGGTAATTTGACGGATTGACTGCCTGCCGCAATGATGGCCTGAGCAAAGGCGATCGTCTGCACGCCCGCTGCAGTCTTGACGCTTAAATGATTGGCGGTGACAAACTCGCCCACCCCTTGCACAACGGTGACTTTACGTGCTTTAGCCATACCGGCCAAACCACCTGTCAACTTACCAATCACACCATCTTTGAACGCTCGGAGCTTATCAAGATCAATCTTAGGTTTGGCAAAAGAAATGCCGTGTGCGGACAGCGCTTGAGCCTCTTCGAGCACGGCAGCAGTATGCAGTAAAGCCTTAGAAGGGATGCAACCCACATTGAGGCAGACACCACCCAAGGTTGAATAACGTTCGACCAAAATAACTTTCAAACCAAGATCTGCCGCACGAAAAGCAGCAGAGTAACCACCAGGCCCTGCACCCAACACCAACAAGTCGCATTGCTGATCCACCTTGCCTGCAAAAGCAGCAGGCGTAGGAAGCGCTGCAGGTGTGGTGCTTAAAGCAGCAACAGCTGGGGCGCTCCCGGCAGGAGCTGCAGTAACGCTTGCCGGGGTTGCGGTGGGGGTAGCGACGGGGGTTGCGACGGGGGTTGCG
>Ga0105050_10009733_pt1 | contig 10700 bp, 11 predicted proteins | sample FRY01_FD_78088 | JGI IMG/M metagenome (GOLD analysis project Ga0105050, IMG submission 78088) | Freshwater microbial communities from Lake Fryxell liftoff mats and glacier meltwater in Antarctica - FRY-01 | ecosystem: Environmental > Aquatic > Freshwater > Ice > Glacier meltwater ... | reverse complement strand
GATGAGAGAATGTGTGAAAGCAGAAGTCCATATCACATGGTGAAAAGAGAAGGAACAAGCTCTTTCTCTGGGGCAGACTTTTACACGACACTAAATTATTGAATATCCCTGATCCAATCTTGTATTAGAGTGTTATCAATAGGAGTACTTCCTCCAAATCTCCCCTGTGCATCAAAAACAGTATTGATACCGATGATCTCCCCTCGGAGATTTACCAGCGGTCCTCCACTATATCATGCATGCAGTGGTATGTCTGTAAATAAAAGACCTCAAAAATCTGCTTCCTGTACTCTCACAGTTTGTTGCATCTGAGAGAGAATACCAAAATTGTGGATAAAAGATGGAATATTGGGGATAACTCCAAAAGCGAGAACGAAATCACCTGGACGAAGAAGTGACTGAGAGGATATAAATATTGGAAAAGTTCATTTACGAGGGTTATCAAGCCTCAGAAGAGCGAGATCTGAATCAGCCTTGAGAGAAATAGACACAGCCCACTCAATATCATTATTAGAAAACCGTACTGCATACTTCTTATCTGCTTGTATGAGATGTTTGCTGGTTAATATGGTCTGTTCGTCAATCAACACGCCCGATCCAATAACTCACTCGTCTACGATCATAACCACAGAAGGTGAAACAAGAGATATCGCATCGTGCACCGAGGATTGAAGTGTTGATTCAGGAAGTACGCGCGAATAAACAAAAATATATAGTAAGATTACCCCCGAGATGAGACAAGTACAAAACAATAGATATTTTTTCATAGGTGAAGTATATTTTTTCTCAGGAAAAAGAAATGCCATAATAGAAACAAAGACTATTGGATGGATAAAAAAAATATTTCACTAAAATGCGCACATGTCAGAGACTATACACCCCACATCCATCATCACCAATTGCACCATTTGAAAAAATGTCACCATCGGCCCATTTTGTCTCCTCACAGATACGATTATCCTAGACAACGTCATCATCGAGGGAAATTGTCGTATAGAAAAAAGCACACTCAGAGAAACAGTAGAAATACTCTGGTGAAGTGTCATCCGCGAATCAATCATTTCCGAATGATGTATCATCGGTTGTGAAGTAAAAAAATCACACCTCGGGAAAACGAATAAAGCGAAACACCCTTCGACAACGATTATCAGTACGACATCAGGAGAAAAAGTAAATTTTTGATGAGGATTCAAATGCGCCAACTATGATGGTACAGGAAAAGGGCATTTCATCGTAGGGAATAATGTATTTTTTGGATGTAATAGTGTCATATCAGTTCGGGCAAATCAGACGACCACGATTCATAATGGAGTCAAGATAGGTGCGAATATCCATATCTGACAAGATGTACCGGAGCATTCTCTCGTGTATACAGATAGAGAAACAGGGAAAACAACAATTCGAGAAGGCTACTATACTTCACGATAAAAATTGAGGGAATTTGAATAATTGAATTTAGGAGAAAGAGACTATACTCATACCATGAAAATTCCGACCTTCTCTCGGGAATATGACTCGATGAGTGGAAGACAAGGGAATACAAAATAAAATCACGCGATATATCATCAAAACAATTACCTAAATGAATGCATCAGATATAATTGCCTGGCATAGCCTATCACTCAAAGAACAGCTCTGAAATAATCGATCTTTTTATGGCAAGCAAATCAGACAAAAATGGCACCATACTGGAGCAATGACTGAGCTCTGTCGGGCTCAAGAATTCGTATGTGATATTTTATGGAGAAAACAAATATGGTTTAACTGATAGAAATCTCTTGAAATACTTTGATGATTTTGCGAAAATTGCCCGGAAATAGTTAATTTTTAATTTGCAATAATAAGTGCGACATCCCTATTTTTTTCTGTTCTTTGGAGTTTTTATCGTCATATATACGCTTGTTAATGGATATATATTTCTCCATGGATGGAATATGATTGGAGATTTTTGAATACCTCGAAGCATATACACGATTGTATTTCTCTGCTTTTCCTTCACCTACATCATAGGAGAGATGATACAACAGAGAAGAAGTTCGAGACTCTCGGACACGCTTATCACATTTTGATCTCTGTGGTTTGTAGGAGTAGTGCATTTTTTCTTTGTAAGTCTCCTCTATGATGTATTTTTATGAGTAAACTCTCTCACAAAAACTTTTACTTCAAACGAAACACGCAACATCGCTTATCATGTCACCTATATCACCGTAATAGCTACTCTCATAACCATAATACTAGGATATATCAACGCCCGAAATCCAAAAATACGACACTACACTCTCAGAATCAAGAAAAAAAATCCCCTCCATACATCTCTCACGCTCGCAGTCGCCAGTGATATACATCTCGGTCCTACCAATGGAAGGAGTCATATAGAGCGTATAGTTCGGAAAATCAACAATCTCAAACCGGATATCATACTCCTCCCTGGAGATATAGTCGATGGCGAGCTCGATCCTGTGATTCGTCGAGACCTAGGAAGTTCTATTCGGAAATTTCAATCTACCTACTGAGTCTATGGCATAACAGGAAACCACGAATACATAGGTGGTATGGAAAGGGCTCGAGCCTATCTCAAAGAACATGATATAAAAATACTACAGGACGAAGTCATAGAAGTAGGGTGAGTCGTCATAGTTGGGAGAGATGATATCTCGGCAACCCGTTTTGGCCGTCATAGGAAAGATCTCCGTGAACTCCTCCAGGGTACCGATAAGAAAAAACCAATTATCCTCCTCGACCATCAGCCAAAAAAACTCTCTGAAGCCCAAAAAAACGGCGTAGACGTACAATTTTCAGGTCATACCCACAACTGACAGCTCTGGCCTCTCAATCTCATCGTAAAACGCATTTTTGAAGTCCCTGTAGGCTATAAGAAAAAGGGGCATACACATATCTTTGTCTCGACGGGAGTCGGGACATGGTGACCGCCAGTCAGGACAAATGCCAGGCCAGATATACTATTTGTGACGTTGGAGTTTTAAATAGGCTCTCGACCAGAAGAGAGAAATTCATATCCTCTCTTTCTATGATTCCATACAGCAAAAAAGGACATACCTTGTATCCACGGAATTGATTTCAGCAAAAGTTTTTTTCGTTTTTTTATCTACGAGAAAAAACTTGTAAAACATATGAGGCAAGATATACTCAGAGTATGATAAATTTTTCCCTACCTCCCGTCCAAACTCTCAAAAAACTCTCACAAAAACGCCGTCATGATCTTGTCGCATTTCTTGCCTCATACACAGTGCACCTCTTTCATCCTGAAACTGTCGATCTCGATGTAACATTGAAAAATATACGAGCTCAAGCTAAAAAAAATGGACTTACCCGTCAAAAAATGAAAGAGATAATAAGGGGTGAATAAAATATGTATATTTTTGATACAAATGTGCTGATTAGTGCATTATTTTTTTCTTGAAATGAAGCAGTTGCACTTGATATTGTTCTAAAAAATTCGCAACTTATCTTTAGTGGTGAGACATCCGAAGAATTTCTCGAAGTAGCTATGAGACCAAAATTTTCCAAATATGCTTCCCAAGAAGAGAGATATGTTGCCGCACAGACAATACTCACTCGCTCTCGTATGTTTGTCTCTAAAACAATTCATACCCTCTGTCGTGACCCAAAAGATGATAAATTTTTAGATGTCTTATTGAGTTCTCCTGAGCACATTCTGGTGACAGGAGATAGGGATTTACTCGTTCTTCATGAAATTCACAATTTTTCAATCATATCAGTGAAAGTATTTCTCAGTAAATTCGCACATGCAAAAAAATAATTGAATTCAGATGATGACCCATACGGGTACGAGCTAGGGCATGAACCAGTCGAACACTGAGAGACTAATATAGCTCGGACCAATTGAGAGGCTCTCGAAGACTGTCTGTTTCCTTCCATTTTCTTCAAAAAAGGACATACCTTGTATCCACAGAATTAATTTCAGCAAAAGTTTTTTTCGTTTTTTTCTTCAACTATAATTCTTTCAAAACTTGCTCCAATGCATCAATAATATCCTCATCCGATATATTTTCTATATGTGTTTTGGAATAGATAAGAAGCGGGATCGCATTTTCTCAAACAATTTTCATGATAATGCGAAAACCTCACCGTTTCCCCGTAGGGATGCTCGAATTTTTACATCGGAATTATAGATACCTCTGCCGATATCAACGCCCAGAGCGAGGTGACAAACTTGCTGAAATTCCTCAAAGTCACGATCAATAAAACGATATATTTTACTAATTTTTTTGAGCTGGGAACGAAAGAATGGAACTATTTTCCAATGCATAATTTTTTTTCAAAAACATCGTTAACATCTTGAAAACGATTATTTTTCGCCAATTTTGCTTTCAAAATCTCATCCTGTTCACATTCGATATAAGTCAGGACAGCATCGTAGAGGATCTCACTCATCTGGTGTTGATTCGGAAGATACGAAGAAACACTCCTGGATATAGTAAAATCTAGGGAAATTTTGTGGTGTTGTGTGGGAGGCGTTTTCATACCCCCATTATATCCGAAATAATTTTTGTACAAGATAGCGAGCAGTGCTCTGTCTCTTGAGTTCATAGAAAATCTGACTACGAGCAGCCAGTCTGAGTACTTAATACTCTGTACCTAATACTTGTTCTCGGAAGGCAAAAGGACTGGGAATAATTAACGAAGACTGATTTTCTCAAGAAAATCCTGAATTTCTCTATCAGAAGGGGGACAGGGGAGAATGTAGTCTACGACTTCTTCTCGATTAATGTTGTCGAAATAGTGAAGCTGTTCCCGAAAGAGTTTCTCATTAAAAGATCCAGAAAAAAGAGTTTTTGCCTTTTTGCTAATATCTGACAACGAAAAATGTTGAAAAATAAAATACAAATCTACATAATCCTTCCATTTAGCTCGACGACCAAGAGCATAGGCTTTCATAGCACCAAGAGTCAATAAGTCTGGTATCTGAATTATTCATTCGAAATCTTCAACCGCATGGATATCAAAAGGGTAAGCAAAAAAAGTAACTTTTACTCCTGCAACAATCCCTGTCACTTCATCATCACGGGCAACTAAAAGCTGAGAGAATCTAGTCCTCCCCCGTTCCATAATTCCATCGATGCGTTTCGGTGAAAATATATGTTTGTGAAAAAGATCAAAATCAATACTAATTCTATGACCGAGATGGAGAGCTATAGCTGTTCCTCACACGAGATAATATCCACTTCTCCTGGCCGCTCTGAGAAGGGGGAAAAGCCTGACCTGTTCTGGAGAAAGTATAGATTTATGAAACTTTTTTAGAGACATAATAGTCCTGAAAATAGGATATGGTTGCAGGATGAAGATTAGATCGTTCTCTATACGCTATATTTTTGAAAAATCTCCTCCTTTGGCGTAAATCAAGAAGAGTATCGATTTTTTTGATGTCCTTCCACTGACCATAGATGAGAAATCTTTCAAAAATAACCTCATCTGAAAGAGATTTCAGAGATTTTTTGGGTATGTCCCAAAAAATTTCCGCATGAGCCTGTGCAAGAGCCGAAAGTTTCATAAAAGTATTATATATTTTTTCAATAAAATTCAATACTCCAAAATATGAAAAATAGGAAAAATATGGATACATTCTCGTGAAAAATTTTGATTTGTTGTTTTAAGCATCGAGAGATGAAAAGAGAGACTCAGCCGTTGTAAAAGTCCCATACGAAGGATCAAGGCGTTTACTAGTTTTCACATACTGAGCGAGACTTATCTCCTCTGGCTCAATAGTGAGAGTGATGTTATATTCGCCAGAGTTCACGAGGTTTTGCATATTTGCTCCCTGTGAATGAATATTTTCTTTATTGATGATAATAGTGGTCATATCTCCACTATATCCGAAATAATTTTTGTACAAGACAGCGAGCAGTGCTCTGTCTCTTGAGTTCATGGAAAATCTGACTACGAGCAGCCAGTCTTAATACGAGCAGCCAGTCTGAGTACTTAATACTCTGTACCTAATACTTGTCCTCGGAAGGCAAAAAAGGACACACCTTATATCCATAGACTCCACTTCTGCAAAAGTTTTTTTACCTATTTATTTGTAAGCATTTTTTCTGTGTCTTATGGCGATGATATGAATTGCTGATTTTTCTGGAAAAAAATTGAACAACACACGATAATCACCAACACGAATCCTGTAATCTGCTATATCATAATTGTGGAGATATTTCACCTGAGCATGTTCTATTCACTGTACAGAAAGAAGACCAATTTTGTCCATGACAACCTCACGGATATTTTTTGGTATCTTTTTTATATCGGCATAAAAAGCTTTCTCATCAATGATGATAATGCTATACACCATATTGCTTTCTAAAGTCTGCTAATAGAAGAGACCCTGAGGATTTTTTTTGTTCACGGGACATATGAACAGTATGTATGAGAGAAGTATCCCGAGATTCCATCATTTCTTCTTGTAATTGTTGTAAAACACCTGATTCAAAAAGTCGGGAAGCTAATTCTTGACTCACGATAATGCCGAGGTCCTTTTTTCCAGAAACTACTCGAGAAAAGCCATGCGTTTGAAATGCATGTGTTGGATTTTTTTTGAGAAGTGCAGAAGTAATAGTGTTCATACCCCCCATTATATCCGAAATAATTTTTGTACAAGATAGAGAGCAGTGCTCTGTCTTTTGTATTCATGGAAAATCTTACTACGAGCAGCCGGTCTTAATACAAGCAGCCAGTCTGAGTACCTAATACTCTGTACCTAATACTTGTGCTCGGAAGGAAAAAAAGGACATACCTTATATCCACGGAGTTGATTTCAGCAAAAGTTTTTTTCGTTTTTTTCTTGACAAAGAATCCAAAGAGACATAATGTTATCCTGTAACCAAAAATTATGGGAAAAAACAATCTACATACATCTATTGCCATCGCAGGATTGATGCTTGCCGCAGCTCCGAGTAAAGCTCAGGAAAAAATTACCGATGCTAGAGTGGGAGATACAAAGGCAGCTATTCAAAAAGTTATAGACTGATTAGATTCCTCCAAATATCAAGCAGCTGTAGCAAAATTCAGAGATTTACTACTGTTGACAGTAGATGGTGAGCTGACCGATGAAGAACACAAAGAAATACTTGCCGCTGCAGAATTACTTGAGAAAATTGATGAAGTTGGTGCTGAAGCAATAAAGAAAAGCGTTTTAGGGGTACCAACTATTGTGCCAACAAATCAGGGAATTACTACAGGAGTAATACCTGCTCCTCCTAAGGCTAGTATAGAGCCTGAAATAAAATCATTAAAATTAAAAATAGATAAAGACCTAATAGCATGATCCCCGGAAACTGGACCAAACAATACAATTAATCTACCTTGGCAAATTAATCCCGGAACAACTTGTACACAACATATTTTTGATAAGGATGGAGCCATGGATTTATGAGAAACATGATATCTACAAATAACTCAGGAATTTCCGACAGATAAAATATTACCAAAAAAGTTCATAACTTTTTGAGAGGCTCGAGACGGTATAACAGCAAAAGTGACATACTATCTCGCCAATAAAGAAAGAATAGAAATACATTTCCCTATGGATGGTCAATGGTCAGTTACTCACGAAGCTCCTGCTCGTTATAAAAGTGCACTGTTGGTATTAATTATAGATGCATGAAAAAATAAAGGTGAAAAAATACCGGGTTTTCAAATGAGAAAACCACAAAAAAATTAATTTATTAGACTCTATACAATTACTATCTCTTTTAGTCACACAGGTAGTAATAACATTGGATCTAGGTCAGAAGAAAATTAATTTTTGTAAAATTGCGAATCGTTGTAAACACTTCCTGCCCGATTTCAATTGTTTTGTTTGAATAACGCTATTCACATTCTTTGAAATAGGGTGGGAAATTGTTTTTACTCAGTTGAGGTTGTAAGGCCGTCTCTTCGTAAACTCCAAAAGTTGTCAATGTTGTCGATGTACATTCGGTTTCATTGTGGGGGCCTGCTATCTCGGTGGTCACTCTGTATTGACTGTCAGATAGTCGTAGAAAAGGAGTTTTATCGCACTTTTTTTCTAATTGTGTTAAAGGGTTCAAAATTTATACACAATAAAAATACAGCACTACAATATTCAGAAATATGCAAACCTTAAAAGTATCCTAGTATTGGCAAAAGTGGAAATAAATTATATAATTATAGCATGCAACAAGTAAATTTTTTTTGTATCAATTTAGATAAAAGAACCGACAGATGGGGTAGTTGTGTGCAGCAGTTTCGAGACCAGGGAATCAAAGTAGAAAGATGGATTGCTAAGCCCTTGCCAGAAAATAGAAGATTTGGTGCATGATTATCGCATAGAGAAATAATTGAGCATGCCAAGAATAAAAATTGGGAATATGTAGGTGTTTTTGAAGATGATATAAATTTTTTAAATGACGATTTTTTACTTCGAACTCAAAAGATGCTCGACATATTACATGAAAAAAATTGGTATATACTATATTTTGGTGGGTCCATGGGCAGATATAGTGAATTATGTAAAGAAAAATGACTTCCGTATGTCCTTAGAGTTAAAGGAAATTTTCAAGCGCATGCAGTAATATATCATAAAAGATTTTTTGATATCTATCTAAAAAAACATCCATCTGAATACTCCCCGAAAATTAATGAATACTATCTAGGTAATAAATACAAAGCTTTCGACGAGTGGTTTGCAAATGTAGTACAATATGAATATCCATGCTACATTAGTAATAAAATTCTAATTACTCAACAAGACGATTTTTCAAATATTGAAAATAAAATAGTTAATAGAAATAAAATATCTATATACCGCTTTTGGGCATTCAAATATCTATGATCAAAAATTTCCACCTACCTAGATATATACTTATGTAGACTAAAAAGCTTTATAAAAACAAATAAACTATAATAGGAAATTATAGAAAATATTTATTAAAAAACCATATGCAAAAACGTATCAGACCAGTATAACCATACATAATTTTCTTAATTCTTTTATTGGAGTAACGATGCATTCTGATAAAAAGATGATCACCCTCAAATACCTCAATGGCTCGTTTACTATAAACATAGGCGAGTTCATTATGCCCCTGAAGAATACTAAATAGCCAAGCTAAAATATAATCCCTCGAATTCGCTTTTATACAACCACGAAGAGAATTCATATAAGTAATTTCTGCCCAACCCGGTACAGTTGTTAAAACTTTTGAAGCAATTTTTTTTATAATGTCAGAAGGAAACAATTCATGCAATAAAAGATTGGGGATTTTTACAGTACCTTTAACATGAAATTTAGTTAAATAAAATTCTTTTTTATTCTTCATATACTCTAAACAATCCTCTATTCTATCCTCATTTTTATAGGCATCGATAAATCATGGCTCTAACTCGATAACATGCAATTTCGCGAAAAAATCAGACGACAAAGAATTCAAAAGTCTTAAATCTGTTCCTTGTGAGTCAACCTTAAACCAATCAATGTACTCTATATTATATTGTTTTAAAAAACTCAAAGGTTAATTACCTCAATTGTATCTACTTGAATTACATCAAAAAAAGTAGAGAAATTATAATCCTCCAGAGATATGTTATCTGGCTGAAGCAAACTTGAGCAGTGAGGATTCTTAGTAAGGTAAAACGAAGTTTTTCAATCTTTAAATGATTTCTCAGTAACTATTTTATTAATTTTTATTAATTTTTTATAGATATTATCTTCTTTTGATTTATCAAAATCCCTCTCATCAGCATCAAAACCTATGCAAACAGAAAAGTATGCAATAGATTTCCATAATTTGTTAAATCATCCTGAAGCTCATATATCAATAAGTACTGGTGGATTATTTTGTATTTCCTTTCTTTGAGATATCTCTTTAATTATATTTTTTAAGGTCATACAAATTATTTAAACAATATCGATAGTTTCCTCATAAATTTTTTAAGTCAATTCTTTCTGACTCCATGATATTAGAGCCTAGACTAGCGAATTCTTAAAAATGAGTTTTTTAGCTGTGTTAAAATTCCTATAATTATATCTAAATTCACATTCTTTCAAGTGGAGGTGAAATTTGTGTGTTACAATTGCAGCAATTAGGTTTACATATCCGTAAACCATAATACTTCTTCTCTGTCTCTTTGTGGGAAAGGATGTGGTAGGATGGATAAGTCCTAGCTTCGTAATCCTACCACACTATGTGTCCCGTACTCGTTTTCAGTCCATAGACTTCATTACTATAAATACTCTGTAATGATTATATCAATTGAGTATGAGTCCATCGTAGGCTTTCCATCCATCAGAATGAATAGTAGATCATTCGAGTATCTACCCTTGTATTATGGGCAATAAGAGATGCACGAGAACAATCAGAGACAATGGAAACATGTAATTTCCCATCTCTCTTTAAAAGATTAAAGACCGGTGTTTTTCCTGCAGCTCATCTTCCTCTCTTTCATCGTATTCTTTTAGCTCAAAAGTAGCTCTCATCTACTTCAAATTCTCCGTCTTATAGTTCACGGGAAGTGATAATATTCACTCGTATTTTTGATTCACGAAATCTGTTATACCAGAGGTTCACAGTATTACGTTTTATACTCATAATTTTTGCTGTTTGAGTGGCTGAAAAATCATGAAAAAAATAGTAAAACAGTTTTCATTGTTTGTAGGTGGTGATTTTACTGTATTTAATCATATATCTTGATGGTAGGAAATATTATTT
>Ga0105050_10009728_pt1 | contig 10703 bp, 11 predicted proteins | sample FRY01_FD_78088 | JGI IMG/M metagenome (GOLD analysis project Ga0105050, IMG submission 78088) | Freshwater microbial communities from Lake Fryxell liftoff mats and glacier meltwater in Antarctica - FRY-01 | ecosystem: Environmental > Aquatic > Freshwater > Ice > Glacier meltwater ... | reverse complement strand
TAATGCATTTGTTTTTAGGGGTTCCATTGTTTTGGGTAGGGTACGGGGGGTAAGACCTTTTTTTTTTACTTGCAAAGTGCTTGCCTTGATCTTCAAAAAAATTTGCCCCCCCCCCCCTACCTAAAAATCATGGAACACCTAGAACAGAACGGCTCAAACCCACTGTTTATGCGGGTAAAGTTGTAGCCATTTCATGTAGAACCTAATCTACAACTAGAACAGAACATAGAACAAAATAGACTTCACGGTACCGTGAATCACTAAATAAAGTTCTTGCTAAGTGCTTTTTAGCAGCTTGAAACCCGCATGGATAGTAGCTATTCTACCCAAAATGCACTGCTCACATAGCTGTACAGCCCGCACTGTTGAAAGCCTTTGTTCATGCGGGTTTGCTACCCAAAATGCACTGCTCAGCTAGCTCTCAGGGCAGTAGCTCAGCTACTCTTAGTGGACTTCATTTAATCGATTCTTAAATGACGCACGCACTAGTTGGGCACGCACTCACAGAAAAGAACTGGCTTCAAACATGGGGGACTTTGTAGATGTGGCGCGACCGCATCTTCGCTTAAATATATCTCAGCCCACACACACACACTCTCAGAAGAGAACTGGCATCAAAAACGCTGGGCGAAAAAAAAACCCGTAAAGCCTAAGCTCTACGGGTTAGTACTACATTTTACTTAGCGTGATTCCATTTTACCATGAATGCCACTTTCGCTTCAGAGAACAGTCTTTCGTTCGCCGTTTCATCCCCTCTAGCATTCGCCACTTTGCATCGGGTTTGCAGATAATCGAAAGTATCTTTTATGACTACGTCAAACTCTTTTGTAGTAGCACGCCCTCTTGGTTTGTCCTCATTCCTGATTTTCTTGGCAAGTGTTTTCAAATCAGATATACGATTACTAACGTATTTTGAAAACTTGTCACGCCAAACACCAATTACGGTTTTCAGAGCGGGGTTGTAGTTATCTGATTTATCATTTCCTAAAGCCCCATAGGCTTGTTGAGTGTAGGACATGGCAACAGAAACGCCAACTTTAATCTTACCCTTTAATTCAACGCCGTTTACCAGATCAGTGACTGGAAAGTAATTACTGCCAACTAAAGCATACTCAATATCAGGGTTATTTTCTGCAAACCGTAATTGATAACCCTTTACAAGTTCCAATTTTGCTTCGTCAGGTAATTCATCAGGGAATGATGGAATACGACTCATAACAAATAGAGCGGTTTCACGTGAAACATCTGCACTACGGGCTTGAGCATATCCCGCGTCTGCAAGTGATTTAAGCTCAATTGTAGGGATAACAATTTTCTTTGACATAATTTTCTCTCAATAAAGATTGATAAACTGGAAACAGAATTGTGTCCAGTGAGATACTTATACCCGATAGCAGCATCATAAGTAAAGTTTCAGGGTATCGTGAACCGTTATTAAACCCGCTTGACCTAGCGCGACACACACGCACACGGCACGTCCGCGAAGAAAAGAACTGGTATCAAGGGGCGAAAAAGAAGGGAGCCGAAGCCCCCTCCCGTGCTGTCTACTAATCAGTCCTGCCTATCCACTCGGCGCGTATCACACCGGGGAACCACTCAGATGAGTACTTGCGTTCGCACATACTCTGGCACCACACACGTCCTGTGCTAGCTGGCTTATGTGGCTCAGTGATACCCATGATGATGTAGGGTGTGTTATCAACATGAACAACATCACCAACCAGAACTTCAGACTGCGTACCTTCGTAGACTAATTTCATCTCACTCTCCTAGTGGGGGCCGAAGCCCCCTGTTGATTAGCACTCTAGTGTTTCAAGGCGGCGGGCTACTAAGTTATGGTACTTGTAGATCACTACTTCTTCGTCCCGCAAACTACATGCTGCCCATTCGAGCGCATCCTTTAATGTCCATGAGTAATGAACTTCGTACACTACATCACCGAAGTACGGTTCAACATACATAATCGTATAAGGTGAAAACCAATTCAATGCGAACTTCTTGATTGCGTTAAGCATCTCATTCTCCGTATAACCAAGCGTGATTGCTTGGCATGTAATACTTATACCTGATATCCACCCCATAAGTAAAGTTTCAGAGGGTATATCGCGACCCCCACCCCCCTAAATGCTATTTAGGTACCATCCGCCTGTATTACTCTAAGACTTACACAAATAACCCCGCAATTTTTCAAATCTTAATTTACAAAACCACCCCCCCGTGCAAAATAAACAGGCCCCATCAAAAAATATTTCGCAAAATTTTCACTAACCTCACTAAGCTAATCTTAAGTTTTATTTTTATTTTTAACATACCCACACCCCAAACTTCTATTTATGTTTGCTTGTATATGGCATAATATTTTTGTGGGATCAGGTGTTAGCGACCTGATGTTGGGCGGTATCGACGTACCTAGGTTCCTTGGCAGGCACCTGCACTCTTCGCCGTCCATAATTTGTCTCCATAAAACCCCTGCTTTATGGGAACCCACATCTATTGCTTATTCATAAAATAAAGTTATACTCTACGTAACTGCACCCAAATGAGCAGACATGACTGAGTACGTACCCGATATAGAAGAAGATATCCTCCTGCCTAAGAACGCCGCTGATGCGTTCCCAGAACTGTCCCCTGCTGAAGAACTCAACATGCGGGTCAATGTTGTTAAATTATTTTCTGACATGACTGGTCAACCGCTTACTCCCACACAGGGTAACGTGGATCAAGCTACTTATCTTGCTCGTGAAATGATCGAGAACCCGCGCCAACGCCCTGATTTTGCTAAATACCCTAACGAGACGCTCGCGTTTCTAGCGGGTATGGTCGCTCAGATGAACGTATCTATTGTTGATGATCTTGCTGATTTGAAAATGTATGTTGTAAATAAGCTAGTCAACGAGGTCGAGAACGCTAGAGATGCAAAAACTAGGGTTGCTGCCCTGTCTAAGTTAGGTGAGGTAGATGGTGTTGATGCATTCAAGAAGCGCAGCGAGATGACAGTCAAACATCAGAGTATAGAAGAGGTCGAGAAGGAGTTGTTAGAGACTCTCTCTAATATAGAGGGGAAAGTAATCGACGTTGAGGCACGCGAAGTTGTGTTTGGCGACCAAAAAGGATGACCGCGCCGTTAAAATTAACGCCTGAAGACTTGATGCGCTTACGCATCGCCCTGCCGACGATGCCTGATAAACAGAAACGTCGTGTATTAGAGCTAATTAAGACTTATGAGGGCCAGTTAATACAGACTTTAGGTAAAGAATCGTTTCTAGATTTTATACATCATGTATACCCGGGGTATAAAGTCGGCCCGCATCATCTACAGTTGACACAAATATTCGAAGATATAGCCGCTGGCAAGAAAAAACGCGTCATAGTTAATATCGCGCCACGCCACGGTAAATCAGAATTAATATCTTACCTCGCACCAGCTTGGTTTTTAGGTAAATACCCGCAGAAAAAAATTATTATGGCCTCACACACCGCTGATTTAGCGGTGAACTTTGGTCGCAGGGTGCGGAACTTGGTAGGTTCTGAAGCGTACCGGGATATTTTTCCACAAATTGAATTGCAGTCAGACTCTAAATCGGCTTCTCGCTGGGGGACAAACTTTAATGGAGAGTATTTTGCTATCGGTGTCGGGGGTGCTCTTGCTGGGCGCGGTGCTGACCTATTTATTATTGACGATCCTCATTCGGAGCAGGAGGCTAAGACGGGAAGACCCGATGTGTTTCTTCCTACTTGGGAATGGTTTCAGTCTGGCCCTCTTCAGCGTCTTATGCCCGGTGGTGCTATTATTGTTGTGATGTGTATGACGGGCGATACAAGAGTGTTAACCGCAACCGGGCGGGAAAAGTTATTAAAAGATATACGTCCCGGGGATGTAGTTGCTACTTACGAAAACAAAAAAATAACCACCGCAAAAATTCTTAATTGGCAGTCAAATGGGTTTGATTCTATATATGAAATAAAGACAACCTCCGGTATAATTGTTAAAGCAAACGAAAGACATCCGTTTCTTGTAGATAACAATGGGGTTCGAGAATGGGCACGATTAAAAGACTTGAAAACGGGGATGTCGCTTGTAGCAACGAGGTGTGTACGAGACCCGCAAGAGCACAGCATAAACCCCACCCAAACTGAATGTGCGCCCCTTGCCAAGCTAGAAACTCATACCACAAAAAAAACCCTCAGGCAGCGTTTAAGCCAATTGGCTCTCACGGCATGTGAAAAGGGGTCTCTTGTTCTGAGTGCGACCAACCTGCAACTACTAAAGGGTTATGCGTGTCTCACTACAACCAAAAAGCGTGGCGAGAAGGTAAACGGCAGACTACCCCGGAATACAGGAGGAATAAACGCCTCAAATCTAGGTACGGCATTGATTCCGCAGGTTATGAGTACATGTTTAAAGCCCAGAATGGCGTTTGCGCGGTATGTTTACAGCCCCCTGAGGGCAATGTTAGGGCACATTGGGGTAACAAACTTTGCGTTGACCACTGCCACGACACCGGAAAAGTGCGTGGGCTTTTATGTAACGATTGCAACCTCGCCGTTGGGTACGGAAAAACAGAAGAAAACCTTATCCGCGCCGCTGGATACCTACGAAATCATACTAGATGAAATAGTTAGCATCGTACCTGCTGGGCGGGAAGAAGTATTTGATGTTCAAGTAGAACGCACTGAAAACTTTATTGCTAATGGGCTAGTAAGTCACAATACTAGATGGTCGAAACTCGACCTGACTGGGCAGATTACTACCCAGATGGACAAGAATGACGACGTTGATAAGTGGGAGGTTGTGGAGTTTCCCGCTATTAAAGACAACGGCACCGCATTATGGCCTGAATTTTGGGATGTCGAGGAATTATTAGCTAAAAAAGCAGCTATAGATATTAGATATTGGAACGCCCAATATATGCAGCAGCCGACTTCAGAAGAAGGCGCTCTTATTAAGCGGGAATGGTGGAGTATTTGGGAAAAAGAGGACCCCCCGCACTGCGAGTTTACTATTATGGCACTAGACGCAGCGCAAGAAACTAATAATAGGGCCGACTATAACGCGTTAACAGTATGGGGCGTGTTTTTTAACGAAGAAACTAACAACTTTAATATTATTTTATTAAATGCGATTAAAAAACGTATGGAGTTCCCTGAATTAAAGAAACTTGTACTAGAAGAATACAAAGAATGGGAGCCAGATTCGTTTATTGTTGAGAAAAAGTCTAACGGAGCCGCGCTGTACCAAGAACTACGGCGTATGGGGGTGCCTGTCGGTGAGTTCACACCGGGCAAAGGACAAGATAAAATTAGCCGAGTGAATGCTGTCTCGGATTTGTTTTCATCAGGTATAGTCTGGGCACCAGATAGACGATGGGCAAAAGAAGTAATAGAAGAATGTAATGATTTTCCAAGCGGGGCCAATGATGACCTCGTTGACTCTACTACTCTAGCTTTGATGCGGTTTAGGCAGGGTGGTTTTATTCGGCTCCCGAGTGATGAGCCAGAAGAAGATTACTTATACTCATATCGCAAGAAAGCCGCGTACTACTAAGGATATATTATGGCAATCGAAAAAAGTTTGTATGAGAGCCCTCAAGGGCTTGAAGCATTGGACGAGATGAACGCTGAACCCGAGCTTGAGATCGAGATTGAAAACCCCGACTCGGTAACAATTGGGTTAGATGGTGAGCCTATCCTTGAGTTTACTGCTGAAGAAGCTGAAGATGAGTTTAATGCGAACCTAGCCGAAGAGATGGACGAAACCGTCTTGCAGGGGTTAGCCAGTGATTTAGCATCTGACTATGAGGACGACGTTGCCTCACGTAAAGATTGGATGCAGACTTACGTTGATGGGCTTGAGTTGCTGGGCTTAAAGATCGAAGAGCGTACTGAGCCTTGGCCCGGCGCGTGTGGTGTGTACCACCCGCTTTTAGCAGAAGCGCTTGTTAAGTTCCAAGCCGAAACGATGATGAGTACGTTCCCCGCAGCGGGGCCCGTTAAGACGCAGATCATTGGGCGTGAGACACCTGAGAAGAAAGAGGCTGCTGTTCGTGTCCAAGAAGATATGAACTATCAGTTGATGGACGTGATGCACGAGTACCGCCCTGAGCATGAGCGCATGCTTTGGGGCTTGGGTTTGTCTGGCAATGCGTTTAAGAAGGTGTACTACGACCCGTCAATAGAGCGACAGGTAAGTATTTTTGTACCAGCAGAAGATATAGTGGTGCCATATGGCGCGTCTAATATTGAGACCGCTGAGCGTGTGACCCACGTCATGCGTAAGACAGAGAACGAACTGCGCAAGCTACAGGTAGGTGGGTTTTATTTAGACGTTGATTTAGGCGAACCGGACAATACGCTAGATGAAGTAGAAAAGAAGATTGCGGAAAAACTAGGGTTTAGAGCCACATCTGATGCACGTTATAAACTTCTTGAAATGCAAGTCAACCTTGACCTAGAAGGATATGAACATGAAGAAGAGGGTAAGGTTACAGGAATTGCGCTACCTTACATCGTTACGATCGAAAAAGGGTCAAACACAATCCTGTCTATCCGACGCAACTGGGAACCAGACGATGAAACCTATCAAAAACGACACCACCTTGTGCACTACGGGTACGTCCCGGGGTTCGGGTTCTATTACTTCGGCCTCATTCATCTTGTTGGTGCTTTTGCTAAGTCTGGTACTTCTCTTATCCGGCAGCTTGTTGACGCAGGTACTCTAAGTAATTTACCCGGCGGGTTTAAAACTCGGGGCATGCGTATCAAGGGTGATGACACACCAATCGCCCCCGGTGAATTCAGAGATGTAGATGTTCCTAGCGGCGTAATGCGCGACAATATCTTACCGCTCCCATATAAAGAGCCTAGTCAGGTCTTGTTGGGCTTGATGAATCAGATCATTGAAGACGGACGACGCTTCGCAAATACGGCTGATCTTCAGATTAGTGATATGTCAGCTAATTCGCCGGTGGGCACCACGTTAGCTATTCTTGAGCGTACGTTAAAGGTGATGTCTGCTGTTCAGGCGCGGGTTCACTTCTCAATGAAGCGCGAGCTTGGGTTACTTAAGAAGATTATTGCTGACTATACGCCAGAAGATTACAGCTACGAGCCAGTAGAAGGCGATCGCAAAGCTAAGAAGTCTGACTACGACAATGTAGACGTGGTACCAGTCAGTGATCCAAACGCCAGCACAATGGCACAGAAGATTGTCCAGTATCAAGCTGTGTTGCAGTTGGCTCAGGGCGCGCCACAGATGTACAACATGCCGCTTCTTCACCGTCAGATGCTGGACGTGTTGGGCATAAAAGAAGTGCAGAAGCTGATTCCTATGGACGAAGACCAGAAGCCTACAGACCCCGTGTCTGAGAACCAGAACATCTTAATGATGAAGCCGGTAAAAGCGTTCCTGTACCAAGACCATAAGGCGCACATTACAGTCCATATGTCGGCTATGCAAGATCCAAAAATTGTCGCGTTGCTTCAGAACAACCCCACTGCCCCACAAATTCAAGCTGGGATGATGAACCACATCAATGAACACTTGGGCATGGAGTACCGCCGCCAGATCGAGCAGCAATTAGGAATGAGCCTGCCTGCACAGAAAGATGAGTCCGGTGAAGATACTTCTATGAGTCCTGAAGTAGAGGCTCGTTTATCTCCATTGTTGGCCCAAGCCGCACAGCAGTTACTTCAGACTAACCAGCAAGAAGCCGCACAGCAGCAGGCACAGCAGCAGGCACAAGATCCGATTGTGCAGATGCAGCAAGCAGAGTTGCAGATTAAGCAGGGCGAGCTAGAACGCAAGAAACAGAAAGATTCGGTTGACGCCCAACTCAAGCAAGAGCAGTTACGCATCGAAGCGGAACGTGTAGGGGCTCAGTCGCAGATAGAAGCTATCCGTATCGGGGTTAAAGCCGAGCAAGATTTAAAAAACTCCGAGGCTAAGCAGCAAGCCGAGGGTATTAAGATTGGTGCAGATGTGTCCATAAAGGAACAGCAGTTAGCTATACAAGCTATGCAAGCCCAGCGTAACCAACCGACAAAAGGTGAATAATGGACGCTTTCGAATTACTCGTTAAACAAATTAACGAAAAGATTGAACAACTCCAAGATTTCGTAGCTACAGGCAAGCCTGAAACCTACGAGGAGTACAAACGACTGTGCGGTGAGATTCGGGGTCTTACCATCGCACGGGGTTATACCCTTGACCTCAAAACCCGTATGGAGCAATCTGATGAGTGAAATTCTACTGGCTACAAACCCCAGTAATCCTCAAGTAGTAGGCGTGTACAACTCTGATGCCACAACTGAAGAAAAAGCAAAGCAACTTCCTAAACCCTCTGGTTATCACATCCTGTGCGCAATCCCGGAAATGGAAGCTGAGTACGAAAGCGGTCTAATTAAAGCTGGCGAGACCATCCGTAACGAGGAGATCCTTACAACGGTTCTTTTTGTTGTCGATATGGGGCCTGATTGCTACAAAGACACAGCTAAGTTCCCATCAGGTCCTTGGTGTAAGCAAGGTGATTTTGTCTTGGTCCGCCCCAACTCTGGGTCAAGATTGGTCATTCATGGGCGTGAATTTCGCCTAATCAACGATGATACGGTAGAGGGCACAGTTGATGATCCTCGCGGTGTCAAGCGCAAATAAGGAGTAACACATGGCTGAGTATGAAGAATTTAAGTTTCCTCACGAACAAGATGAGGATAAAGCAGGTGGCGGTGGGGTAGAAGATAAGTTTGAGATCGAGATCGAAGACGATACCCCCGAGCAAGACCGCGACCGTGAACCTATGCCTAAAGAGGTTGTTGACGAGCTCGAACAAGATGAGCTTGAAGAATACTCTGACAAGGTAAAAATTCGTCTTAAGCAGATGAAAAAGGTTTGGCATGATGAACGCCGAGCTAAAGAATCTGCTTATAGAGAGCAGCAAGAAGCAATTAATTTTGCTAAAAAGGTTACTGAAGAGAACAAACGCCTTAAGTCCATGTATGCCTCTGGGGAAAAAGAGTATGTAACCTCAGTCCAGAATACAGCGACTCTTGAGCTCGAAATGGCTAAGAAGTCATATCGTGAAGCGTACGATTCAGGCGATAGCGATAAGCTTGTTGAAGCACAGCAGGCCATGCAGGATGCTAACTTTAAACTACACTCTGCTAAGAATTATCGCCCTGCTGCTTTACAAGAAGAAAATTATGAAGTACAACAGCAACAAGAACGGTCCCCTTCTCCTCCTCAACCAGACCGCAGAGCGATGGCGTGGCAAGAGCGCAATCCTTGGTTTGGTCAAGATGAAGAGATGACCGCAGCGGCTCTCGGTTTACACGAGAAGCTTAAGCGTAACGGGGTACACGTTGGATCGGATGAATATTATGCGACATTGGACAAAACAATGCGCAAGCGGTTTTCAGAAAACTTCGGTGATTCTGATACAGAAACGAGGGACGCCCCTCGCACAAAATCAAGTACTGTCGTGGCATCAGCTACCCGCAGCACCTCTCCAAATAGAGTGCGGCTAAAGGCTAGTCAAGTCCAAATTGCCAAAAAGCTTGGCCTGACCCCTGAGCAGTATGCCCGTGAAGTATTAAAACTGGAGAACTAAGATGACAACAATTACCCGCACACCGCGTGATTTAGAAACCCGAGCAACCGATATGCGCCCCAAGCAGTGGGCTCCTGCCGAATTGCTCCCCGAGCCAGACAAACAGGCTGGGTTTGCTTACCGTTGGATTCGTGTCTCCATGCTCGACAAGGCTGATCCTCGTAACCTCTCGTCTAAAATTCGTGAAGGTTGGGAACCAGTCAAGATTGAAGAGCAGCCAAAGTTTCAACTGCTAACTGATCCTAACAGTCGTTTTAAAGACAACGTTGAGATTGGTGGGTTATTGCTTTGCAAGACTCCTACGGAGTTTGTGCAGCAGCGTACGGATCACTTCGCACGCCAGACACAAGCCCAAACGGAAGCTGTAGATAATAGCTTGATGCGCCAAAGCGATGCGCGGATGCCTATCTTTAAAGAAGGTAAGTCCTCAACTAGCTTTGGTAAAGGTTCGTAAATTTAATTCATTAGGAGTCCTTAAATGGCTTACCCTACTATTGATAACCCTTACGGCTTAAAGCCGATCAATTTGATCGGTGGACAAGTCTTCGCGGGGTCTACGCGTAAAATGCGTATCGCGAGCGCCTACGCCACGCCCATTGGCTTTGGTGATCTTTTGGTTAAGGTCAACGACGGCACTGTCGCTCGTTCGGCTGCTACAACTGCTAAACCCACTGGCGGCTTCGCTGGCGTGTTTCTTGGTTGTGAGTTTATTAACCCAAGCACAGGTCAGCTTCAGTTCCAGCAGAACTTCATCGGCGGCACCACAGTGACTTCTGGTTTTATTACAGCTTATGTCTGTGATGATCCTGACACACTGTTCCAAGTCGCTGTTGTTTCTGGCACAACAGTTGTGACTGGCGTTCAATATACGGCTGTTGGCGAAAATGCCACAATCGTGAACAACACAGCTATCACTACTGCTGGTAACTCGCAAGTTGCACTTCTTGCTACGACTGCTACGACAGATACTCTGCCCGTTCGCATCGTTGACGTCGTGCCGGATACCGCCTACGTTTCTGGCGGCAACACGTTGTATCCTGAAGTGATCGTTAAGATTAACTTTGGTATGCACGCTTATGACACCGCCGTCGGCGTTTAAGG
>Ga0105050_10009725_pt1 | contig 10707 bp, 10 predicted proteins | sample FRY01_FD_78088 | JGI IMG/M metagenome (GOLD analysis project Ga0105050, IMG submission 78088) | Freshwater microbial communities from Lake Fryxell liftoff mats and glacier meltwater in Antarctica - FRY-01 | ecosystem: Environmental > Aquatic > Freshwater > Ice > Glacier meltwater ... | reverse complement strand
GGCCGCATCTCCCTTTTCAACAACACTCTTCGCCGGCTATTGCCAGGGCATCGTCGGCTACGTCGCGACAGCGGAGGAGCATCCATACGGCGGGTATGAGCCGGCAGTAGCACATCGTGGGTATGCACATCCAGCACCCTTTGCGCCTGAGGCGGCCCAACTGCTAATCGATGCCTCCCTCGACCTGCTCCACGGCCTGCACCAGGAAAACCTCTGAGATGGCGGCCGTTTCCATCTTCGGCGCGGGCCAGCTCGGCCGCGGAGTCGCCCAAATCCTTGGGGATCGAGGTGAGCACTCAGTCCATGGTCCGTTCGGTCGTAGCGAGCGCACAATTGCGCTGACTAGTGGTGAGGATCTCGTGCTGATCACGACCACCACACGCCTGCGAGACGTCATCGAAGATGTGCGCCTAGCCGTCTCCAGCGGGTCGAACGTCTTGGTGAGTGCCGAAGAGTGCGCCAACCCCTGGCTAGTGAACGACGAACTTGCGGACACCGTTCACGACGAAGCCCTCGCCGCTGGCGTCAGTGTGGTCGGGGCAGGGCTTAACCCGGGGCTCATCTTCGACGCGCTCGTCCTCACAATCCTCGGTGCGACCCCCGATAATGTAGATATCACCGTGCGCCGGACCGTCGACATCTCCGGGTTCGGGCCAACGGTTCTGGGTAGAATAGGAGTCGGGATGAGCCCCGGCGAGTTCGCTCAGGGGGTGGCGGCAGGGGCCATCCTGGGCCATGCTGGATTCCCACAGTCGATGTCCGTCGTGGGACGAGCCATCGGACGCGCCGTGTCCGACATCGATGCCAACTTGCGGCCCATGGTGACCGATCAAAGAATCACATTGCCGGACGGGCGGACGATCGATGCGGGACTCACTGCCGGCGTCGACCAGACCTACCGTGCCGTAGAACAGGGCCACACGTGGTACACCGCCCATTTCATCGGACATGTGGCGCCTGCGGACGTCGGCCTCCACTTGGCAGATGTCATCACCTTGCACAGAGGCGACGAGATCGTGCAGGAGATTCGTGCTACACCGTGCTTCCCCGCGCAAGTGGGCTCACAGCACGTCTTGGCCAATTCCGTCAATCGCGTAATCGCGGCGCCACCGGGTTGGCTGACCGTTGCAGACCTGCCGCCAGCGACCCGTCACCGGGTTGGCTGACAATCAGCGACGGCCGACAGGTGCTCTCGCAGTCAGTCAAAATAAAAAGTGACTATCTCATCTTCATTCACCTGATCAGACCTTATGTGCCCAAGTTCGACCAGGTGTCAGCCGTCATCCTCGGCATCGGCGATGAGTGTGAACACTCATGCCGGCGCCGAGCCATGGACGGACTCGAACATGGACGGGGATTGACGTTCGGGTTTGAGATGGGCTGACGCCGCGATATCAACGTTCCCAACGATTGCCGCAGCCAGATCGGCCATGATGTAGATAAAGAGGTTCGAGACCACGATCACATCTGAGTCTGATGGACGCAGCGCCAGATCCGCAGCGACGGGTATCCGGCCCTCACCTCCGCGACGACCTCTTCCCAAAACGGTATCCTGAGCATGTTCCCGTTCCACTCGGCTCCCGAGGTTAGGTGTCCGCACCGCGCTGAAGCGCGTTTACATGCGTAATGGGTCATCTCTTCTATGCCATTCTGGACAGAGAACTCGCGCTCAGTTCTAGGCACGAATCGACCACCAGGTGCGCAGAGCTCGCCCTCGGTTTTCTCACCCAATGATCAGCAGGTAGATGGTCGAGCTTTTGGAGATCACCACCCGCAGACTCACGCCGACGAACATTCTGATCAGATGGAGGTTCACGTGCTGGTCGAAGACTCGCCGGATCGGTATGAGTTTGCCCCGGACTGCCACGTGATTCGGAAACGTCGGGGCTACACCATCGCGCGGACCAAGATCACCACAAACCAAGAGATGATCTCCAAGCCTTCCGGCTGGAATCATGGAGCGCTGGTCGTGGAAGAGATCGCATTCCCGTTCGAACCACGAACTGAAGAACTTCTCGCTGTGGACCTGCAGCGCAGCATCGATCAACGCAACCGCCGCGGCAATGCCAATAAAGCTGACAGCCCGCAGGATGTTGAATCCATTCTCTATGGAGAAGAAGTACGGCGTAGTGAAGCCGCGTTGTTCGACGTAGCTCATGTTTTTCTTGGTCAGTAGGCCTGAGTTCCTCACCCGCTGCCAATGTGTTTGCGGTTGGTCATAAATCCTTTACGGCGCCCGTTAGCGGCAGTGGTGTAATCGGTGCATTTCTTCGTTGGAGTGAAAAAGTTCAACCGCGGTGACACCAATGCCCATAACTCGTTGAGTGGGTCAAGTTGCGTGCGGGTGTCATGACGCCAATAGGACGCGTGTTGACGCACGATATGAATATTTTTCAACTCCACGGTGGCTTGATCATTCTTGCGTAAGGCCGCGACCTGGTCTGGGCAATATCGTGTTGCTGCAACCACGCAGCAACATTGTGGTTAATGAACTCGTAAACCGTTATCGGAGTCAAAAACCCGCAATGGGAAAGGGAACCTGCCCTCCAACTCGCCATTAGCATGAACGATCTATTTCGAGGAGTTATTGCGAATCGAATAGTTTTCCATCCAACCGGTGAGCATATCCGTCATCGTCAATGTGCGAACAAACTTACCCACCAACGTGGGCCCACAATGCCCGACCGTGTCCGCTTGGATCACTCCCGGTGTTGTTGCCGGTGCATCCCCCGCCTTTCTCAAACCGATCGCATTTCGTAGTAACGGTGAAGGGGTGGTTGTGGAAATACCACGTAACCGCATTGAGGCCCTCGTCGGTTCTCGATACCGGTCAATGGTTGCAGCACTCATCGCCCCCAGTTCGGTAATGGCCTTCTTCGTAGCGAATGGCCTATCAAGATCACCGGCCGCCATCATGGCCGGCAATCACATATCCACCATCACGACCACATATTTACCGCACGGAAACCCCATCAAAGCCCAAACGTGCTCCAGACATAACCGCGAGTCATCCCCGTAACCCTTCGCTCGTAAACGACGCCGATCCAATTACTCCCGCGGGTCAGACAAGACACCACCGGTCAACATTGCACGGGCGCTCGAGCGGGCTAGGCCCGTGGTAACCATCACCTCGTTCAAGATCCTGGTTTTACTTGACATACCCGCCTGCACGCAAGCAGTGCGGAACTTATTCGTCACATGACGCCTAGCAGCCATCGGTATTTTGCCTGCCATACAGGCAAGCCTGCACCCAAAAAGTGGCTGGTACGCGCTCAACGAAGGTGAGGCACGTCGTTCCCTGGTGGTCAGGGAACATGAGAAATTACACTAAGCCATTATCCATCCGCCGTTTACATCTAGCCCAACGCCGTTGATAAATGATGCTCCCTCGCTGGCAAGAAACGTCACCGCCTCGGCAACATCGTCCCCTGTACCCCACCGTCCGACAGGGACATTTTCAATGATGCTTCTTTGCATGGCCGGGTCCCGTTCACACTGCGCCCGGGTCATCGGCGTGTAGATAGCTCCCGGGAGTACTGAGTTGCTCGTGACTCCCCCTGGCGCAAATACACGTGCGAAGTGTCGAGTCATCGCGAGAACACCCGCCTTAGATGCGGCATACACCGCCGAGTCGGACATTCCGCCTGTTCGTGCCCCCACACTGGAGATATTGATGATCCGTCCGAAGCCGCGTTCAGCCATTGCAGCCCCTGCCTCACGACATAGGAGGAAAGGGGCACGCAGGTTGATGTTGTGAAGCAGTTCAAAGTCTTCGGCAAGATAGTCGGCTACCGGACGCTGGATGAGGATGGCCGCGTTGTTCACGAGGATATCGGCGTCACGTGTTCGTTTGGCCACGTCCATCACGACGTCCCAGTCGGAAAGGTCCGCCTGGATGTACTCATCGGATTCGGAGTCAGGTTGGCGATCCACCCCGATGACTGTCACCCCGCGAGCCCTAAAGGCACGGGAGATCGCTGCCCCAATTCCCTGAGCGGAACCGGTGACAACTGCGGTGCGACTATGCACGCTGGACATTCGGCTTCCTCGATTCGTTGGTTGAGGTGTTCTCAGACAGACGTGATAACGAACTTGTCGCGGGCCCGACTTCGCCATGACTTCAATGCCGCCTGCAACAATCATCACTGCGGGCCTGGAGTAGATTTCCTTCAAGCTGCTGCGCCCGACCCCGTCTCAATTCGGCACCCGTCGGTGCCGCTTCTCGACAAGAATTACAATTCCGGAAACGATTCCTAAAATAGCACCGATACCCCTGCCAGTCAAGGAGTTAAAGTCAGGCTCCGAACTCACCCCACCCGCCACCTATGGCATCGACCGCGGTGAAAACGCTGCGCTGATCACCCACGGTCGGTTCTCGGGAGCATCTGCCGGGCTGCGAGTCGGGAACATCAGGCCTGTAGCCTCCGGTGGGCGGACTGATCGCCCTGTCGATTGCACGGTGTCGGATGACTCAGACGCCCCCGGGCGTTACTTCCGGGGCGCTTGCCAGAGTCAGGTGGCGGCGCGTGTTGTTGATGAGGATCTGAGCTAATTCCGACGGCTCAACCCCCGATTTCACCAGCAAAGGCGCAATGTGCTTGGCAATATGGTCGTACCCCCAACCGCCATATCGGTGCAGGCGTGTTCGAACTCCGACATCCTGGGATATAACGATGCGATCTCCGTAGCCGTCTCTCACTAACTTCGCGATGGCCTGACACACATCCCAATCGCTAGGTGCGTAGCGTCCCTCACCAATCAGCGAGTGGTCAAAGCCGAACAAATCAAAAGCGATTGTTGCGCCTGAGTCCATCATCGATCGGAGGTAGCTCTCGTCGCTCGCCGAAGTAGTGACATGTCCGAGGATGACCCTGTCTGCGCTCAGTCCCGCCCGCCCGATGTGCGTAAGTGCAGCCAATCCCTCCTTGCCCCATGGGTGGAGGTGGACAGACAGAGAGCGGCCGGTGGCTAATGCGGCTATGGCAGCCCCGACCAGACTCTTCTGTTCTGAGTGTGTGATGGGGATATTCGTTCCCACCTCGCCGATGATGCCTGGCCGAATCCTGGAGTCTGCTACGCCATCGCGACATTCAGTGATGATGCCGTCTGCGACTTGCTCGACTGTTTTTCCTTCTAAGAAGCGCTTGTGAGTGACTTCCAGGTACCATCCGGCGCCCATGACGATGTGCAAACCAGTGGCTTGAGAGATCCGCTCAAGCGCGAGGGGGTTGCGTCCGAGATCAGCTGGAGTGACGTCTACTACACAGTTGAAACCGGTCCCGGTCAGATAACCGAGCTCGCTCGTGATGAGCGATTCATCCGTCATCACGTAGTTGCTCGGGTGCACTCCGGGATTCCAGCGCGCCTCGGCGCAGATGTCTCCCTCAAACGCTGTCTGTGACCTTGAACTGTAACCGTGCACCTCGATCAGAGGGCTCAGGTCGCAGTGAACATGTTCATGGATCAACGTCTGCTCGATCGAATCGGCAGGCACTAAACCGAGGACGGTCATGATCGAGGCTTGACCCGCGTTCATTGGATTTAGCCCTTTCCGAGGAAGCCAGAGGTGTCAGCCCGCTCCTCGTTCCACTCGACCTCTAGCAGGTTGGCTGGCCTCTCGCGGCCGACCCTTGTGTAGTACTCGTCTGGAATGGTGGCCGGGTTCTTGAACATCTGCCACTGGCACTTCTGTCGGTTGACCGGATCATTATCCGGATAGGTGGGCGGATCCACCACTCGCAATGGGAAGCCGAAGCGATCGATGGGCATCTCCTCCATCAGCCGGATGCAGTGGGTGCAGTAGTGGCAGATCCCCTTCTTGCCGTGATTCCACGGATGAGGCTCGGAACTCACCGTCCAGTTGTAGGGGGCCTCCATCCGTGATGGGGTGCCTTCCACGTTGTCGCCGCGTACCACCCGACCACCGGTTCCACACGGATCGAAACGTAGGACGAAGCGATCTTCGAACTCAACGAGCTCAAAGTCACCGGTGCGCTCCACGCCCACAAGATGAGCCCTCATCGACTCGCACGCCACCATGAGTAACTGATCCAAGCTCTTATCCCAGTCTTGGTTCTTAAGGCCAAAGTCGGCGTATCGCCAATCAAACAGCGGCTTGATCACGTTATCCCACATGTCCCCAATCGCTGCCTCGCCATGGTTTCGTACGATCGTCTCGATCAACCCGTAACAGAAGTCACTGTCGCGGTCCTTCTGCTGACGAAGTGTCTCGTGTCCCTGCTCGAAAAGATATCGGGCGTTCGCCCAGTTCCCGCGCTCGATGGCTTCCTTACTACGGCCAACGAGGCGCTCGACTTTGGCGAACAGAGGTTCCCGCTCGTAGGCCGACCCATCAGGTAACACGATCAATGAGTGGATGCCCGCGACGACACCTTCCAGTTCCCCCTGCTTCATGCCGCGGGTGATCAGGTAACTTTCAAGATCGGGATTGATCTGGCCGAATAGCAGGTAGATGACCTTCGCCTCCTGCATGAAAAAGTCCATAAATCTGATTGCGGTTTCCGCGTCCTCGGCGTTTAGCGCCTCGACGACTTTGGTGAAAGTGCCAACAGACTGCTCCTCCCAGGAGCCCTTTCGAACCACACGACCTAGGTTTGCCGAATACTCAAAAAGATCCTCCGAACCCATCTAGTACTCCTCATTTTGTATTCTGCGCTCACGCACTAAAAAAACGATTCCAGAAACCTTACCATTTACTTTGATCTCATTGCAGTACTTACCACAGAGATCCGATGAAGCTGACTTGATGAGGCACCCAAGGCAATCGGTGCGGTGCCGGCGCGATTTGGTTTCACATTCACTTCTGTCGGGAAGCGCAAGGAGTCTCATTAGAGAATTGATTTCATTCTCAATTGTTGAAGAGGGTGCTCCTCTATCAGTCAGAAACTCCTACCAACCACGGGTCCACGCCTGATACTCAACATAGACAACTTTCGCTTCTTCCATCCAATAATCGAGTAACTGACCGCTGGCTCGCCATTGCTTGCACGCAACTTATTCGAAGTCCTTCTTCCTAGTCGAAACCAACTGCTCCTGCACCGAGCCTGTTCAAATATTCACTCACTCAAACCGAATCAATCTAGTTGTTGAATCGTTTCCAGACGTCCGTGAAGGAAAACGAACAGGTACCCAATCGCGTCATTTCTCTACGAAGCGCCTTCCGTCTAATGAACTATGTAAAGAGCTTCTGCACGCCTGCCCTGTCCATTTTTCCCGAATGAGTCAGTGGCATGTCAGCCAGAACGAATATTGACTTCGGCCTCTTAGGCCCAGAGAGTTGTGATGTGAGGTAAGTTCGGATTTCCTCTTCATCAACATTCCCAGTGACAGCAACGCAAACGCGCTGACCCCAGTCAGCATCTGGTATGCCAAACGCAACAACCTGGTGCACACCTTGAAGCTCTACCAGCACTCTTTCGATTTCGGCCGGATAGACGTTCACACCGCCTGTAATGATTAGGTCACCTTTACGACCTTCTAGATAAACGAAGTCCTGTGCATCAATTCGACCGTAATCACCGACTGTGAACCAGCCCCCTGCTCGCCAAGTTGCGTCGGTCTTTCCCTGATCGCCCCAATAAACAAAGCGTGCATGTTCAGGAACTTGGCACCACAGCATGCCGTCTTCATCTACCCGCATTCGTCGTCCAGGGCGGGCTTGTCCCACGGTGTCAGGTTTCGCAACCCAGTCACTCCCACGGCAAATCGTAAATTGACCCTCGGTTGAACCATAGAACTCAAATACGCGTTCTTGCCCGAATATTCTGTGAGTCCATTGTCTTACACCTTTCGGGCAAGTCGCACCGGCGTGCGCTAACAAGCGCATCGAATGCTTCACTTCACTCTCTCCGCAGTGTTCCTTTAGGCGCTGCAGGTGCGTGGGCGCCATAAAAGTTGTCGTTATCCCGCACATTGCCATGGCTTCAACGGTTCCCTCTGCCGAGTACTTCGCAGGGACAACAACTGATCCCCCATTAAGAATCGTCATGAGGGCAAAGCGCAGCGGAGCTGAATGACTAAGCGGGCCGCAGACTAAATGAACGTCACTCGATGAAAACCCCCAAGCAACCAATTCCTCGTCAATCCAGGCCTGCGCGTACCCGTGCGATAGCCAACCACTCCAGACCGCTTTAGGCCTTCCAGTCGTTCCTGAAGTGAAATGTATTGGTCGACACAGCGGGATATCACTTATTCCATCCCCCTCAGAAACAGCTGATGAAGGATCAGAAATCAAAGCGTCAATTTCATTTTGATTCAATACCCATTTTGCACCTATGTCTTGAGACATTTCACTAACTTCTCGCTCAGTCGTGGAGGAACTAATAACGGCAGGAGCTATTCCAACTCTTAAGGCACCGAGTACTACGGAAAGTAATTGGGGGGAATTTTTTGCGCTTATGCAAATTCGATCGCCAGGAGAAATCCCTTTTGCGAGGAGTGCCTTAGCAACAGTGAGACTCTGATGCTTAATGTAATTAGCTTGAATAACTCTTTGCATGTTTGGATTATGTGGCATTACGGTCTCTCCACTACAGAATCTCGCTCCTCAAACACGTGCTCACTATTGCTCCCTTCAAGATTCGCTGCACCAGTTGAGCCAGTTGATTGATTTTCTAACAAAGTGGTTCCGTAGTTCGCATCCAGCGGCTATCCTAATGCAGTGACTAGTAACGTTTCCAGAATTTCGGAAGATGACTTCCTTACCTCCGAGTTTTTTAGAGACCCTTACCCCTTTTATCAAAAACTACTCACAGAGGCTCCCGTGATGCGGAGTGAGAAAGTTGATGGCTGGCTGGTGTCTCCATTCGAAGATGTCCAGTCGGGGCTTCAATCGTCTTTATTTCGGTCAGGAGGCAGGATTGACTACGCAGCAAAAGCCCTCGGCCCGGAAGTCCGCCAGGAAAACATGGTTGCCCTGGATTGCTTAAATGCGATGATGTCTTTTCGTGATGCACCGGACCACACGAGACTTAGGCGGCTAGTGAGTAAGGCCTTTACACCTCGCCGAATTGCAGCACTTGAACCACAGATCCAAGACATGGTCGATCAACTATTGGATCAATGGCCCAAGGGCGAAGTATTTGATCTCGTTGAGACTTTCTCTTTCAAACTCCCCGCCATGGTTATTTGTCGTCTACTTGGAATTCCTTTAGATCGCCTCGACGACATCAATCGATGGGCTGAAGGGATCCTGAACCTGCTCTCTGCTGGAGTCATGACCCCTTCGGCGGCCCTGGGGGCAAAACTAGCCGTGATCGAGGCTAGCAACTACCTGGATTCACTTATTGAGACGAAACTCATGGAGCCAACTGATGATCTCCTCAGCGCACTAGTGGCCCTAGAAGACGAACCGGATGCACTCAGTCGTGCAGAACTAGTTGCGATGGTCATACAACTATTTTTTGCCGGATTTGAAACCACTGAAGGTTTGATCGGTAATGCCTTTAACGTACTATTGCAGCAACGTGATCAGTTTTTGGAGCTCGCAGGGAATCCTGAACTTGCCGCTAACACAACTGAAGAAATCTTGCGTTTCGACAACTCAATTCATAGACAGACTCGTGTGGCGAGTGAAGACATCGTGATGCAGGGCATGAAAATCTCTAAAGGTGACTATGTCTTCTTCATGATAGGGGCCGCTAACCGCGATTTTCGACGTTTCCAAAACCCTGATGTATTTGATCCATCTAGGTCGGATTTAGGGAGCGTTGCATTTGGTCACGGGGTGCATTTCTGCCTTGGAGCACCACTGGCGCGATTAGAAACTAAAGTCGCCCTGCTTACTATTTCCGAGCGTTTTCCTTCGCTGCGCATCACTCAGGAGCCCGGTTATGGAAAGATGCTTGCCGTCAGGAAGCCGGTCCAAATGCTCCTTTCCGTCGCGTGAAAAATTGTTCAGAATTAAAAAAGGAGGTCAAAAAAAGTGCCAGCCGAAGTTCAATCAAATCAGGTGCCCTCGTGGAGAAATGATTCAGGTCTTGCGAGTAAGGCTGTCATTGTTACGGGAGCGGGAGGCGGGATCGGCCGGGCCACGGCAATTGCATTTGCTGAGGCGGGATCCTATGTTTTGGCAGTTGATCTCAATGGCGAAGCAGTGAGTGAAACCGTTGAAATGCTTCCAGGTACTAGGCACTCGGGCTTCGCTTGTGACCTCGCTAATTTGAGTACTCACGCCGAGACATTCGATCTCGCAATATTGAAAGCTCCTCTTGCAGCGGTCGCGCATCTCGCAGCGGTGTTGGTACGTAGAGATACAGTGGATGAGGTAACTGAAGAAGATTGGGATCTCCAACACTCAGTGAACCTGAAGGCAGCTTTCTTTCTGAATCGTTCCGCAAGAGATGTCTTCGTAAAACAGGGCACTGGTGGCGCGATAATCAACTTTTCATCTCAAGGATGGTGGACCGGAGGTTTTGGCGGATCCGTTGCGTACGCCGCATCAAAGGGTGGCGTTGTCTCCATGTCACGTGGATTGGCACGATCTTTCGCACCCGATGGTGTTCGCGTGAACGTCGTTGCACCAGGAGGTGTGGACACAGCGATGATGCATGGTGGGCAGGATCCTGCGGCTCTCCAATCCTTTATTTCGATGATTCCATTGGGGCGATTAGCTGAACCCGAGGAAATGACGGGCGCAGTGCTTTTCCTAGCTTCAAATTCCTCGAGTTACATAACGGGCGCACTGCT
>Ga0105050_10009723_pt1 | contig 10708 bp, 6 predicted proteins | sample FRY01_FD_78088 | JGI IMG/M metagenome (GOLD analysis project Ga0105050, IMG submission 78088) | Freshwater microbial communities from Lake Fryxell liftoff mats and glacier meltwater in Antarctica - FRY-01 | ecosystem: Environmental > Aquatic > Freshwater > Ice > Glacier meltwater ... | reverse complement strand
GTCTACGAGCCCTACCTGATTCAGCAGGGCCTGATCCAACGCACGGCGCGCGGTCGTGTCCTGACCGCGCGTGGACGCGAGCTTGCGGGCATGCCGCCACCACCACCCGGTCTGCCATCGTTGTTGGATTAGGACGGTCGATGCGCGTCGAGGATCTGGACTACGAGCTTCCCGAGGAGTTGATTGCGCAGACCCCTGTTGAGCCGCGGGACGCGAGTCGCCTGATGATCGTCGACCGCTCGACGGGGTCGATCATGGATGCGGTATTTGCGGATCTGCCTTCGTTGCTCGGGCCGACAGACATCGTGGTTGTCAATACCACTCGCGTTCGCCCCGCGCGGCTGCGGCTGCGGCGCGCCACGGGTGGGGCAGCCGAGGTGCTCTTGTTGGAACCTCAGGGCGATGATCAGTGGACGGCGTTGGTGCGGCCCGCGCGCAAACTCCGTGCGGGCGATCACCTGACGGGCGTGGGTATTGTGGTTGAGGTGATGGAGCTACTGGAGGCGGGTCGGGCCGACGTGCGCCTGCATGCGGAGGGTTCGATCGACGCCGCAATCGAGCGGGCCGGAGTGATGCCTTTGCCGCCCTACATTCGGACGGCCACGGCCGACCCGGAGCGCTATCAGACCGTCTACAGCGAGCTCGTTGGCTCGGCTGCTGCACCGACCGCTGGGCTGCACTTCACTCCCACATTATTCGAGCAAATGCGAGCGACGTGCCGCGTCGTTGCAGTCGATCTACACGTGGGTCTCGATACGTTTCGTCCGCTCGTAGTCGACGATTTGGATGCGCACGAGATGCATTCCGAGGCGTACACGGTCGCGCCTATAGTGCGGCGCGAGCTGGCCGAGGCTGTCACGGGTGGGACCAGGATTGTCGCGATTGGTACGACTACCGTCCGTGTCCTCGAAACAATTGCCGACCCGAAGGCGCCCGATTCGGGCCGCACGTCAATCCTGCTCCAACCCGGCAGTCAGTTCCGTTCGACCGGTGCACTCGTGACGAACTTTCATCTTCCCCAGTCGACCCTGCTGGCACTCGTGATGGGGTTTGCTGGCGAGGAGTTGATCCGCGAGGCGTACGCTCTGGCGGTGCAGCGTCGTTACCGATTCTTCTCGTTCGGTGATTGCATGGTGATCCTATGACCCGCCCGGGTGACTTTCGGGTGCAGGCGACCGATGGCTTGGCGCGAGCTGCAACACTCGAGACTGCCCACGGTGCGGTACAGACGCCGATCTTTATGCCTGTCGGAACTCTCGGAACCGTCAAAGGAGTCGATCCGCTCGAGCTTCGCGAGATCGGTACGCAGATCCTGCTCGGCAACACGTACCACCTGCATCTGCGACCGGGTGAGGACCTGGTCGCGGAGATGGGCGGACTGCATCGTTTTATGGCGTGGGACGGACCGATCCTGACCGATTCCGGCGGCTTTCAGGTGTTCTCGCTCGCTGATACCCGCACCGTCGACGACGACGGCGTCACCTTTCGCAGCGTCTACGACGGCGACCTCGTGCGGCTGCGTCCTGAGGATGCGATGCGCATCCAGGCGGCTCTCGGCTCGGATATTGCGATGTGTCTTGACGAGGTACCCAAGCCCGATGCCCCAGCGGGCGTACTCGCGGCAGCCGTCGAGCGTACGACCCGCTGGGCCGAGCGCTGCAAGGCGACAACTCCCGCCCCTAGACAACTGCGCTTCGGCATTGTGCAGGGTGGAATCGACCCAACACTGCGTGAGCGGTCCGCACTGGAACTCCAGAATATTGGCTTTGATGGGTACGCGATTGGTGGGCTGGCGGTAGGGGAAGAGCGGTCTGCGATGTTTCGCATTACGGAGAGCACGGCCGCATTGTTGCCGCACGATCGCCCGCGCTACTTCATGGGTATTGGCGATCCGGAGGGCATTCTGCGGGTGATTGCCGCTGGCGTTGACATGTTCGATTGCGTGCTACCGACGCGGCTTGGTCGAACGGGTGCCGCGATCACGTCGAGTGGGCGTCTGAACATGCGCAATGCGGGGTTTGCACGCGATCCGCGACCACTTGACGAGTCGTGTCTCTGCTCGACGTGTCAGCGCTTCTCGCGCGCCTATATTCGGCACCTCGTCGCCCAGAAGGAGATGCTCGGGATGCGCCTGCTGTCGATCCACAACATGGCGTTCCTGCTAGCCTTGTGTGCAGCCGCGCGTGAGGCAATCATCGACCAGCGCTTCGATGCCTTTCTCGTTGACGCCCTCGAACGACTACACACCGGAGCCAACTAGCGATGCAGACCTATCTCCTCTTGTTCGTGGCGATGGCCGCGATCTTCTACTTCCTGATCCTGCGACCACAACAGCGCGCCAAGCGCGTCAAGGCCGAACTCGCCAGCGCGCTCGATGAGGGCAGCGAGATCCTGACGGTGGGAGGCATCTACGGCACAATCGTTGAGTTGCGCGAGGACGACTTCGATCTCGAGATCGCAGAGGGCGTTGTGATGCGTCTCACTCGAAGTGCAATCGCCTCGGCCGTCCCCGCTGCAATAGATGATGATGAGGACGATGAGGACGACGAATATGACGAAGACGAAGCGGACGACATCGATGACGATGGGTCCCTGGTGACGGACGACCATGGTGACACGGACGACCCAGCGGGGGATCGCGGGGTACGTCCGGCCTAAACCATGTTGCGCCGCGGAACCGTTCTGATTCTTGTTGCCGTCTTGGCGCTGCTCGTTGGTACGGGCGCGCTGTCGTACCTGCGCGCCCCGGTGCTTGGCCTCGACCTGCGGGGTGGGGCCGAGGTAACGCTGGAAGCCCAGCCGGAGAAGGGCCAGACGGTAACCGAGGAGCAGATGAAGCAGGCCGTGCAGATCCTGCGTACACGTGTCGATGCGATCGGTGTCTCCGAGCCGCAGATTCAACTCGAGCAGGGCAATCGCATCTCGATCGCCGTGGCGGGCGAGAACGACCCTGCTCGCGTCTTCGCGCTCGTTGGTTCGACGGGGCAGTTGTACTTCATCGATCTCGAAGAAGGACTCACACAGGGTGTCTCGCGTTCGTTCGTCGCAGGTGCGGGGATCGTGCCGAAAACGTCGCTCTACGATCTCCTTAAGGCCGCGCCGGAGAAGCTCCAGAAGGGCGATCAGAGCGTCCTTTACGCCTTTAAGAAGGGCGACACGGCCGAGCCTCTTAATCCGAATGGCGCCGTCGACATGCCTCAGCTGTTGCTGCAGATCGGCGAACCGACACTGCCAGCGGACGTCGTCATTTTGGGCGTACCCGAGGAGCATCTGGCTGTCAAGTGCTCGAATCAATCGCCGGCGGGGTGCCCACCAAACATCACGCCGATCACGACGACCGGCAAGGAAAAGTTCTTCTGGTATATGTTCGACTTGCCGCCCGTCGGGCAGCGTCTCACGGGCGACGATCTTGACAGCGCTAGATCCGACCTCGATACGCAGACGGGGCAGCCTGTCGTATTGATGGACTTCACTGGGCGCGGTGGGCGACTATTCGAGGACATCACCAAGCAGTTGGCGGATCGTGGTCGTTCGGCGTGGAGCACGGCCGGCGCTCAACCGGACCAGGAGCAAGCCTACTTCCAACGCTTCGCGATTATTCTCGATGGCGAGCTCGAGACCTATCCGACGATTGATTTCGTTTCGAATCCTGACGGCATCAAGGGTGGTAGCGCCCAAATTACGGGGCTTGATTCGCCGCAGGAGGCAAACGATATTGCGCTCGTGTTGCAGTCGGGCTCGCTACCCGTCCGTTTCGTCGCACTCTCCTCGAGCCAGGTTTCTGCGACGCTCGGTGAGGAGTCATTGCGTCAGGGTCTGATCGCCGGTGTTGCGGGCCTGCTGCTGATGATGCTCTACCTGATTAGTTTCTACCGCGTGCTTGGTCTTGTTGCGGCGCTTGCGCTGGTCATCTTTGCCGCGTTGTTCTATGGCGTGATCTTGGCGATACCCGTGACGATGACCCTGCCGGGCATCGCAGGCATGATCCTGACGATAGGAGTCGCGGCAGATGCGAATATTATCGTCTTCGAACGTATTCGAGAAGAGTTCCGCGCGGGCAAAACCTTGAAGGCTGCAATCTCGGCGGGCTACTCACGTGGCCTGAGGACGATTCTCGACGCGAATGCGGTCACGCTGCTTACCGCGGGTGTGCTCTTCGTTGCATCGCAGGCGAGTGTCAAAGGCTTTGCTTTCCTGCTGGCAATCGGCGTGCTCGTGTCGATGTTTACGGCGGTCGTGGCGACCCGCGCGATCCTCACTGTGCTCTCCAACTTCTCGTGGTTCAACAATCCGCGTGTGATTGGCGCCGAGGCCAAGCCGGTCCGGTGGCGCTTCGACTTCGCCGGCCGCAGGCGCCTGTTCTTTAGCATCGCAGCCGCTTCGGTGATTGTCTGTATCGCTGCACTGGCACTTCAGGGTCTCAATCTCGGACTCGATTTCACAGGCGGTACGCGTATGGCGATCGTCACGACCAAGACTGCCTCGGTCGAAGATATACGGGTCCTGCTGGTCAAGGCCGATCCGACGCTGGATACGGCCATTATCCGGGGCGAAGGAAACCCGTCGGGCTCGAACTACAGCACATTCCAGATCGATGCGAAAGAGATCTCTCCCGCCAAAGTCCAGACGATCCAACAACTCGTCAACCAAGATTATGGGCTTGCCGAGCAGATCGATGTGCGAACGGTCTCGGGCTCGTTCGGGAGTGAGATCATGCGGGGTGCGCTCCTCGCGCTCGCCTTCTCGATCCTTCTGATCGTCATCTACATGCTCTTCCGCTTCGACTGGAAGTTTGCTTTACCGATGATCGTGGCGCTGCTGCACGATCTGATTCTTGCTATCGGGGTCTACGCGATCAGTGGTCGAGAGGTGACGGGCGCGACGATTGCGGCGCTCCTGACGATCCTCGGGTACTCGCTGTACGACACGATCATCGTGTTCGATCGTGTCCGGGAGAATGAGAGCAGCCTGCGCCGGCACACCTACGACCAGATCATCAACATCTCACTCTGGGAGACCGTCACGCGCTCGCTCAATACCTCGCTTTCGACGCTACTACCGATTCTCGCGCTGTTCATTTTTGGTGGTGCGATGTTGCAGGACTTCGCCTTTGCGCTGCTCGTCGGTATTGCATCGGGTGCCTATTCCTCCTTCTTTATTGCCGCACCGTTGCTGGGTGTTTTGAAGAAGCGCGAGCCGGAGTATCGCGGCCGCAAGGGATCCGACGAACTGCCTGCCTTTATGCTTGGCAAGCTGGTGGATGTACCGGTCGCAGCGATGGCGTTTGCAACGACGGCAGCTGCCCTAGGGCCGGTGGCTGCGGAAGGCGAAGAGGCGACTTCTGCTCCGCCCGCCGCGACAATGACTGGACCCGACGCTGCGGCGATCGAAGCCGCACGTCAGCGGCGGACAACACGTCGCGGCAAACGTCGAAAACCGTAGTCGCCATCCGCATCTGCACCTAGCCTGCGTAGATGTCGTCGGCTAAACGCTTTGAGATCGGCCCGTGTGCGGTCGACGACGTGCAGCAGCTGCGTGACGAGTTGGGCGTGTCGCGGGTGCTGGCAGAAACGCTTGTGCGGCGCGGTTGGACCGATCCGCAGGCGGTGCGGGTGTTGCTCGACTCCGAAGGCTCGTTACACGACCCATTAGCGCTCGGCGATGCAGCGCAGGCGATCCCGCTGATCCAAGCTGCGATTACCGCCCGGCAGCGCATCGTGGTTCACGGCGATTACGATGCGGATGGTGTCTGCGCAACGGCCGTGTTGTGTGAAGGACTGGCTGCGCTCGGTGCCGACGTGACGCCGTTTATCCCCAGCCGTTTCGACGAGGGCTACGGTTTGGCGGTCGAGACGGTGGAGCGCCTCCATGCGGAAGCGGCGCAGCTGATCATCACCGTCGACTGTGGCATTACCGCTGTGGCGGCTGCGGCGCGCGCACGTGAGCTCGGTGTCGTACTGATCATCACGGACCATCATCGCGCCTTAGACACGCTGCCGGATTGTCCGATTGTCGCTCCGGCACTGCGTGGGCAGTACCCGTTTGATGCGCTCTGTGGTGCGGGGACGGCATATAAGTTGCTCGAGGGTCTCGTGTTGGCGTGTCAGGCGGACCCAGGAATTCTCGACAGCGTGATCGATCTCGTCGCGATCGCGACGATCGCCGACCTCGTACCATTAGTCGACGAAAATCGCGCACTTGCTCGCCGTGGTCTTCGGCGCATTGGAGAGGGCAAACGGATCGGGCTCGAAGCGCTGCTGCGGGTAGCGAAGGTCGATGCGCGAGTGATTGACTCAGCCGCCATCGGGTTTCGTGTCGGACCGCGCTTGAACGCGGCCGGTCGCCTCGAGCACGCGGACGCCGCATTACGACTGATGATGACGAAGGATCCGCGTGAGGCGCAGGCGTTGGCCGAGCAATTAGACGGGCTCAATCGGCGGCGGCGTGTGATTGAGGACCGCATTTTGCGCGAGGCACTCGATGTCTATGCAGCATCGTCGCCAGCGCGTCAGGATGCGCTCGGGATCGTGCTCGCGTCGGACGGTTGGCATGCTGGCGTCGTCGGGATTGTTGCCTCGCGTGTTGTCGAGCGATTGCGACGCCCCGTGGTCTTGATTGCCCTCGATGGTGCCACGGGACAGGGATCTGGGCGCAGTATCGAAGCATTCGACCTACATGCTGCTCTTGCCGTCTGCGACCCGTTCCTCGAGCGCTGGGGTGGGCATCGAGCGGCGGCCGGGGTTTCGCTCCGCACCGACCAAGTCGATGCCTTCGCGGAGGCCTTCGCTGCGCATGCGACGACGCTGCTGACAGGAGCAGATCTGCGCGCGGTTGAGCGGATTGACGCGATCGTCTCACTGATAGACGTGACACTCGAGACGGCCACGGACCTCGCTCGCCTCGATCCGGTCGGAATGGGCAATCCGGCGATCACCGTGTTGATCCCGGCTGCCGAGTTGACAGATGTACGTCGAATTGGTGCCGAAGGCAAACATATTGATATGCGGGTGCGGACTGCTGCGGGATCGTGCCGGGCAGTGGCCTGGAGTAGTGGGGATCGTTTCGATGAGTTATCGAGCGGCGTTCGGATGGACGTTGCGGCTCGCATCGAGCGTTCGGTTTGGCAAGGAGCAGAGCGTGTGGAGCTGATCACGCGTGCCGTGCAACCACTCCCGCAGGACCTGTCGTTGCCGGCTGGTCTCTGCCTGACGCCGTGCGATGCAACATGCCCAATGTTGCGGGTGCCGTCGACAGAACCGATCGCGACAGTCACCGATGGCATCCCGCTCGAGGCGATGACGGACGCGCGAGATCGTGGTGCGATCGCAGAGTTGACACGCCTGGCGGCAACGGGTCAGGGGCTGCTGATTGTCGTTGCCGACGTTGCGCGCCGCCGCTCGCTGCTGCTCTCCGCACTGCACCCAGCGCGCTTTGGGCTGCAGGGCGCACTCTTGTTCTCCGAGCTCTGTAGTGATCAGGCAGTGGCTGAGCGACTCCTGATACTCGCCACGGGACCACACATCGCACTCATCGACCATGCCACCGTCTGTCGCTACCCGGAACTCGTAGCCCTCGTCCCCGATGCCGTGGTGCTGGATCCGGGTCCCGCCGGTTGGAAGGCACCAGCAGGAGCGCGCTGGACGCGCGTGGACGGACCAGCAGAGCATCGCCTCGCTGCAGCCCGTGCTCGCACCAACTGAGGCGGGTGCTACGGGCTGGGAATCCGCCTCCGGTAGCATTTGTCGTGCGATGCCCACCACCGCCCTCGTACCCGTCGCCGAGATTCATCGCGAGTTGCTCGAGGAACTGATCGAGGACGTGCAGGAGTATGCGCCCGACGTGGATACTGCGCGTATCGCGGCAGCCTTCGAGTTAGCCTGTGTGCATCACGACGGGCAGCTACGTCGCAGTGGCGAGCCCTTCGTCTATCACCCCTGGGGTGTCGCCAAGATCTGTGCCCAACTACGCCAGCCCGAGAGTGTGCTGATTGGTGCGCTCCTCCACGATGCGATCGAGGACACAGAGGCGACAGCCGCCGAGATTGAGCAGCGCTTCGGCAGCGAGGTACTGCTCCTCGTCGAAGGTGTGACGAAGCTGTCGAAGATCCAATTCGCGTCGCGCGAGGAGGCCGAGGCCGAGAATTACCGGAAGATGATCCTCTCGATGGCAGAGGACATCCGGGTGATCGTGATCAAGCTCGCCGATCGGCTCCACAACATGCGAACGCTTTCCTTCCTCGGAAAGCAGAAGCAACTACAAAAGGCCAAGGAGACGATCGAGGTCTACGCACCACTGGCGCATCGGCTCGGTATCCACTCGATCAAATGGGAACTCGAGGATCTCGCCTTCGCAACGCTCTATCCGCGTAAATACGCTGAGATTGAGTCAATGGTCAACGAGCGGCGTGCAGATCGCGAACGCTTCGTCAGCGAGGCGGGAGAGCAATTGCTGATCGAGTTGGGGCAGGTTGACATTCGAGCTTCGATCGCTGGACGCGCCAAGCATTTCTATTCGATCTACGAGAAAATGACGCGTCGCGGCAAAGAGTTCAACGAGATTTATGATCTCACGGCGATGCGTGTCCTAGTCGATTCGGACCGTGATTGCTATGGCACCATCGGCGTCATCCACGCCCTCTGGAAGCCCATGCCTGGACGCTTCAAAGACTTCGTAGCCGTTCCCAAAAGCAACGGTTATCAGTCGCTCCATACGACAATTATTGGACCGCACGGTAAACCGCTCGAGATCCAAGTTCGCACCATCCAGATGCATCAACGCGCCGAGTACGGTGTTGCAGCACATTGGCTGTACAAGGATCGAATGGGAGTGGAGACGGCCTGGTTGGAGGATCTTGTAGCGGTCCAGACTGCTGATCCAAGTGGCTATCTGGCGGATCTGCGGACCGGGCTTGTCGACGACGAGGTTTTCGTGTTTACGCCCAAGGGCGAATTGAAGGCGTTGTCGGCGGGAGCAACTCCACTCGATTTCGCCTACGCCGTGCACACCGATGTGGGGCACCGTTGCGTCGGGGCCAAGGTCAATGGGCGGATTGTGCCGCTGGCGTCGACGCTGACCTCGGGTGACATTGTCGAGGTATTGACATCGAAGGCCGATCGTGGGCCCTCGCGTGACTGGCTTGGCGTGGTCACGACGACGCGCGCACGCAACAAGATTCGCGTCTTCTTTGCGCGGGAGCAGCGAGAAGATACTGAGCAGAAGGGACGCGATCTGCTGCAGCAGGCGCTCAAGCAGCATCGTCTACCAACGCAACGCATCGCCTCGTCGCCTGTCTTGGCGGGAGTCATGCGCGAGATGGGCTATCGCAAGGCTGAGGATTTCTACGTCGCGATTGGTGCGGGCAAGATCACCGTGCCGCAGGTGATCCAGAAGCTGATGGCGCACCTCAGGACCGAGGAGGTTACGGCCGAGCCGACACCAAGTCGTCGTGGCGGTGGGCGGTCGCGTGCGCTGGCGTCGAATGCGTACGGCATTGTTGTCGATGGCCTTGAAGACCAGGGCGTGATGGTACGCATGGCAAAGTGCTGCACGCCGGTGCCGGGCGACGAGATTGTCGGCTACATCTCGGTTGGTCGAGGCATCACAATCCATCGCGAGGACTGTCCGAACTCACGCCAGCTCGCGCGTACGCCCGAGCGGTTCACTAAGGTAGCGTGGAGTGGTGACGATCCCGAGGCATCGTTTCGCGTCGGGATTGCGGTCGAGGCTTGGGATCGGCCGCGGCTCTTGGAAGACGTGGGGCGCACCGTGGCCGAGCATGGCTGCAACGTCGTGGAGTATGGCGGTCACGTCAGCGAGGGTATGTCGCGCAACTGGTACGTGCTGGAGATCGGAGATCTCCGTACGCTCAAGGCGGTGCTAGCGGGGCTACGCCAGATCGAATCGGTTGTCGACGCCTTCCGCGTGACGCCAGGCGAGCGGAGTTAGATTTCGTGATGGGGGGCGGACGCCACGTGGTCTGCGGATGGGCGGACCCCACAACCGCGGGGCTGTGATGTCCGCCCCCCAGATCCAACCACGCCCGACAGACGGTTTTAGGGGGCGGACATCACAACCCCGCGGTTGTGGGGTCCGCCCATCCGCAGACCACGTGGCGTCCGCCCCCCATCACGAAATCTTTAGCCCGTTCGAGTTGGGTCTCGGGTTCGGAGGGATTTCGCGATAGGGCCTGACCCCATCACGAAATCCCCCCGCGCGCTCCAGAGCCCCCTTAGCCCGTGACTGGTGGCGGCCGTTACCGGGTCGTCTTGAGCACCAGCGTCTCGCTCACGCTCTTGGCAGTGCCACCGGTGGGGGTGAAGGTGGTCACAAGGCGCACCTTGAGCGAGCCCTTCGTCCTCGCGGCACGGGCCTTTGCGCTCAGGCGGCAGGTGATGGTCACCTTGCCTGCCTTGGCAACGGTCTTTCGTGCTGTGCACACGGTCATCGTGCGGGCCTTCTTCTTGGCCATCTCCGAAGACCGGCGCGGCGTCGACAGTCGGGTGATACCTACCTGAGCCACTTTGCCCGGCCCGGCGAGGGTCAGCTGCGTGGTGATGGACTTGGATTTGCCCGAGGTCTTCCGGAATTTCATCGTGAAGGTGTTCACCGGCGTGGTTGGGGTTGGGGCCACCGCAGCAGGGGCGGGTGCAGCAGGGGCCACCGCAGCAGGGGCGGGCACACTGATCTGCACTGGCGTACTCGCCTGACC
>Ga0105050_10009722_pt1 | contig 10709 bp, 8 predicted proteins | sample FRY01_FD_78088 | JGI IMG/M metagenome (GOLD analysis project Ga0105050, IMG submission 78088) | Freshwater microbial communities from Lake Fryxell liftoff mats and glacier meltwater in Antarctica - FRY-01 | ecosystem: Environmental > Aquatic > Freshwater > Ice > Glacier meltwater ... | reverse complement strand
GACATAGATTTAGAATACACTGATTTCAATATGGCATATCGTGCTACAGAAATCGGTAGCGGTGAGTCGAAAGTATGTTTGCAAAAAATTACCTTGATGATGTGAATATGCCCTTCAATCTACCCGGTAATTGTTCTTCCAATCCAGAAAATTCGTCTACCCGGCAAGTACCCACACTTCGTGTTCCCTCTGCGGTGGTGTCCCCGTCCTGGCCCTTGGCCGGGGTTGTCCAGCACATGTGTAGCGCGCCGTTGGACGAACAAGGCGCGCAGGCCAGTGCGGACACCTGGATTGTTCATACGCAGGAAGGCGACCACCGCGTTCGTTGCGCCGCCAGTTGCCTGCTGGTACCGCAATTGAGTGATGTGGTGCTCTTGTCCTTGATCGAAGGGCAATGGTGGGTAACCTCCGTTCTTGTAGTTGCCTCCCGCGAGCGCGCTGTGCTCCGGGTGCATGGCGTGCATGAGCTGGCCTTGCAAGCCCCGGTTGTGTCGCTGCAGGCCCAGTTGTCCTGTCATGTTGATAGCCCGGTGCTTGACTTGGATACCCGGCAACTGGAGGTCAAGGCGCACACCACACGTTTGACAGTATCGGTCCTGCAGTTGGTGGCGCGCTCGCTGACGGTGATGGCGCAGCGCGTTCATTCGTTCAGCGACCAGCTGACCAGCAGTTGCCGGGTCCGTACCGTTCAGGTCGATGAAGTTGACAGCCTGGCTGTGCGGCATGCGGTGACGACGGCGGAAACCAGTTCGCTGCAGGCCGGGCAGGTGCTGGTGAATGCGCGCGACACCGTCCGGGTCGATGGCACACGAATCATGATGGGATAGGGGCAAGCATGCGAACAGGATGGAGCTATCAACGATGTTGACTGATGCAATGATGGTGGCGGGCGCCAGGCGTCACTTGCGGGCTGGTCGGGTACGCGAGGCCGAGATGTTGATGGAAGACTGGGGCCTGCGCCAGCCCTGCAGCGCTTCGCTGCAAGCGCTGCAGGGCTGGTTGTGCCTGATGGCGGGCCGTGCGGAGGACGGCAGGCGGTTGGCTGAAAACGCTGTTGAAGCCGCGCCGCATCTGGCTTTTGCTTATGTGGTGATGGGCGCTTGGCATGCTGCCGAGGGGCGTAGCGAGGAGGCCGAGCTGTGCTGGCAGCGAGCCCTGGTGCTCGACCCGGCCGACGCTGATGCCTCGGCGCTTTTGGTGCAGTCACGTCGCCAGGCTAATGATACGGTGGGTGCGGAACAAGTGGCGCGCAACGCCATGCTGGCCGCTCCGCAGGAAGCCATGTCCCATTTTGTATTGTCAGAGGTCTTGCTAGTACGATCCGACGGGCTGGAGGAGGCCCTGCGCCTTGTTGCACGCGGCGTGTCACTGGAGCCTGACGAGTGGCGTGGCTGGCTGGTGTATGGCCGGGCCTTGACGCATGCCGGACGTTTGCCGGAGGCGCGCGCCCGATTTGAGCGCGCCTTGCTGGTCCGGCCAGATGAGCCTGAGGTGCTTCAAGCGTTGGCGTCGGCCTGCTTACAGGAAGACTTGTGGGCGGAGGCAGAGCGCCTGGCCAAAAAAATAGTGGTTTTGAGCCCGAAAAAAATGGACGGGTATCGCCTGCTGGCGGCCGCACAGGCGGCGCAAAAGCGCATTGATGACGCGCTGGGCGTGCTTTTACATGCCTTGCGGGTCATCCCCGGTGACTTGGGGGCGTTGATGGACCTGGCGGGTCTGCACCGCCGCGCTGGGCGGCTTGAAGAGGCGACGACCGTTGCCCGCCAGGCGCAGGCCCTTTTCCCTGCGGTAGCTGCGCCGGCTTACCTGGCGGCTGAGCTGGATTTGTATCGGGGCCATACTAGCGAGGCATTTGTGGCCCTAGCGCGGCTTGAAGGCCCCCAGCACGGGCCGCTGCATACCTCGCGTTTGCCTGTCGACGCCGCGGCAATCGACGGCCGAGCGGTGGTTTTGACGGGAGACTCGCTGTCCCAAGTGTTGTTACTCGCCCGCTATGCGCCTCGCCTGGCAGCCCTCGGCGCAGACGTGTACCTGCGCTGCACCCAGGCGATGCCGTGGGGCGAACTGGCAGGGCGCTTGACGGGCGTGACCGCTTTTATTGAAAAACCGACAGCCGCGCCTGCAAATGCGCTGTTTGAGCCCATCATCTGTATGCCGGCGCGCTTTGCAATAAGCGACGATGAGCCGTTATGGAATGGCTCTTATCTGGACGTGGCTCCGCATCATGTCGATCAGGTGCAAGCTGCGCTGGCCGACAAGCCGCGGCCGTGGGTCGGCCTAGAGTTAAACGGGACGACGGATGCCGCTGTATTGGCGGCCATGGTCCAGGCTGTACGTGCCGTCGGCGGCACCGCCGTGGTACTCGGCCCAGGCATCGATCCGGCCATCGTTGGCGAGCCGACCGTCTGGCCACGGATTCCCGATTTGTATGTCTTTGCTGCGTGGGTCAAAGCCCTCGATACGGTGCTGGCGACCGATGGCCTAACCGCCTCGATTGCCGGCCCGCTTGGAAAATCAGCGCACATTTTGCTAGGTGTCGACTGTGACGCGTTATGGGGTATGGGCACTGATCACACACAGTGGTATCCCCATTTGCGGCTTTATCGCGAGTCTCGCGAGGCTGGTTGGATAGATGCGTTGACGGTGTTGCACCTGGCGGTGTTGATGCTGGCTGGTTCGGCGTCTGGCGGCCAGGCCGAAACACCGGCTGACCATGTCGATTGATGCAACCCCCTGGCAGGCCCAAGGGGAAACCATGGCGCCGATCAAGCGAGCTTTGGCGATGGCTGTACGCAGGGCGCTTCCTGCATGCAAAGCCTTCGGTACGCCGGAGTGGGATTACGGCACACATAAAGACGCGCCTGGACGGGCTATTCCAGGTGACGGCTCGGTGATCCACCTGGAAAGGCTGACATGGCGTTTGCGGAAAAATTTCGACTTTCATGAACGCGCCATGGGTGAATGGAGCTTTGTTGGCGTGGGCTGGGTGGCAGACCGGCGAGTCGAATTCGCAGGTGAGTATCTGCGCGATTTTGCAACCGGGGCCTTCTGGGAATTTATCTTGCTCACGATGGAATGACCCTTTCTGAGATGATCGCGAAGAGAATGCCGAGCGCACAAATTGTGCTGCGGCTCTTGCCCGTCCGGCTGAATAAACTGCGGACATCTGGGCTGAAGATGCGCTCATCGTTATGGTCAGGTTTGGATAAGCTCACCGGACGGAGGCGATGGGCACTTTGTCTACTGTTGTTGAGTTGCCAAAGCAGCCATGCTCAGGAAGCTCGCTTTAACCTGACGAACCTCAACGTCAGCCAGGCAGCCGCCGTATTGCAGGACTTTACGGGTCAAGCCGTTGTATTGTCATCAGATGTGGCTGGGTCTATCACACTGTTTTCATCCAAGCCATTGGATAAGCGCGAGGCTCTCGTCTTGTTTGCCAACGCCTTGAGGGCACAAGGACTGACGCTGCATTCCGCTGCTGGCGAAATAATGGTAGCTCGAAGCACATCGCTCTCACCTCGTACGGCTCGGGAGCGGGATAGCACAATCGAAACACGCATTTTTACGTTTCAACATCTTGGCGTGGCCGAGGTTTCACCTGCCGTGCGGGCTTTGCTTTCTCCGCAGGGAGCTATCAGCGCAAAAAATAACAACACCCTCTTTGTTTCCGATAGATACAGTGAATTGCTAGGGATCACTCAATACCTGATGGCGGCGAACAGCGCGAAGGAGCGTTCATCTGCGCAGTTGGAGTGCAAACGTGTTCTTGACGCTGCGGGCGTGCTGCAGCGAGACCTCGCTGGCAGTCTCTCAAAGAAGGGGCTCGACGCGGCGTCGAATGAGTTGTTGGGCAAGCAGTTACATGCACTTGTTCAGGCGCTTGAGGATGGTGTTGGGTGCGAAAAAGAGGCACCCTCGACAACAACCCTTGAAAAGCGTGCGCCGAGGGTGAGTGTCCCCGACCTGCTGAACCAGGCTACCCGTCCTCATGCGCCTGAGCCCCACTCCGAAGGCCTCATGGTGCCAAAGGTGAAGACTGCGATTGAACAGCCAGCACTGCGGCTTGACATGACTGCATTGCCCGATGACGCGACCATTCGCGCACTTTGGATTGCGCTGGAGAATTGGCGTCAAGCGTGGGCTAGCCGTGACTTGACTGCTTACTTCAGTCTTTATGCGCCTCACTTTTTACCCGCTAGCGAAAGTAATTCGGACGCCTGGAAGAAAAAACGGAAGGCGGTACTAGCCCGTGCTGTCGACGTGTCTATCGACATTACTGATTTGGCACTCACCTTCCCAGAGGCCACCCACGCGACGATGGTCTTCACACAAACCTACCGGGCTAAAAATTACAGGGACATCGTAACCAAAACCCTGCAATGGATTAATGTGGAAGGTCGTTGGCTGATAGCGCGGGAAAGCGTCGTGAACCGTGGATCCGGCGCGGAAGTGGAATAAAGCACGCCTCGACGCCCTAAGCTCCCCCAACGGCCCAACGGCCTACTGGCTGTTGCAGTTGACGGAAAACTGATTCGGCTGGTTTACTTCTTCTGCCTTGTTTTTGGGCAGGAGCCAAAAGATGTTGACCATTCAAAAGTTAGTAAGGGTATGGAGGTGTCATCTTGGCACACGCTGGCCATCCGGAGTCAATGCTTCAATCAGTCAATCGGAACTATTCACACAGTTTTTGGCAGAGGAATAGAGACACAGACCTGGGTGCCAGACCTTCTTGTGTTGATAGAGCATGTTCCGCCCAGAGCGGCCGCTCGACTAACAAGGCCGGAAACCCCTTGTTGGCCCGATTCCCCGTAAAGCGATTTTCGCCAGTTGCCTCTGCCGGTTAATGGGGTGTATCCGTGGTCGGTGATACACAAGAGCAAATTCGAATTGTCGGTTTTTAGTTTTACAAAAACCTCACTCGCGTCAGAATGTTTGATACTGTTGCAAAGCGTTTCTTGAAGGATACGTAAAATATTTAAATTTATCTTGGGGTCGGAATAAGTTGTAGATTCAACGCCTACGTCACAGCTTATGGTGAGTCCGCTACCTTGAAGATGAACCTCTTGGGTCTGACAAAATGCAAATACAGCACTTTGAACATCAATATAAGATTCAGACTGAGCGTTGATGATGTGCCTGAGATCGCGGAGGCATTCCTGCAGGTTGCTCACAACACCTACAGCATCACCATTATTTTTGCGCAAAGCAAAAATAGCCTTGACCAATTGTGAGCCTATGCCGTCATGTAGGTCTTTATAGATTCGATCACGCTCGAGGTCAGCACCTTCAAAGCGTGCTGAGGAAATTTGGTGTTGATAAAGTTCCTCAAAAGTTTTCTCATATTCAAGTCGCGAGGCCTCGATAAATGCATCTCTATTTTTGACAGCTTCGATGTTATTCCGGTAGCGCCGGAAAAAAACATAGACCATTACGCCTAGATGTAAAGGGGCGATCAGATGAGCTAAGTAGATGTTGTTTAATAACAGTTCGCCCCAAGTCAATCCTGGACTTTCCAGACTAAAAAATTTGATTGCACCCGATATAAGCGAATAGTCCAGAAATCCCGAGGCTAAAAACAATACTGACTGCAGCAGCAAAACGTATGCTAAAAAATCCGAGCTCTCTCTGCAGTAGTTGGCTAAACAGAAAGTACTATATAGAGCCAAAATCAGCAGAGCTAGTGCCGAAAGCGCTTGGAGATGTTGCTCCCAAGGTACGCCACCAAGGACCGTAACTATTGGGCCAATGCATCCGATGCTGAGAACACAGTTGCGCACCCATTTTCTGAGCGGCACACCTATAAATGACAAGATAAGGAGGCTCATTAGGTATACCAACAAATGCGCAAGGGTGTAAATAGCCGACTGCCACACTCCGTACAGAGCAATATCTAATTGATTCCATCGAGCAAGTGTAATTAAGGCTGCCCAAGCCAAACTCGCAACTCCAGCAATCCCGTACATGGTCTCTTTACGTGATACCGTCCACAGACTTAGTAAGAAAACACCGAATACCAAAGACAGCGTATTTGATACAGTTGTAAGCGCGCCATTAATAAAAATAATAAATTCGTGAGTCCGAATTACTTCCTCCGTGGCACCGAAATACATTTTTACTACTGATGTATTTGACTGGTATGTCGTTTGTACTGCTGTGATTATGTTTGGAGTACCGTCACATTTGATTAAATGCGGAGGAAGCAGTATGAAAAATGGCCTGTACCAAGTCCACTTCACCTTTTCTGAAGAGCCCGGCAAGCCAGCGACCCAAATTCCATTGAAATAGAAATCGCCACCATTAAAAATTTGCGGGAAAAGCACACCAAATCGCGCATCTGGCGAAATGCCGCTTTTTCTGCAAGCTTCTCCATTCTGAAAAATTTCGCTGCTAAGTTTTATCGCAACCACGGATTTAATCAGCCCCGATTCGTCCTTCCTAGCTTCAACAAAGGGTAGCCTAAAGAACTGAGGCGATGGGGCTGCCTTGCTATACAGTTCGGCTGAGATGCGCGCACCGCCTGCCGAGGTGTTATCCGTGCCCTCAGTACGTTGTATCAGAGGTCCACCGGTATCGCCTAACGCAAGTATTTGTGGTGGCTCAATGTAGATTAGAGTCAGGTACACCAAGACTGATGTCACCAGAAAGGTTGCAAGACTCCTTATGGCATGAGCGCTAGTTTTCCAATAGACCATGCCGAATTGCGATATTGACGGCCTTGGCTCGTGAGTGAACGTCAAGTTTTCGATAAATCGCGCGTAGATGCTGATTGACAGTATGAGTTGAAATGCACAGCCTGTCACCAATGTCGAATATGGGCAGACCTTCAATTAATAAACGCATAACTTCCAACTCTCTTGTGCCCAAGCCAAATTGCTCAAATCCTGCAGATTTATTGATGACATTTGGCAGCTTAGAAATATTCTGAAACAACAGCTTTAGCAGGCTGGGTGTCACCAGTGACTCTCCGTTGTGCAGAGTGATGATGTTTTCAATTATTTTTGGATCCGGCAGATCTTTCAGAAAATAGCCGACTGCACCTGCACGAATGCTTCGATCCATATGCTTTGCGTCGCCGAAAGTACTCACCACCATGCAGCGAGCCTCAGGGGTGGTGTTTTTTATCAGTGAAATTAGCTCGACACCGTCTAAATCTGGCAGCCCAAGGTCTATGAGATAGACGTCAGTTCGCTGCTGATGAATGATCGCTTTGGCTTCTGCACCGTTGCGCGCAGCCCCAGCCAAAGTACATTGGTTTGATTCATTAATCAGCTGGACAAGATAGTTACGAATGGAATCGTCATCTTCAACTATAGAGACAGCAATGGCCATAACCACCCCCCCAGGACATCACCAGAAAAAAAATTGGGCACTTTTTCCATACAATAAAATTACCGGAAGTCAAGCGTTCAATGTAACAAAATAAAACGAGAAAACGATAGAAATCGGAAAATATTAGGGACAAAAGAAACCCATGTCCAACAATGCTAAAACTTTTTATCAATCTAGGTATGACTTATCAGAGTAATAATTGATCAAAAAATACAAAAGTGAGTGACTAGCTTGGCCTGTTAGCTTTTGACAGAATGCATGTTGGTGTTTAGAAATATTGTTGCATTTGTTGCATTTGTTGTATTTGTTGTATTTGTTGTATTTGTTGCATGTTACATCAGCAGGGTGGGTCCAACTGCGGCACTGTTTAAGTTTGCTCGAGGTCTTTTCTCAATGAACAATTCTATTTGGGGTGGCGTTTCCGTTCTTACGTGGCAGTTGTTTGCTGCGGGCGGGGTGTGGTCGACGACTTTGCCGGACTTGATTCAAGCGTCGCTGATGTCTCACCCCTCTATACGGGTGCAGGACGCTTTGGGGCGGGCGGCTGAGGGGGGGGTGAGTGCTGCGCGATGGCAATATTTCCCCACACCGTCTGTCGCAGCGGAGCGGGTCGCGCGCTCAATGCAAAGCCCTTCTTACCGTTTTGGAGACAGCAGTGAGATGACTGTGCGGCTGCAGCAGCCCCTTTGGACAGGGGGGCGTTTAGCTGTTGGTGTTGAAAAGGCTGAGACTGCCGTGGTAGCTGCGCGTGCTGGGGTTGAAGTCGCTCGGCAGGAGCTGGCTCTTCGTATCGTTCAAGCCTACGCGGAGTGGTATGGAGGCGTACTCGGGGAGTCGGCTTATGAGAAAAGTTTGCAAGCACATCTGCGTTTGCAGCGGCAAAGTATCCGTCGAATAAAAGAAGGCGTTTCTCCCCAGACTGATTTGTTGCTCGTGCAGGGGCGCATTGAGCAGACGCGAGGTGAGTTGATCGTCGCGCGGGCTGGACAATTTGCATCCTTGTCGCGTTTGAGTCAGATGCTTGGCCGCCCCGTTGTGGCTGACGAGCTCATGCGGTCATTGGCGCAACCGTTGGAGATCGGTGTGGCGCAGGAGGTCGTTGAATTAGCCCAGGGGTCTAGTCCAGGCGTGGCCCGTATGGTCGCGGCGGCGCGCATGCAGCAGTTAGAGATTGATGAGCGGCGGGCCGACCTATCGCCCGAGGTCTACCTGCGTATGGAGCGGCAGTACGGTAACTTTTCCTTTCGCGGGGCGCCACCTGAAAACAGAATTTTTCTCGGTATGTCAACTCGTTTTGGAGCGGGCTTGTCGGTTGTTTCAGCGATTGATGCCGCGCTTGGCCGACACGAGGCTGCCCTGGCCGATATTGAAGCCACGCGAATCACCCTAGGTGATCAGGTCTACGCTGACCACGTGCGGGCCGAGTCGGGGGGAAGACGCCTGATTGCCCTAAATGCGTCCCTAAGTTCGGCGGTGGCCACCGCGCAGGCGTGGGATCGCCAGTTTCTGTCGGGCCAAAAAAGTTGGCTTGATGTCATGAATTCAGTGCGTGAGGTGGCGCAGGTAGAGGTGCAGATTGCAGACGTCAATGCGGCTCAATTGCTGTTGACTTGGCGTCTGGAGGTCTATGCTAGGGGAGTGGATGCCCTGCTCGTGCATGCGATTTCGCCGCCTTTGGTCATAGAGAAGCGGGTTGTCTCTGCAGTGCCTGATACCGGCTTACTTCTACGTTTTGAGTCGGCACTGCGTTGGTTGCCCGGTGCCCTAAAAATTGCTGCGTCGCCCGCCTGGTAGCTTGAAAATAGATGAGCTGATGTAATGAAAAATCTTTCAAATGCATTGATAAAGTTGGCGCAGGTCCAAGGTGAAGCGGTTGACCGGTTGGCATTGTTCGCTGCCGTCGACTCAGTGCAATCTAATGCAAGGTCCTCAGTTGTGGATGTCCGCAAACAACTTCTTGGGGTAACTCAACACTTGCAGATAAAAGCGGCGAAATGGATGGACTCACCCGATCCGTCGGCCTTGCCTGCCCTGATGCATGATGACAATTTTGGTTGGGGTATTTTGCTTGGAATGGATGCGCGGCAGCGGTGGATAGGCCAGTGGTTCGATGGCGCGACCCAGAAGTGGGTCGAAGCACAGGTGGTCGACTGCCGCGCTAGAAAGGTCGCACGGCTGCAGCTCGCTAGACCTTTTGATGCTTCAAAAAGCCCGGTCTTCAAATTAATCAAACTTGAAATCTTTTCACACAAAAGTGTGTTGTTAGAGGTGGCGCTAGGAGGGATTGTTGTCAATTTACTGGCTCTTTCGGCTTCGTTCTACAGCATGCATGTGTACGACCGGGTGGTGCCAACAGGGGCTTCTGCAACATTGATGGTGCTCACTTTGGGTGTCGTTTTCGCTGCTGTCTTTGAATTCGTGGCGAAACATGTCCGTTCCGGTTTGTATGATTTGTTGGTGGATCGGGTTGATCATCGTCTATCGCGCGCCGTGTACATGCGTTTTCTAGGAATCCGGCTTGATCAATTACCTGCCAGCGTGGGGGGTTTGGCCGCGCAATTGCGTGGGTATGAAACGGTCCGCAGTTTTTTGACGTCCCTGACATCCAGTCTGACGGTGGACATTCCGTTCGCCTTGATGTTTTGTCTGCTGATTGGCCTCATTTCCGGTTGGTTGGCTTTAATTCCGGCGGTTTTTTTCGTGCTGTCACTCATCGTAGGCCTCTACTACCGCGGGCAAGTCAATGAGTTTGCGGGTCAGGCCACAGCTGCTGCCAATATGAAAACGGGCTTGCTGGTTGAGACCATTGAAGGGGCGGAAACCATCAAGTCGGGTCAGGGCGGTTGGCGGATGCTTTCGCGGTGGATGAAAACCACTGACGAAGCGCGTGGTTATGAGCAGAAGATGCGACGCATTCAAGAGCATTCCCAGCATTTGATGGGTGTATTTCAGCAACTATCATATGTTCTTCTGGTGGCTGCGGGCGCGCTCCTTATCAGCAAGGGCGATATGACCATGGGTGGGTTGATTGCCTGCTCGATTCTTTCGGGGCGGGTGCTGACGCCGGTTGGCATGATTCCCAATCAACTCGTGCAGTGGGCGCATTCCAAGGCGGCCCTTTCAGGGCTCGACCGGCTTTGGGCTCTGAAGGATGACCACCATGGCTGTGAGCAGCCACTGGTGCCCAATGTCATCGATGGAAACTATCGCTTTGAAGGCGTGGTTAGTCGCTACAGCGGTTTCAAGGCGCTCGACATCAAGCAGTTGGTGATCCGGGCTGGTGACAAAATTGGAGTTCTTGGGCCTATTGGCGGTGGAAAAACTACTTTCCTGCGGCTTTTGAGTGGCATGTACAAGCCACAGGAGGGTCGCATCCTGCT
>Ga0105050_10009721_pt1 | contig 10710 bp, 8 predicted proteins | sample FRY01_FD_78088 | JGI IMG/M metagenome (GOLD analysis project Ga0105050, IMG submission 78088) | Freshwater microbial communities from Lake Fryxell liftoff mats and glacier meltwater in Antarctica - FRY-01 | ecosystem: Environmental > Aquatic > Freshwater > Ice > Glacier meltwater ... | reverse complement strand
TGAAACGCTTTTTTTGTAATATAAGTTTCAAAACCATGCGCCCCGCCCCAACTGAACGATGGTACAAAATTGCGAGGAAAGCCTGACCCAAAAATATTGGCAGAAACCCCCACAACAGTACCAGTATTAAACATAGTATTGATGCCACATTTGCTGTGATCGCCCATTATTAATCCACAAAACTGCAAGCCCGTTTTCTCAAAACTATTCATGGTATAGTTCCATAATCTAACTGGTTCATAATTGTTTTTAAGGTTACTGTTATTGCTATCTGCACCCAAATTGCACCATTCGCCCAAAACAGAATTGCCCAAAAAACCATCGTGTCCTTTGTTTGAAAAAGAACAAACAACCGAATTGTTTACCTCTCCACCCACTTTGCTATATTTTCCTATCGTTGTGCCAGAATATATTTTAGCCCCCATTTTCACAACACCATGTTCTAGCAAAGCAAAAGGACCTCTAACCATGCAGCCTTCCATAATTTCTGCATCTTTGCCAATGTAAATACTTCCATCTGTGGTGTTTAAAATACTGGCCTCTACTTTTGCTCCTTTTTCTATGTAAATTTTTCCTTTACCCAACACAGTGTTATTGCTGCTAATGGCTTCGCTTTCGTTGGTTGAGAAAATAAATTCAAAATCATTTTCTATTTCTTGTGCATTTAGCGTGAAAAGGTTGTGGCATCGGCTAATTAAAACAATTTCGCTATTGGTTTGAATAGTTTCTTCACTTTTTATTTTTTTATAAGCCAAAACAATATTTTCTTTCATCAAAACGGTATCGGAAGGCAAAGCGATTATTTCGCTCAACAATTGCGGATTGTACACAAGTCGAGAATTGATAAACAAACTATTTTCATTGGCTTGCGAAACATATTTTTTGCTTAAATGCGCTTGCGCCAAATAGCTAACGGGCATTGTCAATCTTTTCTGCCATTTTTCGGCAAGGGTAAAAATTCCACACAACAAATCTGCCGCAGGTTTTGTGTAAGTTAGTGGATATAAATTGGCCACCTCTTGGTCGTCAAAGAAAACGATGTTATTAAATTGCATTTAAAAAGTTTCAAAAATAAGCGAAATAATGAGAGAAACAAAATACACAAAAAAAGAGGTTATAAATTAATATAACCCCTTTTGAAATTTATTTTAAATTAATGCCAAATTATCACAAACCATTACTCATCCAGATGGTACAAGAATCAGTTGCTTTTGCTAAAGATTCCTTATCTAAACGATCCGTTTTTAGTTCATGATCAGGAACAGAATATGAATAAACTCTTAATTTGAGCTTGTTTCTGACATAGCTTCCAACATTATAAAATTGGCCAAAAGCAAATGCTGTTTCATTGCATTGTTTGCCAAAAAAAGCTTCATAAAAAACAGTAGTATACATGGTATTGTTTTTATTATCAAAATAAAACCATGAACCTTGACCACCTCTACCAGGATAATTAATTCCAGAACTAACATTAAATCTATTAAATCTTGGATCAAAGTTGTCTGGGTTCTCTACATCAGATGTAACATAAACAAAGTTAAAACCTATTTTATTAGTTATACAGTTGCATGATGTGGAGTCTATCCAAAAACTTCCAGGCCTTTTTTCCACACATCTACCACCTGCCCAATAGGAACCGGGGGGGCATTCACAATTGCCATTGATAACATATCTGCCTCCTCCACAAGATTCTGTCTCGCACTTTTTCTTACATGATCCAAATACACTAAAAAAAAGCATAGACCAAATTAAGAAACGGTTTTTAGCGAATGAATTTATAAGATTTGTTTTCATAAGGATTAGATATATTAATGATTAAAGTTTGATTGAAGGGAATATTTACTGGTAACGGTGGATTATGATAAAACATACTGTCATCATCATTTTCAAAAACAGTTTCTTGAGCTGATAATTGGCTTGAAATTAGCATTAGAAATAATATGGAAAAGAGCTTGAATTTTACCCCCCCCAATTAAAATTGACTTCATCGCAATTACGCGATTTTGCAAATGTTGAAGCTTTTAAAGCTTGAACATTTTTTCTGTTGTTGAAATTTGATTTTTTCATGATATATTATTGGTATTAATGAATTGCAAATATAAATAAAATCACAAACTAACCAAATTTGTTTTTATGGCATAACTGCAACAGCTCCTTTTTAGGTATAGAATTTTCAATCTCCAATTACGACAAAAAACGGAATTGAAGGAATTTTAATTTAATAAAAAAGTCGATTAATGAACAATTAAACAAATTATCTTTGCACCATGAATTTACAGAAAATTATGGCCGATGTTAATCAATTGGTTTTATCGGTGGGCGACTATATTTTGAAAGAAAGAGAAGGATTTGACACGACTATTGTAGTTGAAAAAGGGCTGAACCAATTGGTGAGTTTTGTAGATATTGAAGCAGAGAAGCAGCTGGTAAAAGGCTTGTCTTCAATTTTGCCAGAGGCGGGTTTTATAACCGAAGAAAACACTGTTAACAAACCCAATGAAACATTAAATTGGATTATAGACCCACTAGATGGCACAACAAATTTCATACATAACTTGCCTGTTTTTAGTATTAGCATTGCTTTGATGCAAGGGAAAGATATTTTGGTCGGGGTTGTTTATGAGTTGGGCAAAAAGGATTTATTTGCTGCCTGGCAAAATGGAGGGGCTTGGTGCAATGGCATTAAAATTGAGGTTTCTAAGGAAACAATGCTCTCAAAATCTTTGATTGCAACGGGGTTTCCTTACTATGATTTTGACCAAATGGAGGCCTATTTAAACACCTTGAAATATTTAATGAAAGAAACACACGGACTGCGCAGGCTTGGATCAGCAGCTGTAGATTTGGCTTATGTGGCTTGTGGAAAATTTGAAGGTTTTTTTGAATACGGTTTGCATCCTTGGGATGTTGCTGCGGGTTGCTTATTGGTGAAAGAGGCGGGCGGTTTTGTTTCAGATTTTGAAGGCAAAACAGATTTTATATTTGGAAAAACAATTATTGCGGGCAACACCAATACACAATTGGAACTTCAAAAACTGATTGCAAAAAACTTTTTATCCAATCATTAAATGCGTAGAGGCATATCTGTTGTCGGAAGAGTTTACCCTTGAACTTAATGAAAACGCCAACGATAACACCCCCACTCTACCAACAAACATTGACATTACTAAAACTAATTTACTTGCATCTGTTAAATGCGGAGTGATTCCAGTTGTTAGCCCTACGGTTGCAAATGCAGAGATAGATTCGTAGGCCAGAGCAGCCAAAGACATATTATTTTCTGTGAAGGATAAAATTGTAATGGTTAATAAGACAAATAAACCCGAAAAAACGACTACAGCAAAAGCTTTGTATATTAAGTCAGTGCCAATTGTCCGCTTATCCAAGGTCATCTCCCTTTTACCTTTAATTGTTCCCAAAACAGCTAACATCATAATCACAAATGTGCTTGTTTTTATACCGCCACCTGTTGAGGAAGACGAAGCCCCTATAAACATTAAAAACATTGAAATCATGATTAATGTAGTTGGCATTTCATTTAAGTTGATACTACTAAATCCTGATGTTCGGGTGTTGACGGATTGAAAAAAAGAAACTGCAAATTTCCCAAAAGGCGTTTTTATGTGTTCTAAATCTTTGACATGTAGAAAGTAGAAAGCAACAGTTCCTATCGTAATCAAAATCAAACTGCCATAAATGGCAATTTTAGAACTTAAGTTCCAATCTCTCCAAGGTTCTTTTAATCTTTGCCTTAATTTTATGGGAGAAAAAACATCTCTGATAACCGGAAATCCAATTCCGCCAATGATAATAATGAATCCCATAAAAATATGAAGCATATACAATTCACTTGCCAAGGGCGTTTCCATACCAAATTCTAAAGTAGAAAAACCAGCGTTGCAAAATGCAGAAATACTATGAAAAATAGAATGATAGATGCGGTCGCCATGGTTTGCAAAGGTGTAATCGCCCCACAAAACATAGATACCAACGGCACCAATTAGCTCAATAACAAATGTCATTAACAAAATGCGTTTCAACAAAAAAGTTGTTCCCGAAAGATTTTCTGTATCCAATAATTGATTCATAGCAAATTGATGTCTTACGCCTATTCCTTTTTTTATGAAACCTGCAAAAAACGAAGCAAAGGTTAAAATCCCAATCCCACCCATTTGAATTAAAAACAAAATAACCAATTGCCCTTTTAGATTAAAAAAGGTGGCGGTATTTTCAACGGTTAAGCCTGTAACGCAGCAGGCGCTGGCACTCGTAAACAATGCGTTTACATAATTCATGTATTGCCCTGTTGTATTAAAACCAGGCAAAGAAAGTAACAAAGCGCCCATGAGAATTAAAACGATGAATGAGATTAGAAACAATGTGGTTGGTTTTAGCGTACTTGAATAAATCAAATTGATGCCTTTTACAAACTCTATGCCTACAAAACAAAGTAGGATAAATTGAAGCAGAAAATGATAAATGCCAGTGGGATTAGGAATGCCAAGCCCCATCAACATCTTTTCTAGAAAAGGGTATCCCAAAAATAGCAAACAAATATAATTAAAAACAACCACACCGATTAAAACCAACTCTAACAAGTTATTTATTAGATATTGCTTTTTTTCTGACGATATGAAATACCGCACAGAAAAAGAAATAATAAAGACGAAATAAAAAAACTTCGCATTCAAATTTATGGCATCTAAATTGATTTGGGTATGATTGAAACCATATCTGTAAACCATTACGCCCAAAACCCCAAAAGAGGACAGAACCATAAAAAACCGAATAACTTTTAATATTGCATCCTGTTTTTCAAAAATAACCCGTTCTAAATTTTCTTTTAATCTCACAATAACAAAGGATTAGTATTCTGAATTTTTATAAATCAAATCAAACTCATTGTTCAATTTTTCAATATCAATGGGCATTACGCCCGTTTCTTCGCAAACCAATCCGCCTGCAAGATTAGATATTGCAGCTATAGTTTTTGGGGGTTCGCCCAAGGCCAAACAAAGAGAAGCAACACTGATGACGGTATCTCCGGCCCCACTTACATCAGAAATATTTCTTAAATGCGCAGGAATAAAATCGAAATTTTTATGGTCGCTGATCATAACACCATCTTCGCTAAGGGTAACCATAGTAAGTTCATTTTGCAAAAAAACATTCAGTTTCAAAACTTCTTTCTTTAGTTGTTCTTTGTCTTTTAAATTAGCATCTGTATTCAATCCTTCTTTGATTTCTTTTAAATTGGGCTTAAACAATGTAACGCCTTTATATCTTAAAAAATTCTTCTTTTTTGGGTCCACAGCAATAGGTTTGCCCAACTTTTTCGCCAAATTAATTAAGGTTTCAATATTATTTTCGGTTAAAACGCCCTTATTATAATCTTGTAAAATAACGACATCGCAATTTGGCAATACTTGCTCATATCTTTGTAAAAGCAAATTATTATCCATTTCGTTTAAATCATGTAAATCTTCTTTATCCAATCTTAGCAAATGATGATTGTTTCCCAAAACCCTAGTTTTAGTAGTGGTACTTCTGTCATGGCTTAAAATAATATTTTGGGTTTCCATACCCCTTTGTTTTAAAATATCTAAAAACACTAATCCATCTTTATCGTTTCCAATAACGGAACATAAAACGGGAATGGCATTTAGGGCAGCAATATTAAGCGCCACATTGGCTGCGCCTCCAAGTCTGTTTTCTAGGCTGCCAATATTCACAATTGGAACGGGCGCCTCGGGTGAAACCCTGTCCACCTTGCCTATAATGTATGCATCTAGCATCACATCGCCAACAATTAATACTTTTTTACCTGCAAAATCATTGATTATGTTTCTCATTTTTTTAAACTAATTTATCCAATCCGTCTTTAATTCGAGCCATTGCTTTCAATAAATTTTCTTCATTTGTGGCAAATGAAAGTCTTATACAATTGTCGTTTCCAAAGGCACTGCCAGCCACCACAACTACAAAATATTCATTGAGAAAATACATACACAAATCTTGAGATGTTTTTATATGGTAATTGCCAAAAGATTTTCCTTTGAAAAAACCAATGTCTGGAAACAAATAAAAAGCTGAAGTGGGTTTTATAATTTTAAGGCCATTGATGTTTTTTAAGGCATCATAACATAAATCTCTTCTTTTTTGAAAAGCACTCACCATATCAAAAGTTGGCTGCATGGTGCCAAGCAAGGATGCAATACTTGCTCTTTGTGCAATGGAATTGGTGCCGCTTGTAAACTGGCTTTGCAATTTTTCGCAAGCATAGGCAATGTCTTTTGGAGCGCCAATATATCCAATTCGCCATCCTGTCATAGAAAATGCTTTTGAAACCCCATTAACAGTAATGGTTCTGTTTCTCATTGTGCCATAATTGGCAATGCTGTAATGCTTATCTTGGTAATTAATATGTTCATATATTTCATCACTCAAAACATAAACATGCGGATTTCTCTCAAAAACTTCCACAAATGCTTTCAACTCATTTTCAGTGTAAGACATGCCGCTCGGATTGTTTGGACTGCTGAACATAAACAACTTTGTGTTCGGTGTTATGGCATCTTCAAGCTGCTGTGCAGATATTTTATAATTGGTTTCTATGCTGGAAGGGATAAAAACATTTACACCTTCAGCCATGTTTACCATTTCAGAATAACTTACCCAATATGGCTGTGGAATTACTACCTCTTCGCCAGGATTAACCAAAGCTAAAACAACATTCATAATAGAATGTTTGGCGCCTGTGCTTACTACAATTTCATTTACATCGTAATCTAGATTATTATCTCTTTTAAATTTTACTTTAATGGCCTCTCTTAATTCTATTATACCTGCAACAGGTGTATAAAATGTTTGATTATTATTAATTGCATCTATTCCTGCTTGTTTAATATGTTGGGGGGTAAAAAAATCGGGTTCGCCAAAACTCAAATTAACGACATCTTTGCCAGATGCTGCCAGTGCTCTTCCTAACTTTGCCATGGCAATGGTTTCCGATTCAGAAATGCGAGACAATCTCGCGGCTATCCTATTTGAATCTATTTGTTCGCTCATTATTTTATTAAAATAATCTGCAAATTTAATTTAATAAGCTCGAATTACGAAATTATAAGTTATTTTTTTATTAAATTTAAAATTCCACAATAGCCATCTTATTGAAATTTTGTCAAATAATATTATCTTTGCAATAATAAATTTATATAGTAAAATGAAAACACGATTTACTAAATTTTTAATCCTCATTGTCGTTGGGCTTATTTTAACGAAAACATCTGCACAAAATTCCGTAAATGTTTATGGAAATGTTAATAATACAAACAATACTAGTAATATTCAAGCTTGCGATTCAGGTTATTTAGCATTTGGGAACATTAATTTATTAAGTGTACAATACTTTGATTTTAAAGAAGGTGAAAAATTTTCCATGTCGTTTAAACAAAACTTGGGCAATGGCGATATCAACATATTTGGTGTTGGTGGCGTTATGGAAAACGACTCTGTTTTTTTAGTGTTGGGAAGAGTAGGCAAAGACAAAGTTGGAATAATAAAAGCAACAAAAACAGGACGAATAATTTGGTCTAAATGGTATAACACCGGTTTAGATGAATACCCTGAAAAAATTGTTAGGCTAAAAAACGGTGATTATTTAATCAGTGTAAAAACAAATGTTTCTTACTATGAATTTGGCGAATGGGGATATAGAAGCGGTATTTTCAGAATATCGCCAAACAGAACGCTAAAATGGTACAGGGATTTAGATTATCGAACAGCAAATACATTTTCTACTATTGTCGGCATGCACGAAACCAAAGGCAACAACCTTATAATCACCCAAAAATATGGCGCTAAACTTGGAGTATTTAAATTAACACCAAACGGAGATAGTATTATTTCCATATTATCAAATCAAGATTCCTATATTCAAGACTCCTATTTTGACAGCAAAGACCAAACACTTTATGCTATTAGCTCCGATAAAAAAATTGATACTTACGATACTTCTTTAAATGTAAAATTATCGAGAACTATCGCTCATGTTAACCTTAATTCTTTTTCTAACATTTCTGTTATTAATGATTCCACAGTTTTGATAGGCGGAAAATATAATAATGACGCATGTCTAATTTATTGCGACAAACAATTTAATGTATTGAGTTGCCATTACAAAAAATTCTTGCCAAGGACAGCCTCTAGTTTACTTGGTATTTCTAGAATTAATGATATTGGATACAGTATCATTTATCCGTTCAACGCCATTTCAAAACACACAAGCAGCACAGCGCCTTTATGCTTTAATGTTGTGAATGGTTCTCAGTTCGCAGCAAACTCTGTTTCAAAACTTACTTTCAAATCTCATGTAAGGATAAAAGGCACTGCTACTTGGGACAATTGGGACAATATCCTTTCAAGAATTAGAAAAGCTAGCAACGGCTCGTCAAACTGCTTAAACAATGATTTAGGATTTACCCCCTACACAAAAAACTACAACAATGTTTGCCCACAATTTTCTTTCATAATTCAGGTAGCCAATCATTCTATTGGCAATGTCCCCAATTTTAAAATAAAATATTTTATAAATAAACAAGCATTCGATACAACCTTTACTTATCAATTTGGTTTTGGAACTAAGCAAACGCAATTAATAACATTCACTAATATCTCTTTAAATAAAGGAAAAAATATGATTCATGGCTATTTGGTAAACCCTAATGATGAATTTAAATCTAACGACAGCTTTAAAATTACTGTTAATGTAAGGCCAATAGCTACATTTAATATCATCGGTAAAGATTCTTTTTGCGAGGGCGAAAGCATTGTTTTAAATGTAAATGGAAAAACCGCTGCCTACGATTGGTTTAGAAACAATGTTGTATTTAAAACCAATGGCACTAATAGTTTGACCATCAATAACAACGGAAAATATTTTGCTAAACTCAGGGACTCTTCTTGTTTTTACAACTCAGACACTATTAATATTAGAAAAATAGCAAAACCAAGCAAACCTGCTATTACCAAAAACGGTCAAAAACTAACAAGCAATGCTTTGGGCTTGAACACATGGTTTTACAAAAACCTGCCTATAGACTCCAATAAAACCGAAATTAATTTGATGGGCGATGGGGCATATTTCGTTAAATCTATCAACGGCTCAGGTTGTTTTTCAAACAGCGATGTCTTTAACTACAATGCTTCGTTCATAGATTTAATATCAATGGAAAACAAAGTGCGAGTGATCAATCAAAACACCATTGTGTACAGCGGAAACGAAGCTGTTTCTATATCTCTATTCAGCTTAGATGGCAAACTATTGAGCAAAAACATCATAGGCGAAAACACCTTAAAAGTGGCATTTCCGCAAGGCATTTATTTAGTCTGCGTTGAATACAATGCCCAAAAACATTACTTAAAAGTAATGTTAGACAATTAAAAGTGGATTTGCGCCTATGAATTTCAGAAAACCAATAGTCCTAAAAAGTAAAATACTCGATTTCAACAACCCAAAACCATGATTAAAAAAGGAATTTACAAACATTACAAAGGCAATTTATATAAGGTTTTGGGCACAGCCACCCATTCAGAATCGCTAGAAAACATGGTTATATACGAAAAACAATACGATGATTTTTCGGCATGGGTTCGCCCGATTGCAATGTTCGAAGAGTGGATAGAAATAGAAGGAAAAACAATTAAACGGTTCGAGTTTGTTGGCTAATTTGCAATTTACAATCTTGTAAACTTCTAGCTAAGTATTAAATTAGCGAAGGTTTGGGTAAGATGGGTTATTAAAATTTAGTCAACACCTGAATACGCATTGCTGCTTTTCGCTTGCAGTCTTGCCTACAAGGCATTTTTGATTTATAGATTTTTGGTATTCCGTTTGCACAGTAAATTCCCGTGCATCATTCTGTATTGGCTGAGTCGATAAGTCTCTTAGAAAATTCATAATCTCAACATTTTTTAGCTCTGTCGGCTCTATCAGTTCGTTTCGGCTTAGCCGAGACCCCAGCTTCGTGCGGAATTGTACCGAGAACTAAAAATGCTTCTCGATACATTAACTGGAATAAATTTCAACCCTATATCGGCTGAGCCACACTTCGCAACCGGCCGAGCCTAAGGGCTCCATAGAATGAATATCAACTTAAATAATCTGAACTGCGATTCTTGTGATTCGCTTGATTACTATGAAAAAAACTAAAATTATTATATCATAAAAATCAAACAATCCATTGTGCTGACGATAGCAAAAAACCCTGCTTAAAGACAGGTTTTTTTGTTAATATGGAATTAAATTTTAAAACACAATCCACCTTGAATCAAAGATTTTGCTGGACCCACCTCTGCATATATTCCAAGCTTGGGGGTTAAATAGTATCTTGCGCCCAAGGTTGTTTCAAAACCGAACGGAAAAATATTACGCAGACCTTGATTTTCAAAATCTGCATTAGGATCGGTGCTCGTCCATTTAGCTTGGCCAAAGCCATAGCCCAAACCAAAGCCCCAATAAGCATCTAATTTTTCAGACTTTGAAAAATGGATATTCATTCTGGCATTAATTTTAGTGTTGCTCCATTTTAAATTATAATTATAATTATTGTTGTTGGAAACATCTGTGTAAGATATTCCTGCGCCAACATGATTGACACTTAAACCAAAGCCAATTCTATCCGAAACACCATATTCAACTTTTGCGTGTAT
>Ga0105050_10009716_pt1 | contig 10712 bp, 7 predicted proteins | sample FRY01_FD_78088 | JGI IMG/M metagenome (GOLD analysis project Ga0105050, IMG submission 78088) | Freshwater microbial communities from Lake Fryxell liftoff mats and glacier meltwater in Antarctica - FRY-01 | ecosystem: Environmental > Aquatic > Freshwater > Ice > Glacier meltwater ... | reverse complement strand
TGCATTTTTTCCCAAATTGCATAGCCATAAGGTTTGATGACCATACAGCCCCTAACGCCAGAATTTTCAGCAAGATCGGCCTTGACAACTAGCTCGTTATACCATTTTGAATAATCTTCGGATCGTGTGGTTAAGTTCTTGCTCATATTAAATTGTGGCATAAAAATTGTTTAACTATTTTTAACTAAATAGTTTGGCAAAACTAACTATTTTTGTATTGTCCAACAATAAAAATTTAATAGATATGAAAACTCCCTATTTTTCTCCGAAAATGTTCTCCGTTTATTTTCAAATTGCTTTTTTGAGCATATTGTTTACCTCTTGTGGATCTTATCAAAATAGCTCATACTATGATCGCGACGGAATATATGGCGATTCAAGCCGTCAAAATTCTAGTAATAGTAATTCTGGTAATGATTTTGACCAAAATTATTTCAGTTCAAAAATAAAAGAAAACGGACAAGTCAACACCTTTACTAATGTTGAAGACTATAATAATGAAAACAATAATTCCAATAATGCTGGCTGGGATGCAAACCCAAGTGCTGTTAACGTAAATATAATTGACAACGGTTGGGGCTGGAACAATGGTTGGAACAACGGCTGGGGATGGAATGGTGGCTGGGGCTGGAACAATGGTTGGGGATGGAACGGCGGCTGGGGCATGGGCTGGGGTTGGAATGGTGGCTGGGGCATGGGCTGGAACAATGGTTGGGGCTGGAATAACGGCTGGGGAATGGGATTTGGGATGAACAACGGCTGGAATAACGGCTGGAACAACAATTACAGTAACGCTTTAGCAAACGGAACCAGAGGGAATAATAATGGTTATTACAGCAATCGTGGTAATACATCTGGCGGAACCTATTCTAATAGAGGAAATAGCCGCGACTATTCTAATGGGAGAAATGGTGCAACCCAACGAAATTATTCAACTGATAGAAATTCAAATTACAATAGCGGAAGAAATAATTCTTCCTTCAGCACAAGAGATTTCTCAAATCCTACAAGAAGTAGTAATTCCAATTCAACAAGAGAATATAATTCTAATTCAACTAGAAATTCCAATCCCGGAAACTCTACAAGAAGTAATAATAATTATTCCCCTTCTCGCTCTTCTTCACCAAGTTCAGGTGGCGGTTCTCGGGGTGGCGGAGGCTCTTCAGGTGGCGGTGGAGGAAGATCTGGCGGCGGCGGTGGAAGACGATAAGCAATTGATTAAATAAAAATAGTCCTGGCTTGCTAATAAACATTTTGCACCAGATAATTTTTCAAACAAAACACAACATGAAAAAATTATTATTTGTTTTGATTTTGGGTTTGACATCTTCAACAATCGAAGCACAAAATCTTGAAGATGCTCTACGATTTTCTCAAACCAATCCAACTGGAACCGCGAGATTCAATGCTATGGGCGGCGCTTTTGGCGCTTTAGGTGGAGATTTTTCTGCTTTGAGCGTTAACCCAGCAGGCTCGGCAGTTTTTATTAATGGACAAAGCGGTGTTACTGCTTCTAATGTTAATTTAAAAAACAGATCGACTTATTTAGGTTCTCAAACTAATGAAAATAGATCATCTTTTGATATGAATCAGGCTGGTGTTGTATGGGTTTTTAAGGATTATAATTCCAAAAATGATTGGAAAAAAATTGCTGTTGCCATAAACTACGATAATTTGAATAACTTTGATAATGCTACTTTTTCAGCAGGAAGAAATCAAAATAACAGTATTGCAAATTATTTTACCAGTTATGCCAATCAAAATGGTGGTATTAGATTGGGCGTTTTGAAAAATAATTCATACGACAACCTGAATTTTGAAGATCAGCAAGCTTTTCTAGGTTACCAAGGTTATGTTATAAACCCCGTTGCAGATGTCTCAAACAACGTTGAATATGTGCCAAATAGTCAAGCCGGCGGCGTTTTCGATCAGCAAAACACACAAATTCAAACAGGTTATAACGGCAAGTTAATGTTTAATTTAGCCACGCAGTACAAGGATTTTCTTTTTTTAGGATTGAATCTGAATTCCCATTTCACAGATTTTAGAAACAATACTAGTTTTTTCGAAAACAATGTCAACGCTATTAATACTGGTGTAAAATCAATTCGCTTTGATAACGAAGTTTACACTTACGGAAGTGGTTTTTCGTTGCAGTTGGGAGCGATCGTAAAGTTGAAAGATGGCCTTCGTGCTGGTTTAAGTTATGAGTCTTCTGCATGGTACAGATTGAATGATGAAGTAGTACAAAATTTAGTAACAACTGGATTTGGTTACGGAAATCCAGCAAATCCGAATCTTTCGACCGAACAACCTGATTCTAACGTCGTAAAAGTTTACAAAAGCTATTCCTTAAGAACGCCTGCAAAATACAATGGCAGTTTAGCCTATGTTTTTGCCAAAAAAGGCATTTTGTCTTTTGATTATTCTTTAAAGGATTATTCAAATATAAATATTGGTTTGCAGAACGATTCAAGAAATTTAAATGTAAATCAACAAATAATTAACAATCTGAAATCGACAAATGAGTTTAGAGTTGGAGCAGAATATAAAATTAAACAAGTAAGCCTTCGCGGTGGTTATAGATTTGAAGAAAGTCCATTTAAAAATAAATCAATTATGGGCGATTTAAGCACTTATTCAACAGGTTTAGGATACAATTTTGGTGATACCAAAGTAGATTTATCCTATTCTTTTTCGCAACGCAATCAACAACTTTCATTTTTCTCGCAAGGATTTACCGATTTTGCCAACATAAATGCCAGAAACAATACAATTGCATTGACAATTTTGTTTGAAATGTAATTTTTGTACAGATATATTTTTGAAAAACCATTTTAGAAATTAGAATGGTTTTTTTTTATAATTTAAAAAAAGACTGCTTTAAAAATTGTAATTTTGCACACTTTCTAAAAAATAATTATACTGCAATGAGAACTAAATCCTTAAAGAAAAATAAAATTAATGTTATTACTTTGGGTTGCTCCAAAAATGTTTACGACAGTGAAGTCTTAATGGGTCAACTCAAAGCTAGCGGCAAAGATGTTGAACATGAAGCGCCAGCTGAATCTGAAGGGAATATTATTGTTATTAATACTTGCGGATTTATTGATAATGCAAAGGCTGAATCTATTAATATGATTTTAGAATATGCCGATAAAAAAGAAAGAGGTTTAGTAGATAAAGTTTTTGTTACAGGCTGTTTGTCCGAAAGATACCGACCAGATTTAGAAAAAGAAATTCCAAACGTAGACCAGTATTTTGGAACAACCGAATTACCAGCCTTACTAAAAGCTTTGGGTGCCGATTACAAACATGAATTATTAGGCGAAAGATTGACAACTACTCCAAAAAATTATGCCTATCTCAAAATTTCCGAAGGCTGCGATCGACCCTGTAGTTTTTGTGCCATTCCATTAATGCGCGGCAAAAATATATCGCAATCTATTGAAAAATTAGTCAAAGAAGCCGAAGGTTTAGCCAAAAACGGTGTTAAGGAATTAATTTTAATAGCGCAAGATTTAACTTATTACGGACTTGATTTATACAAAAAACGAAATCTTGCCGAACTTTTGGAAGCATTGGTGAAAGTTGAAGGAATTGAGTGGATCAGGTTGCATTATGCTTTCCCGACAGGTTTTCCGATGGATGTGTTGGAAATCATGAAACGTGAACCCAAAATTTGCAATTACATTGATATTCCGTTGCAGCATATTTCAGATTCAATTTTAAAATCAATGCGACGCGGAACTACACAAGTAAAAACTACAAAATTACTGAAAGATTTTCGCGAAGCCGTTCCAGGAATGGCAATTAGAACCACATTAATAGTAGGTTATCCTGGCGAAACACAGGAAGATTTTAATATTTTAAAAGATTTTGTTCAAGAAATGAAATTTGACAGAATGGGTTGTTTTGCTTATTCACACGAAGAAAATACACATGCTTTTTTATTGGAAGATGACGTTCCAGCCGATGTAAAACAAGCTAGAGCTAATGAAATAATGGAATTACAATCTCAAATTTCGTGGGATTTGAATCAAGAAAAAGTTGGTCAAGTTTTTAAGTGTATTATTGACAGAAAAGAAGGTGGTCATTTTGTTGGACGAACAGAATTTGATAGCCCAGATGTGGACAACGAAGTTTTAATTGATGCAACAAAACATTACGTAAAAACTGGTGAATTTGTAATGGTTAAAATTACAGAAGCCACTGAATTTGATTTGTATGGCGAACCAGTTTCTTAATTTCATAAAAACACCAATGGCGGTTTTTTACCGATAGATTTTTGAAGATTACCGAAGTTCTGTGCAATTTCAATAGAAAATTTGCAAGGAAGTCGTTTTAAATTTAAAATGTGAGATAAAATTTGTAATTTTACTTTATAAATCATTTACTATGAAAACTTTTTTAAAAATAAGTTGCCTTTTTTCTTTGTTATTTAGCGTAAACTCTTTTTCTCAAATGGGAATGGGTAACGGTGGTATGGGCGGCGGTATGAACGGTGGTATGGGTGGTATGAACGGAAATAACGGTCGTGGTATGAATCAAATGCAACAGCCCAACCAAGCACCTGCGAAAAAAGTTGATTTAATCGCTCTAATGTTGGATAAGTTAACCACCGATTTAATACTCGATACTTTTCAGGCTACTGTGCTAAAAGGGTATCTTGAAGATGCGAAAAAGAAGGAAGATTTAGTTTTTGCTGAAGATATTATAGACCAAGCAAAAATGGATAAAATTAAAATCTTACGGGATAATTTGGATAAGAAATTATTCTCCCTATTAAGCAAAGAGCAAGCTGAGAAGTTTACAAAAATGAAAGAGGATATCAAGAAGAAATAATATTTTTTTTATTTTGATTTAGAAAATCAGTAAGCCATAATTTCTCAAGGTCAACATAGGTTTTGAATACCAGAAAAGTTCGAAATTTTCAAAATATGTTTCAAAATCAGCTTTAATTTCTTGAAAGGAACAAATTTTAGGATTAGAAACTTTAATTTTTTCTAAAGTTTCAGCCAACCATTCTGCTTCTCTTTTCGGTAATTGAATAGTATAGTTTTCTTTTTTGTCATAAAAAGTTAAAGTCTGCATTTCCCAGGAATTTCCTTTTTTTGATTTGGTAAAACTCGAAGCTGTCGGACTTCCTCCAATCCAAATAACTTTAGCTGACGGTTTTATATCAAAACTGTCAGTTTCTAAAAGTGCCTTTTCAATAAAACTTTTATCAATTTTGGTTTTTGGAATTTTAAAGTCAAACCAATCTTGTAGCGGAAAATCAAAGCAAATGCCGTGCATAAAGTTAAACAATGATTTTTTTAGTCCAAAACTAAATTGATCGTGATCAATTCCAGTCGCGTCTTTAAAATTTATATCGTTATTGGCAAAAGTTCCAATCTTTTCTGTGTCCTTTTTTACTCCAAATTTTTCAGGATTTAAGCCGATTGGGCTATGCGCCGTTAATGCAAACTGATGCCAAAAGCCTGATTGTAAAACTCCAGTTTCAAACAATTGCCGCACCATTTCTAGGCTATCGACAGTTTCCTGAATAGTTTGTGTTGGATATCCATACATCAAATAGGCATGGACCATAATGTTGGCTTCTGTGAAATTTCGGGTTACTTTGGCAACTTGCTCCACAGTAACACCTTTCTCGATGATTTGTAAAAGTCGGTCAGAGGCAACTTCAAGCCCTCCAGAAACTGCGATACAGCCAGAAGCTTTTAATAGCAAACACAAATCTTTGGTAAAACTTTTTTCAAAACGAATGTTGGTCCACCAAGTCACGGTAATATTGCGTCGTAAAATTTCGAGAGCAACTTCACGCATTAAAGCTGGAGGTGCGGCTTCATCAACAAAATGAAATCCGTTTTGACCTGTTTTTTCGGATAATTCTTGAATTCTGTCAACAATTATTTTTGCCGCAACTGGTTCATAAATTTTTATGTAGTCGAGTGAAACATCACAAAAAGTACATTTTCCCCAATAGCAGCCGTGCGCCATGGTGAGTTTATTCCAACGGCCATCGCTCCACATTCTGTGCATTGGATTCACAATTTCTATCACAGAAATATATTTGTCTAACTGCAAATCAGTATAATCTGGCGTACCAACTTGAGATTGTTTGAAATCTTTTTGCAGCGTGTTGTTTTTATAAACTACAATTCCGTTTTCGAGGACGAAGGTTCGTTTAAATTCGTTTTCAGTCGTTAAATTTAGGTTGTCAATAATCAATTTAATAGGCAATTCGCCATCATCCAAGGTTATAAAATCGAAAAATTCAAAAACTCTAACGTCAGATAGTGAGCGCAACTCCGTATTTGGAAATCCGCCGCCCATTGAAACTTTGATTTCAGGAAAATGTTTTTTCACAAATTGGGCACATCTAAACGCACTGTATAAATTACCAGGAAATGGAACAGAAATTAAAAATAAAGTTGGATTTATAATTTCAATTTTATTTTTTAAAATAGAAAGTAAAATAGAATCAATATAAGTATATTCTTGATTTAACTCAAAATACAGTTCGTCAAATGAATTGGCGCTTCTGCCCAAACGTTCGGCATATCGCGAAAATCCAAAATTGGCATCCACACATTCAACAATAAAATCTGAAATATCTTCGAGATATAAAGTTGCTAAATGTTTGGCTTTGTCTTGCGTTCCCATTGTTCCAAAAGCCCAATCGGTTTCTTCTAATTGCGCGAATCGAGAAGCTTCAGGCAAAAAATCTTCTTGGCAAATTTGTAAAGCTAGCGTTGGGTTTTTATTTTGAAGAAAGGCAATTACAGAATCAATTGTTTTTAAATATTCATTTTTTAACGCAAATATTCTTTTTGTATTTTCAGTTGATGGTGGGTTTTGTAAAGTGTCAAACATTGCTGTTAATCCTTGTTTTGAAAATATCGCAAGAATAACTTCTATGCCCAAATCAGCTTGGGTAGAATCAATATTTAAGGTGTTTAAAAATCCTTTTATATAAGCCGTCGCCGGATAAGGCGTGTTAAGTTGCGTGAAAGGAGGCGTAATTAAAAAAAGTTTCGGAGTCAATTTTTTTTTTACAAAAATAAAAAATTAATGACGAAAAATAGCTTTTATTTTAAATTTGAAAATTTTAATAATTGCGGTAGTCTATTTATTAGAAAACAACTTTATCTTTACGTTTTAAAATATAAAAATGCCAAACGACTGTATTAGTTATCAAAATTCAGGATATTTTACCGCTTTAATAGTTGATTATTTGAATCAAAAAGAGGATTTGAAAAATCTTTATGGTCATTTTCCGACTTTGGATAATTTTGAAAAACAAATTCAAGAAAAGCAGGTTAATTTTAAAAATGAAAATCGAAAAACTCTTGTTGACGTCCTAAAAAAACAGTATCTGAACACTAAAAGTTCGGTTGAAACTTCGAATAATATTGAGATTTTAAGTCAAAAAAATACGTTTACAATCACAACGGGTCATCAGCTGAATTTGTTTTCTGGGCCACTTTATTTTTTGTACAAAATCGTTTCTACGATTAATTTGACGAACGAATTAAAAACCAAATATCCAGATTTTAATTTTGTTCCCATATATTGGATGGCAACGGAAGACCATGATTTTGAGGAAATAAACTATTTTAATTTTAATGAAAAAAAAATACGTTGGAACGCCGAAAGTACTGGGCCTGTTGGGAGATTAGCCACTGATGGATTAAAAGAGGTATTTGAAGTTTTTTCAAATGAATTACGCGACGGCGATGGTGCAAACGAGTTGAGAGAATTGTTTAAAGATGCTTACATAAACAATAGCAATCTAGCTGAAGCCACCCGATTTTTGGCTAATTCGCTATTTGGGAATTATGGTTTGGTGATTTTAGATGCTGATGATTCTAATTTAAAATGCAATTTTAGTCCATTTATAAAGAATGAATTAGAAAATCAAAGTTCTTTTAATAACGTAACAGAAAGCATAAAATCGTTAAAGAACTATCCAATTCAAGTAAATCCTCGCGAAATTAATCTTTTTTATATGGAAGATAATTTTAGAGAGCGAATTGTGAAAATCGGAGATTTATATGTCGTTAATAATACAAAAATTTCATTTACTAAAACTGAAATATTAGAAGAATTAAAAAGATTTCCGAAGAAATTTTCGCCAAACGTAATTCTGCGTCCGTTATATCAGGAAGTGATTTTGCCTAATTTATGTTATATTGGCGGCGGCGGTGAAATTGCTTATTGGTTAGAATTTAAGTCAAATTTTGATGGGTTGAAGGTTACGTTTCCAATACTTTTATTGCGAAATTCGGTAATGTTAATCACCGAAAAGCAAAGTAAAAAGGCTGATAAATTAGATTTGTCAGTTTCGGATTTATTTTTGAAGCAGAGCGAATTGATTAACAAAAAAGTAAAAGAATTTTCGGAAATCGAAATGGATTTTTCTGCGCAAAAAAACTTTTTAGCACAACAATTTGAAAATTTAGAAGCAGTAGTGAGCGCAACCGATAGTTCGTTTTTGGGCGCAGTAATCGCTCAAAGATTAAAACAAACAAAAGGTTTAGACAATCTAGAAAAACGACTTTTAAAAGCACAAAAACTTAAATACCAGGATCAAATTGAAAGAATTGTCGCATTGCAAAACCAACTTTTTCCAAACCAAAGTTTGCAAGAGCGGCAAGCTAATTTTTCTCAATTTTACGAAGGAACTGGTAACTTATTGATTGAAAAATTAATTTCGGATTTGCACCCATTAGAACCAAATTTTTCGATTATAACGGTTTGATTTAGAAATTTCTTAATAAAGATACTTTACGATTTAGAAGCCATAAAATTTAAATTTTACTGTTTAAATTATTGATAGTCAATTTATCTATAATATTAATCTACAAAAAAAATATTTTATTTTACCGTTACGGCAGTAAAAAAAGATAGTTATACCTATTTGTTTCATTTTTTGTTTCATTTAGGCTCATTATTTCTGCTATAGCAGTAAAAAAATTATATTTTCATATTATTTTATTCAAATGAGTAATATAATTTGCTTTTATTATTACAAGTCCAATCCATAAATAGTAATCGGAAAAACAATCACAAACATTCACGATAATTAGTCTGTCAGCAACTATAGTTTTTGATTTTTTTGCAATTACAATTTTACGTAATTTATAAGTTTTTAATGTGTGTATTTATTTAAAGTCACGCAAACTACTTATAATTAATATTGTTAAAACAAATTATTTTTATTAGGTTTGAAGTTGGTAAAAACTATTAAATGACATTCAACGAAGATTCAAGAGTAAAAATTCCTACCATATTGCATTTATTGCGGTTGGGATATAACTATATTTCGTTGAAGGATGCTAAGTGGGATGAATCAACCAATATTTTTATTGACATTTTTAATCAAAGCATCAAAAGATTAAATCCAGAATTAAGCATCGGAGATATCTCTCGTTTTTATAATGAAGTTGCGTTGACTTTAGAAAACGAAGATTTAGGAAAAGCATTTTATGAAAAACTAATAGACCAATCAGGAATTCGGTTAGTTGACTTTGAAAATTTCGGCAACAATTCTTTTCATGTAGCAACAGAACTAACTTATAAAAAAGACGATGATGAGTTTCGTCCAGATGTAACTATTTTAATCAACGGAATGCCACTGGTCTTTATTGAAGTAAAGAAACCAAACAATCTGGATGGTATTCAAGCCGAGCACAAACGCATAGAATCACGGTTTAAAAATAAAAAATTTCGTCAGTTTGTAAACGGTATTCAGTTGATGATTTTTTCCAATAACATGGAATATGATAACGAATCAACTTCTATGTTGCAAGGTGCTTTTTATGCGACAGCTTCCTATCAAAAACCTAGTTTTAATTTTTTCAGAGAAGATCCAACTTTTGATGTAAATGTATTGCTTTCATCAATAGATGATGAAACCGAAACCTTTGTTTTAAAAGACAATAACTTAGTTGGAATTAAAAACTCTGAAGAGTTTATTACTAATAAAAACCCTGACTCTCCAACGAACAGAATTTGTACTTCATTATTGCAAAGAGAACGTCTAAAATTTATGTTGCAATACAGTATTGCTTATGTAAAAACCAGTAAAGGATTGGAAAAGCATATTATGCGTTATCCGCAATTATTTGCTACCAAAGCGATTGAATCTAAGCTAGAAGAAGGAATAAAAAAAGGTATTATTTGGCATACGCAAGGCAGCGGAAAAACGGCATTAGCGTATTACAATGTAAAATATTTGACAAACTATTATCAAAAGAAAAAGGTTGTTCCAAAATTTTACTTTATCGTCGATAGAATTGATTTATTAATTCAATCAGCTAAAGAATTTAAAAGCCGAGGTCTTGTAGTGCATGAAATTAGCAGCAGAGAATCCTTTGCAAAAGACATCAAATCAACTAGTGTAATTCACAATCATTCTGGAAAAGCAGAAATTACGGTTGTCAATATTCAAAAATTTCAAGACGATCCTGATGTTGTTCGTAATAGTGATTATAATTTAAACATTCAACGAATTTACTTTTTGGATGAAGTACACAGAAGTTATAATCCAAAAGGAAGTTTTTTGGCGAACTTAAATGAATCGGATCCAAACGCCATTAAAATTGGTTTAACTGGAACACCACTTTTAGGAACAGATTACAATTCAAAATCCCTATTTGGTGGATACTTTCATAAATATTATTACAATTCCTCTATTGCTGATG
>Ga0105050_10009714_pt1 | contig 10713 bp, 11 predicted proteins | sample FRY01_FD_78088 | JGI IMG/M metagenome (GOLD analysis project Ga0105050, IMG submission 78088) | Freshwater microbial communities from Lake Fryxell liftoff mats and glacier meltwater in Antarctica - FRY-01 | ecosystem: Environmental > Aquatic > Freshwater > Ice > Glacier meltwater ... | reverse complement strand
TTTTACGACTTTTACGTGTTTTACGGCGACTTTTACGTTTTTTACGGAGACTTTTGCTAAAGTTTAACCCCCAACTGTTTTCTGTGGTAACACCATTCGCAATTAATTGTCTATCTCCTCCGAAAGAACACCCACGCTTATTAGTTTTTTGTGTTTTCATTACAACTGCTGAACCTGCATATCCTGGATATCCATAATATGCTGAATTGGCTCCATATGTTGGCAAAGGGTTAGATGGGCTACCATAAGTACCGCCTAAATTTGAAGGATAAAAAGAACGTACAGATCCGTAACCCCAAGGACTTGACTGGCCTTGAATATTCGTCATTACTTAATATAAACAATTTAAATTAGGGATAAATATTTAAAAATTATTTAAAGATTTGTCGTATTATATATAATAAAAAGATGACAGATTCTAATCCACCCGCTACACCCGCAAGTGGTGTTTATACACCCGATCCTAATTTTCATGAAGCTATAGGTATAATTCATCCCTATATAGAAAAATACAAAAATGTAGAAAATCTAGAAGTTGAATTTCGTATTGGTTATCTTGTAGAAGATGATACAGGGAAACAATCATTTGATTCTTTTGTAGGCAAAGAATTTTTTAGTAAAATTTTAAATGTTTTGCAAACAAATAAATCGTGGCTAAATAAGGAAAGAGTAGTCACAAAAGATTATTTTGATAAAGGGATGAGATTGAGTATTGGTTGTGATGGAAAGAAAACTTGTATTAAAAAAACAAAATTATGTGTTTTAGATTTTAGATTTGAAGACACCCCCTTTGACATAAGAATTTGCTTTTCTAAAGAAACTCCCGTACTTGCTTCAGAATTCAAACCCAAGAATAAAAAAGAAACTTTTACAAGAGAAAAAGATCGTATGAGTTATAAACACAAAACATGGTTTTACGACATTACTAGCGTTAAAAGTATTGAGAATACAGTAGAAAATACTAATTATGAATTTGAATTAGAATGCCAAATTTCGGAATCTTTAAAGGTTATGAACTCAAAATATTTTATTCACAGTAGTTTACTGAAAATAAAAGACATTGTTAACATGTGCGAGAAAGTTACAGATGAATGTAAATTACAATTATTAGACGTTAAAGAATATAAATATTAACAAAATTAATGATGATATAATAGTAATAGAATACCAATTTGAATTAGAGTAATCTTCTAAATTTATTTGATTTACTGGGTTACACACCTTAGCCCCATTACATCTTATAGTAGAATCTTCTAAACAGTTGTAGAAAGTGAAATTGTCCTTATTTACAGCAAAACTATGAACCATTAAACCAATAAGTAAACCACTACCTAATTTTGACCAATTTGAACCTGGAAACCTAGTAAAAAAAGCTAACATCCAAGCTAACATCCAGTAATGTAAACGAAATGAACCTTTTTTAGAATCTTTTATTTTGGAAGTTACAAAAAGAGTAGTAATTATTATAAAAATAAATACTGAAGTTCCGATAAATGGAATTATAATTTCTTTATCTTTAGCAATTATAACATGAGCAATAAATATTATGAATAATAAAATAATAAAACTAAAATTTATTATTCTTTCTTCTGTACCCCATTCTGAAAGTTCGTTTAACGACTGGATATTATAACCACTAACAGTTATTTCAAATACAATAGGTATTAATATTATTAATACAAAAACTTCTATACTTGGATAAGTATCACTGTAATTTCCAAATATAAATAAAATTGTTGATAATGTTATTAATTGAAATAATGATTCTATATTATCCCTCCATGTTTTAAGTTTATAATCACTTTCCATGTAATTATTTGAAATTCCTTGACAAATAGAATATGAAAGGATTATATTACATATAAAAAAAATATATTTTTGTAAATCAAATTTAAGTTTCATTTGATATTACAAAATATTTTATTTTACAAAACATGAATATTTCTGGGAAGTTGAATTAAAGGATATCCTACTAGATTATCAACCGATTTTCTATACTTAATAACCTGACTTCTATATTTAAATCTAATTTTATCTAAATTGTCAAATATTTCTTTATTATTCAATATAAAATCCTTCAATTCCTTCTTATATTCCAACATACTTTTCTCATCTTTTCGAACTTTATTAGCAACTTCCTTCAACAACAAAGGAGAATTTTTACGCAATGAATACTTTCTCAAGAAAGATAATTTAGTTTTTTTATCCATAAAATTTATATTACATATAGAATCATTCCTACAAAGTGGACATGAAAACTGACCCTGTTTACACCAACTTAAAAAACAGTCTGTATGAAACTGATGATTACACCCATCTACTGTATATATACCATTTTTATTATCGTTTTTTAGAACACTTAAACATATAGAACAATTTTCTTCTTCTTCAACCATTTTTCTTATTTAAACATTATTCTATTTAAATACTTAAATAGATTTAATCTTTTATATAATAAATTACTTTAAAGAATAAAATGTATTATACAGATATAAACGGTCTAGTTGGTTTAACAAAATGGCTATTATATATGATTTGAAGTTTATTCTTTCTATAAAAGAATTATATAAAGAATGTCCCTTTATTGAAAAAATAGAAGTTAAAAAACCACCTAAAAATAAAAATAATAAATGGAATAGAGGTGAATTTCTAGTAACAGAACCTTTGATTAGGAGTGATAATGCTTGGAAATCAAATGATTCAAGTAATGACAGTGACAATGAAATTGTTTTGAAAAATGTTATTAGTATTTTAAATAAACTGTCTAAAGATAATTTTGATTCTTTAACTAAAAAATTAATCGAAATTGATATAAATAATCAAAAATTAGTTCAACAAGTTATTGAAATAATCTTTAAAAAAGCTATAAACGAACCACATTTTGGAGAAGTTTATGCAGAACTATGCAATCAATTAGAAAATAAAAACTACTGCGATGGAAAAATTAATTTCAAAAGAGAAATATTAACCCAATGTCAAAAAGAGTTTGAAAAAGAAAAAGAACAAAATGATGTTTCTGTTTTAATTAAACTAAAAATGGAATATTTAGGAAATATTAAATTTGTAGGAGAATTGTTTAAAAAAGATATGATATCTAATGCTATAATTTTTCAATGCATGAGAAAATTAATTAATAAAATAGATAAAAATGATAAAAATGATAAAAATGACAACATTGAATGTATTTGTAAACTTATTACAACAATAGGCGAAACAGTTGATAAAAATAAACAAAATTCTAATCTATTAAACCCTTATTTTGAAACACTTACTATCATTAGTAATGATTCTAAAAATGATTTCAGATATAGGTTTATGATTAAGGATGTTATTGATCTTAGAAAAAATAAATGGGTTGCTAGAATTAAACAAGCAAAGGTCATGACGAAAAAAGAAATTAGGGAAGAATATAATAAATGCAGTTTTTAAAACAAATTAATTATCTTTTATCTTATTAGTCATGGCAACACCAGATATAACAACTCTGTTTCCTTATATAAAACCAAAGCCTATACCAGAAATAGAAGACATAACAAATCTTGCTGATGATGATAACTCTACAGAATCATTGGTTTCACTAGTAGGGTTAATTATTACATTAATTATGTCATTTTTTACTTCTGGATTTATGATCTATCAATATAATAAACTTGGTTCTAGAAATATTCCAACATTTAGTTTTATACTTTTAACAGTATCTATAATAGGTGTTTTAGCTTCATCAGTTAGCATTAATCTTGAAAAAAAATTTGAGGATAGTCCTAAAGATAAATCTTCTAAAAGTCTAATATATAAACAAAGAAAAAATCAAATAATTGCTTATAGTATAACAGCATTAGTATTTACATTATCTTATTTTTATTACTATTATATTAAAAAGAGTTTCCAAAGAACACATTCAGTAATAGGGTTCTTTTCAGGAGCTATATTAAATTTATTCTTTATTGGAACTTTGAGTTATTTTGTATATAAATTTATTTCAGATAAATACAAAGATACAAGTAATTCACCTTCCTATGTAGGACTTGGAGTCGTGTTATTAATATATTCAGTAATAACGCTATTTTATAATCTGGTTTTAAGTGATGGTATTCAAACACCAGAAACTACAGGTCTAATTATTACTCTAGCTTTAAGTATTTATTTATTATATATAGGAGTTACAGACGATAAACAAATTCCAAAATTTAATGTTTACGGTAGTGGTATTTTCCCTTCATCCTATTATAAATGTAAACCCTTAAATATTAATAAAAAAATAGTAGATTGGGGAAATGACGATGTTAAATTAAACTTTGACATTAAATTAACCGCATTGTCCAGCGACACCACTTTAGTTTCCTGTTTAAATGATAATGGCGATACTTCATGGAAAATATTTTATAAAAAAGATACAAACTCTATCACACTTGACTACTTTGGAACAGAAATATCATTACTTATTGACGAAGATATGATAAACACCAATATAACAAAATCACCTACAGCAGCACCCGTTGCAGCAGCACCTACGGCAGCACCCGTTACAGCAGCACCCGTTACAGCAGCACCCGTTACAGCAGCACCCGTTACAGCAGCACCCGTTACAACAACAGCACCCGTTACAGCAGCACCTACGAAAGCACCTACATTCTCACCCGGTACCTATTTTAATTTAAATGTCACTATGATAGTTAGAACTTATAAAGAGTTTAATTCTAATGTAGGAACTGTAATTTTCTATCATAATAACAAAGAAAGTCAATATATAACTGAAAATTCAATGTACATAGAAAAAATTAAATCTCCAGCAGAATGGGGAGAAATTCTAGAAGTTGAAAATTACGATACTATAGAAAATCTACAGTATTGTACTAAAACTACAAAACCCACAAACTTAATTGGATTAGGCGGAAATCTAAAAACTAATATAATTATAGGAGCATGTATAGGAGGTGTGTTAGGAGGTATATTAGGCATGACTTCTTCATACAGAGAAAAACCAATTAACGTAGTAATTAATGTTGTTATAGGGTCTATTATAGGTTCATTAATTGGATCAATTTTAAGTGAAGAATCTGAAAAAATAGTATACGTTATATTTTTTTCTATTGTCATGACAGCAGTCGTTTTAACTTTTATAAATCCAGAAGTTAGAAAAGGTATATTTGGTAGCTCGTTTTTTTCGTTTAGCGCTGGAAATACATTTGATAAATTAATTAATTAATTATTTAAACTTTTATTATAATAGTAGTCATCTCTTCTTTTTTGAATCAAATTCCTCTTTTTAATTTTTTCAAAATCATCTAATTTTGCTTTTTCATATTTTATTGGCACAGAATCAAACAATTCTCTTTCGGATTTAATTCTTTCTACATCATTCTGCAAACTTCCCGTATTATTATATTTTTCGTAATCTTTTTTATTTCTTTGAATAGATGATTCCCAATTTTCATCATTGTTATGAACTTGCGAAAGATCTGCTCCCATTAAACTATTACTCGACTTACCAATACTAGAAAAACCAAAATCATCAACATTAGATAAACCAAACTCAAAAATATTTGAACTACCAGAATTCATTATCTCTGGTTTATGCCTAATTAATTGTTTCTGTCTACGAGTTTCTAGTTTTTTAGAAACCTTATACTCCTTACTCAACTTATTTTTCAAATCATTGGTGTTTTTAATTGTTCTACCAAACTCTGAATATCCATTTGTCTGATAAGGGTCTAAATACCCCTCTTTTTCTTCCTTAAGTTTATGTTTTTCAAACCTTGTATTAAAATCTTTAATATTTTTAAAACTTTCCTTTGTTATAGCTTCCATATTTTCTTCAGAATATTTTAAATCATAATCTGGCATATCTACGAAATTATAACTCTTTATAATAGTTTTATAGGCTCCCCTTATTTTATTAAAAGCTTCATTACACTGAGCAGTTGTCCAATTTAATCCGCTACTCTTTACTTTATCTGGGTGGACTAACAAAATCATTCGTCTATATGCACCCGATATAATGTATTTATCATCGGTTTTCTCTATTCCAAGAATATCAAAAGGAGATAAGTTATCCATTTTATTCAACTATTTATTAATTGCTATATTTATTTTAAGATACGAACTAATTAATTAAATTATAAATCAGGTGCAGAACCACCTAGACTGTCCATTTTCATTTGAATCCTAAGTAGAAATTGATCTGGAGCAACTCGAAAACTTCGTGATTTAACTAATTCGTATTTTACATCAGTATAAACATCCATATACCTACTAGCAAAATCCATATGCTGCTGATGCTTTTTATCAAAACCAAAAAATGCATACGTAGCACTTAAACATCCACTCACCAAAAAACCTACCATATTAATATATTGTACACCTTCTACATCTGATAATCCAGTACTAATAGGTGCCATTATAATAGGAATTAATACAGCAGGAAGACCTACAGCAACATGTTTTGTTTTAAACGCTTTACCTGCTTTACTATGTTCTATACTAGCTTTAGAAGCTGAATCACCCCATTCTTTGGCTAATTCTTCAAATGCATTACTCCATTCTTCTTCACCTATCTTGCGTTTAACTGGAGTTACGTCCAAATTTATATCTAACGCCGATTCTATTAATTCTTCTTCCGCCATTGCTATATAATTACTTAATAAATTTAATTTAATTTAATTTAAATTTAATTATTTACATTAAAATTAAAATATTTTCTATAAGTATATAAAAAATGAGTAGTTATGGAAGCAGTAACCCACCCCCAGCAGGACCCTTAATTCCAAGTGATGCAAACCTTTCATCATTGTTCTTGACTAAAAGAGCTAACATTAACAAAGGTACAGTAACTCAGTTGGTTGGTTTAAACGAACCAGTCACCGTTAATGCATCGGCTGGTGTAATCACCATGTTTCAAGGCGTTTTAGCCTCTGATGCATCTATAGCATTCACCGTAACCAATTCTTATTGCAGTGCCGACAGTGTTGTACTTGTAAATGTAGTTAAGTATAACGGTCCTGCCGTTACTACCGCAGTAATTACGGCATTCGTAACTGCTAGAACTGAAGGAACCTTTACCGTAATGGTAGGTAACGGAAGTGGTGCAGTTCTTGATAACACCGAGGGCTTAGAGATTGCATTCTTGATTGTGTAAACGCGTAACTTTTAAGAGTTAACCCAATACAAATAAATTTAACCACAAATATTCAATGATTAATTGTGTTTAAATTATCTAAAAGATAATGTAATATAATATTACTTATGGAATTAACAGACAGAATTCCCCTTAAACTAGATTCATATCCTTGTAAATACATAGATACAGAAAATGGTAAAGCTTGTCATATGGAATTAGAATGGATTGATCCTGAACTATTACCTACTGTTACTATTTTAACACCTTCCTATAATAGACCAATATTCGAAAAACTAATGTTAAGAAATTGGGATTCTATTGATTACCCCAGAAATAAACTAGAATGGATTATAGTAGATGATTCAGAACCCGGAAAAGGACTAAACCCTCAATCTTTTAATAAAGAAGGAATACGATACATAACACTAAAAGAAAAATTATCATTAGGAAAGAAAAGAAATTTTTTAGCAGCACTAGCACACAATGATATATTAATTCATATGGATGACGATGACTTTTATCCCCCAGAATCAGTTATTAGTAGAGTTAAATCAATTTTACTTTCTAAAGGAAAAAAATGTGTAGGATGTACAAAAACTCTATGCTATGATCTAATACACGACCAAACTTTTGAAGCTTTTGATCCAAGTTCAGACCCTAATTATACTAGTACTCTAAGTGAATCAAGTTTAGGTTATACTAAACAATTTTGGAAAGATCAAAAATATAATGATTCAGATGTTAACGGAGAATGTTTAAATTTTATTAAAGGAAGACACTCTGAAATTATAACAATCCCTTATATTTTTGTAGTAACGCAATTTAGTCATTCAAGTAATACTATTCAACGATGGATGCTAAGAAGTACTAAACATACAGTACAATTTACTGATAATATTAATATGATGGATTATATGCTTATTCAAAATTTAAGAGCTTCTATTATTTCAGAATTTCCAGAATATAAAGAAGCTATTTCATTTGTTAAAAAAAATCATAAACAATCTTTTAAAAATTTTATAAAATTACTAGACAAACACAAAAATCCAACATTAAAATTAAATCACTTAATAATAAACCATATCCAAAGTTACCAAACAAGAAAAGAAAGTTCAGGAATGGATATAGTATACTATTGTGGACCAGGAAGATATCTTAATTTTTCCAACACATGGAATGGAGACTCTGAAGGCTTAGGAGGTTCAGAAGAAGCAGTTGTAAATTTAAGTGAACATTTTGTTAAAATAGGTTATAATGTAACTGTCTATAATGTTTGTGAAAAACAAACAATAGTCAACGGCGTAACTTACAAACCTTATTATCTTTGGTTGCCCGTAAATAATCAAGATGCGACTATACTGTGGAGGGATCCGAGTATTTTGGATATTCCTATAAATAGTAAAGTTGTAATTTTAGACTTGCATGACGTTATTGATCCAGATTGGATTACACAAGAAAGGCTTGATAAGGTGACTAATATTTATTGTAAGAGTAAATTTCATAAATCTTTGTTAAACGCTAATTGTCTTGGTAAGACAAAAGTTATTCCAAATGGTATTATTTCTAAAAATTTTAAAGGACAACAAATAAGAAATAATAATATTATAATGTCTACTAGTTCGCCAGATAGATGTATAACTGCACTATTAAATGCTTTACCTATTATTAGAAAAGAAAAAGGATTAGAAAATACAGAAATACATTGGGCGTATGGTTTTAAATCGGGAATTACTAAAGGAGGAATGGAAGCTAATCAAGATCCTGAAATTAAAGAATGGGTAACCCAAACTAAATCTAAAATTAAAGAAACTGAAGGATTTGTAGATTTGGGACGTATTTCGCATATGGAGGTGATAAATCTATGTAAAACAGCAAGCATATATGCATACGGAACATACTTTCCAGAGATTGATTGTATTTCAGTTACAAAAGCTATGGCTGGAGGTGTTATTCCAGTAACAACTAATGTTGGGGCATTGGAAGAAAAAAGTAATTATTTGAAAGATTGTTTGAAAGATTGTTTGAAAGATTGTTTGAAAGAAAAAGATAAAGGAATTACGGTTAATCCTAAAATGACCTATGAGTCATTGGATTATTCTATAACTGGTCCAGAATTTGATAATTGGGTAATTAATATAATTACTCAATTAAAATCTGATAATTTAATTCAAAGAGAACAGATGAGTAAACAAGTGTTATTGGATTTTGATTGGATTAACATTGTTAATATGTGGATTAATTGTATTAATTAATCTAATTCTAAAATCAATTTATGAGCTTTGATAATATCAGATTCTTGAATTCCGGGATTTTTAGAACCTATGTGAATACCGCTATATCCATCCTCAATAACCTTTTCAATATTAATTCTATTATCATCAAAAAGAATTAATCTTTTAGAATCGGTTATATTATATTTATTTTTCAACGTCGCCATATTATTTGATTTAGTTGCAGCAGCATCATCAAAATTACTTGTCTTAGAATTAGGATCAAAATAATAATCATCCGGATCAAAATTTGGTTTTGTAAACCCCCATTCATCTAAAGGAAGATCACCGGGAGTTTCCATATCACTTGAAGTATTAAATGCAATTCTACAACCCATATCTTTACACATTTTAATACATCTTGATGGATCACCTATAGTAAGAGTATTATCTATATCAAAAACACATATAATAGATTCTTTAACTACTTCTTTAACTACTTCTTGTGACTTAGTTTCCGCTATTTCTTGAGGTTTTTCTATATAAATATATTGAGGAACTGGAACTTCTACATATTGATATTGAATAATGGGGTCGGGTGTAAAATATTTTTTAATCTTATCATATGGAAAAATTATAAGTACTATAACAAACCCTATAATCCAAGGTACCCAAGATTCATAATCTGGTATTAATTTAGCTACTTTAACCATTTTATATTTATAAATGTATTTTTATTAGCATTTAAACGTTAATTGAGAATTCAGTAAATAAAACAAAAATAAATTAACCTTAATATTAAATTATATTAACTGTTAATATAATAATAATGGATAATAAAAGCACCCCCCCTGATTCTCAGACTGTACCTAAATTTGTACTACCTAATATAAAAATGAATATAAAAATGATAACAGAGAAGGAAATTCAAGATTTAGTAAAAAAACATTCTTATAATTTGGAAGAAATTCAAATGGAACGGGAAAAATCAGATAAAATGCTAAGAGAATTGTTTAAAGATTTTATGAAAGAAAATAACCTAAATAAGGAAGAACAAATTAATAATGACAACGATTCATTGTTTTATGATAGTGATGATAATATTAAATAATATTAAGGAATAAATTTTTATATTGAATCATTATTTTATGATAGTGATGATAATATTAAATAATATTAAGGAATAAATTTTTATATAATTAAATAAATGATTTCTCTTAATTGTTTAAAATGCCTAAAAAATGTTCAGTTTGCAATATTAAACAACCAGTTTATGGTATTGAAGGGTCTAAAATAGCTACACATTGTGGTGGCTGTAAATTAGATTTAATGGTTAATGTTAGAAGTAAAAAATGTTCAGTTTGCAATATTAAAAGACCATCATTT